>Ga0207422_1002635_pt1 | contig 22635 bp, 20 predicted proteins | sample MarCyaLeptolynsp_FD_187757 | JGI IMG/M metagenome (GOLD analysis project Ga0207422, IMG submission 187757) | Marine cyanobacterial communities from Panama - species 1 Leptolyngbya sp. (SPAdes) | ecosystem: Environmental > Aquatic > Marine > Unclassified | place: Panama: Panama City | collected... | reverse complement strand
AAGAGAAGTTACCTCAATATTTGGGATTTTTCGAGTTCATGCATAATGCCAGAAAACGGGGCAAAGCTCTTCTAGGGAGCTTGTTAGAAACATTGTTCAGTTAGCTCCCCGAAACAAGGATTGAGCCTTAATTGATATACTTTCATAGCCAGTTCGGCTGAAAAAATCGCTCGCGCATTTGGATCAAAACTCTTCCGGTAAAAGTGCGGCCAGTCTACTGACCTGTAAATCGTCTTTTTGTTCGGAAAAATTGGAGGGTATGGGATTTGCTGGGATTGTGTTGGACTGCTGCACCCAGTCAATCCGAGTCAGTGCGGTTTGCAGCGTCCCGTCCTGGATGAAGTCTAGCAAGAGGTTGATGGCATCGGCGTCACTGCCACAGCGATATGCCTTTTTCACGGCCTGGACAAAGGGAGCGTGACAATTATCTAGACTATAGCGACCCTGGGATTGCATGGGATTGAGAGGGATTTTCCGGGAAATATAGATTAATAGTACACCAGAACTGCATCTGGATTACCATGAAGGGGAAGCAGAGTAAGGAATAGCGTAGTGGATCAGACGCGATCGCACCCCTCACCATTAATCAGCGAGAAAATTCGTCAGCTTCAAGAGCAGGCAAGCCGCATCGAGGAAAGCCTGGAACGGATAGACCGCATTCTCCAGGGAGAGGATGGGCTGGTGACTCGGGTCGCGATCGCGGAGAAACTCCTGGAAGAATCCGGCTGGGTCGTCAAGACTCTGAGAGGAAACGGCAAAAGCGGTCTGTCTGCAAGAATAGATGTGGCCGAAAACGATCTGGCCGATATCAGAGAAGAGATTAAAAGGGTTGAGGCACGTTTCGGGGAGTGGATGACCGGCTTTGAGAAACGCTTCAGCGACTGGAATCGACGATTGGACAACAAGATTGAGTCACAGCGGCACACATCAGGAGGGACTAGCAGTAGTCCTCCGACACTCCAGGAATTAGTTGCACAAACGTTTCAGGATCGTCCGAGGTGGTCGGTGGTTACGATCGCGCTTCTACTGCTGTGCTCCAATGCCTCGGAGGTTTGGGGGTTGGTGTCGCGGTGGCTGGGTGGGGGTTAACTCCAATGGCGGAAAGCCTGATTCTTTCGTTGTATCCCCCGGCGACCTTTCCCTGTAAGGGTTTCAGCCCTTCCAAGACACTCCTTATTGAAATAAATTCTCAATTCCTTAGACGCGCTTCAGCATCCCCCGAAAATGGCATGGTACAATCGGCTCATAGTCAGGGTTTCAGACCCCGGCTCTTCCCAGTAATGGGGAAACTAACTGATTGGAAACTATGATGCTTGGCTATGTCAATGCCTCCATTTCTACCCTTCCCAGTAATGGGGAAACTAACTGATTGGAAACAATAGAAACTTCCAGGAGGCTTAGCTTTTGACCCCCTCTTCCCAGTAATGGGGAAACTAACTGATTGGAAACGAAATTCCTTTAGGAAATTCCAAACTGCACAACACCTTCCTAGCAATGGGAAGCCTAACCGCGATCGAAAAAACCCAGGTCATCGTGCCTGGGTTTTTTCGATCGCGGTTGTGGATAGGTGCGATCGAAACCGCAACCAGTCGCGCTTTTGGCTCACCCCTTCAGCACCTTAATCACCTCTCCAGCAAAATCCCCAATTCTCTTGTCCACCTGGTCGGCCACGTCTTCGACCCCAGTCCCTTTGGTGCCAACAGCGAAACTGTTGGTGGTTTCAAAGTTTTGATTGATCACCTGCTGCGTCCCGGTTCCCTGTAGCGCTTCCTTGAACGCAGCCACCAACACGTCTTTATTAATTCCGAACTGCTGCCCTGCTGGCCGGTCGATCGCCTGAACCGGTGGCAGAGAAGGCACGAGCTGGGGCGGGATCTGATTGGTGGGCTGGCCGGAACGTTCACAATCGCCGTCCCCGCCTGAATCTGCTGAGCAATAGCGCTTTGCTGGAGTTGCAGCCGCTCTCTAATCGCCTGGGCCTGCTCCTGCTGGGCAACCTGCAGGGTTTGACGCAGGGTCTCAGCCTGGGCTTTTTGCTGGGTTGTGTAGACCTGGGCCATCTGCCGGATGTTTTCGGCCTGGGCTTGTTGTTGGGCCTGGAGTTGTTGCGCGATCGCGCTGGGATCGATACCAGGAATCTGGATGCCTGCTGTCTGCTCTGCGATTGGAATCGCTCGTCTCTGTGGCACTCCAGCAGCTTGCCGGGTGAAGGCCAGTGCGTCTTGCTCAACCTGTCGCCGCAGTTTTGGATCGTCGAGGGCCTTTGCTTCAGCAGCACGGGCTTGTAGCAACTCACCAGTTAATTCGTTTTGTTTGGCTTGACGCCGCCGCGATCGTGTCACCTGATTCTGCTGAATGTCATCCTCAATCCCTGTTGCGAGGGCCTGCAAATTCTCCCGTTGCTGTGCGAGTTCTCGCAGTTGTAGCGCTAGATTTTGTGCAGCCCCGGCATCGTTGGATAGTTGAGCTTTACGCAGCTCGCCTTCAGTCTGGATGCGCTGCAACTCCAGCTCGCTTTGCTTGATGCGATTTTGGATCTGTAACCGCTCTAGCTCAGATTCTCGTTGTTGTTCGCTAATCTCAAACAGCTCAAGCTGCAATGCCTGTTCCTGTTTTAGCGCTGTGACCCGTGCCGTGGCCGCCTGTTGTTGCAAGCGCTTTTGCTCGGTTTCATTGTCGGATAAGTCTGCTGCGATGTCGAACGCAGTCTGCTGCAGGGAAGACTGGCTTTTTAGTACGTTGAATTCAGCTTCCAGTAAACGCTGCCGACGTGCGATCGCTTGCTCTGCGCTCTGTTGCAAGTCGATCCGCCGTTGTAGCCCTAACTCGACTTCCCGTTGCGATCGCGCCTCCGCCTGGGTCTCCTTCTCGATCCTGGCCAGTGCAACCTGCTCAAGCGCTTTCTGGACTTGCTCTTGTGCTTGCAAAGCCTGCAGAGTGGCTTCCTTCGTATTTTCAGCCAGGGCAACTTCTTTATCAGCACGGGCTTGCGCTGCCTTCGCTCTGAGTAATTCTGCATCTTCAGCTGAGATGCGATTCTCATTGATACTCCTCTGGATTTCGATTTGAGATTCGGTTTCTACGTCCGCGATCGTCTGAAGTGCTGCCTTGCGAGCATCAGCTTGCTCTTTCTCAATACGGCTACGACGCTCGGCTGCAGTCTCAACAATTCGCTCTCTTTTGTCTGCAGTTTCCTGTTCCTTCTCTACGATCTCATTCTGTTGTTGCTTTTCATCTGCAGTCGCACCAGTTAACACTTCACGCCGTTTTTTTATCGCCTCAATTTGCGCCTCGACATCTGCAATTTGCTGCTGTCTGGCCCGGTTGATATTAGCTGCAGCTTCTGTACCTAATCCGCCTATCCCAGCCTGGGCCGCTGGGATTGCTCTCAACTCCTGCAGCTGTTGCTCGAGTAAGGTCAGAGTCCGGCCAGCTTGCGCGATCGCCTTCTCCTCTGCAGCGACCTGCTCGTCCGTGAGTTGTTTCCCTTCTCTGAGGGCTGCATTTCTCGCTTCTGCTGCCTTTCTGAGTTCTTTTTGCGCTCTAGCTCCACTTTTGAGAGTAATGTCAGTCTCTATGCGATTCCTTTCTATCAGCTCGTTGGCGTCTTGCAGCGTTCCAGCAAATCGTTGTACTTCTACTAATGCGATCGCAGCTCCCAGAGCGGCAATAGGGGCGAGCGCTGCCGCTGCTGCGCTCGCAAAGCTACCCAGGGCCGTTGCAGAGACACCAGTCGCAGCGGCAAAACCACCCTGAGCAACAGTAGAGATCGCTAAAGCGGCCTGATATGCAATCGTTTTCGCCTGAGCTAGGGTAACCTGAGTGTTGAACAGAGCCTGTGTGACGGCGGCTCCTTTGGTCGCCAAAGTTTGGGCAATCACTGCAGCGGTGTGAGCAATCGCCGCAGCTTTGGCTGCAATTTGCAAGGTCTGGAATGCAGCTACGACAGCGATCGCGGCAGTCAGTGCCCCAGTAAAGCCAGTAATGGCTAACACTGTCTGTTTGATTGGATCTGGCAGCTCCAGGAAACCGCTAACCAGTTTTATGGCTACAGAAAGCAGCGGTTCCACTCCAGTAGCAATAACCGCCCCAAACTCAGTTGCAACTCCAGAAAGACCGCCCTTCAAGAGTTCAAACTGGCGACCTAGCGATTGATTGACGACCTCCAAAGATTTGTCAACTGACCCGCTTGCGTTTTCCACCTGCGCTAGATTTTCGTTTAACCGCTCGACGTTGGCAACCAGCGCTGATACTGCAGGGGCTGCTCGCCGACCAAAAATAGCGGCTAACTTTTGTATTCGAACATCATTGCTGGAGACATCAGCGAGCGACTCAGCTAACGATTCGATCAGGCGATCGAACTGCAAGCGACCAGTGTCGTCAGTAAGCTTCGCGAAACTGATGCCCAAACTCTCCAGCTCTTTCCTTGCTCCAGCAGTGGGTGCGGCGACGCTGATCAGTGCATTTTTAAGCGCGGTTGAGGCATTTGAAGCAGGCAAACCATTATCTCTGAGGGTGGCAAAACTGGCAGCCAATTGATCGAATTCGACCCCAGCGTCAGCCGCAACAGGCGCAGCATCTGAGAATAAATTAAAAAACTCGCTTACTCCTTGTTGAGATCCTGCAGCAGTGGTATTAATCAATTTATTGATTTTGTCAGCCAATCCATCTGAGGTCTCCCCAAAGTTCCCAAAAATATTCAATCCTGTCTGAATGACCTGCCCGGTGAGTAACGGGTCTTCGGCGATTACATCACTTAATTTAGTAATGGCACCGAGATTTCCCTCGACAGCCTCGGCACTAGCCCCCAAGGACAGCAAACCTGCAGACAGCTTGGCCACACTTGCAGGGGTTTGACTGGTGATCGCCGCCAGACTAACTGCCTGCTTCTCAAGTCCCCCCAACTGATCTCGTGCAATTCCAGATTTAGCGGAAAATGAGGTGAGAGCATCGTCGAATGCTGAAAATTCTCGTAAGCCTTGACCACCGAAGGCAGCGAAACCAGTTGCGATCGCGCCGCTAGCTATTGCCAGCCCTCGTAAGCCTTGTTGTAACTCTCTGGCGGCTTTGGCTTGCTGTCTTAATTGCTCCGCAACCCGCTGCTTCGTCAGTGCTGCCTGAGTCTTAAACAGCCTCTGGGCCTCTCGTTGTTGTTCTCTGGCCGCTTTCGCTTGTTCTCGTTGTTGGCGGATCGTATTTGCTTGCCCCGTACCTCCCGTCAACGACGCAGATGGCTTGACAACAGGGACTGCAATCCTGGCTGCAGCGGCTTTCATCTCGCGCAGTTGCTGCTGAAACTGAGATTTAGCAGCAGCCAGATCGACTTGACCTGTAAATTTTACTTTGAGATCGCGAGTTGCTTGCACGGAATAGAACAGAAAGGTGATTAGTTCTAATGTACCTCAACAAGCGATTTCGTCTTCAGCGCCCAGGCCGTCAGACCTTAGCACCCAAACTCAATCGCTACAGTTCTTTCACCATCGGCGTTTCAGCGCTAAAACGCTAAGCGTTGCAAGGCCATGTGCTTGGTGGACAAGAGGTTTTGCGTTTTAAAAACGCAAAACCTCTTGAAAATGCAGTGTAATGGGGGTGCCGAAGTTTGTGTGATTTTGCAGTTGCTCCCCAGCCCAGCCTGGTCTGGCCTCTTCACTCGTTACTTGTTAGGTTTGAGGGAGCGTTTGGGGGATGGGGATGGAAGTTGAAGCGTTGATTGAGCAGGCCAAGGTGGAGGGGTGGACTGAGCTTGAACTTTCTCATAAGGAGTTAACCAAAGTGCCTGATGCGCTTTGGAAGTTGACCAACCTCACCACGCTAGACCTCAGACACAACCAACTAAGTCAACTGCCTGCAGACTTCGCTCAACTCTCCAACCTCACTACGCTATTCATCGGGGGGAACCAACTAAGTCAACTGCCTGCAGACTTCGCTCAACTCTCCAATCTCACTTGGCTAGACCTCAGAAACAACCAACTAAGTCAACTGCCTGCAGACTTCGCTCAACTCTCCAATCTCACTTGGCTAGACCTCGGCTCCAACCAACTAAGTCAACTACCTGCAGACTTCGCTCAACTCTCCAACCTCACTAAGCTAGACCTCAGAAACAACCAACTAAGTCAACTGCCTGCAGACTTCGCTCAACTCTCCAATCTCACTTGGCTAGACCTCGGCTTCAACCAACTAAGTCAACTGCCTGCAGACTTCGCTCAACTCTCCAACCTCACTAAGCTATATCTCAAAAACAACCAACTAAGTCAATTGCCTGCAGACTTCGCTCAGCTCTCCAATCTCACCAAGCTATCCCTCAGAAACAACCGACTAACGCAACTGCCTGCAGAAATCATCCAGCTCTCCAACCTCACTTGGCTAGACTTCAGCTCCAACCAACTAAGTCAATTACCTGCAGACTTCGCTCAGCTCTCCAACCTCACGGAGTTAGATCTCGGCAGCAACCGACTAACGCAACTGCCTGCAGAAATCATCCAGCTCCCCAACCTCATTTGGCTAGACCTCGGCTCCAACCAACTAAGTCAATTACCTGCAGACTTCGCTCAGCTCTCCAACCTCACCAAGCTAGACCTCAGAGATAACCTACTGCCCATTCCCCCAGAAATCTTAGAGAAAATCCGCGAACCTGCTGCCATCCTCAACTTCTACACTGAGTACCTGGCAGGCCAGAAGAATCCTCTCAACGAAGCCAAGCTCCTCATCGTTGGTCAGGGCAGCGTCGGTAAGACCTCCCTGGTGAACCGATTGCTCCATAACAACTTCAACCCCCAAGAAAACAAAACTGAGGGGATTGACATCCAGCCCTGGCAAGTTGATGATATCCAGCTCAATGTCTGGGACTTTGGTGGTCAGGAGATCATGCACGCAACGCACCAATTCTTCCTAACCAAACGTAGTCTTTACCTGTTGGTTATAGATACCCGCTTAGGGGAGAATGAAAACCGACTTGAATACTGGCTTAAAATTATTCAGAGCTTTGGCGGTGGCTCCCCCGTCATCGTGGTGGGCAACAAGGCTGACCAGCAAGCCTTAGACTTAGACCAGCGCGGATTACAACTCAAATATCCCACCATCAAGACTTTTGTCGAAACCTCCTGTCAGACAGGGAAAGGTATCAACAACCTGAAAGCTGCCATCACCAAAAAAGTCAACCAGTTAGGATATATCAAAGACGAGTTACCCCTGAGCTGGTTTGAACTCAAAAAACAGATAGAGGAAATGGAGAGAGACTACATCCCCTATCCCGAATACGTGAAACTCTGCCAGGAGAAAGACATCAACGAACAAAGTCAGCAAACGCTAATCGGCTTCCTTCATGACCTGGGTGTGGTGTTGAACTTCCGAGATGACCCACGTCTGGAAGACACGAATATACTCAACCCGGTTTGGGTGACCAACGGCGTCTATCAAATTCTCAATGACAATGCCCTGATGACCGAGCACAAGGGCATCCTCGATCGCTCAATGTTGAGCAGGATTCTGGACTCTGACCAATACCCCAAGAGCAAGCAACTCTTCATCATCGACATGATGCGGAAGTTTGAGCTGTGCTTCGATCTAGTACCAGATAAGCAATTCCTCATTCCTGACTTGCTCAGCAAGGAAGAACCCGATACCGGGCAATGGGAAGATGCCTTAGCTTTCCAATATCACTATAACGTCCTGCCAGGAAGTATCATTTCTCGCTTCATCGTGCGGTCTCATACTCTGCTTTCTAAAAAGACCTATTGGCGAAGTGGCGCGGTGCTAGCCCATGAGGGCAGCAGGGCGCTGGTCAAGGCAGACCGGGAAGATAAGAAGATTTTCATCTGGGTGAGCGGATCGGAGGGGACACGACGGCAGTTATTGGGCATTATCCGGTCTCACTTTGACCACATTCATAGCACTATCGTAGGGATTGAAGTCGCGGGGAAGGTGCCATTGCCTGAGCATCCAGATGTTGTACTGGATTATCAGAACTTGTTGGCATTGGAGTTCATGGGTGAGAGAGATTGTGTTGTTCCAGAGCTACTAACCAAAGTAAATGTCAAGGAACTGCTTGATGGTGTTGGATCTAAACGATCACGATCCCGCTTTTCAAGGGAACAAGACCCTGATGACAGAGACATTGATCGCACTCCTGGCATAGGAACCCAAATCTTCTACGGCCCTGTTGGCAGCGTCGGCAATCAGGGCAATCAAACCAATGTTGCAGGCACCGTCAAAGGCAACCAGATTGCAAAAAATAACGCTCCCTCAGAACAACTTAGCAAAGAAGATGTCATCGAACTGTTGACCCAACTGCTCGCTCTGATTCAGGACAATCAAGCCTTGGGTGAGGCCGATAAGAAGAAAGTGGGCAGATATCTGGACACTGCAAAGGCAGAAATCGAGGAAGAGGAAGAACCTGACAAACAGATGATTGCAAAAAACTTAGAGCGCACTGCAAAGACGCTGGAAAGTGCCAGCAAGACCGTCGAAGCAGGTAAGACCTTGTGGTCTCAGGTCTCCCCCATCCTGGCCAGAGTAGCGCCCTGGCTGGGCGTTGCAGCGCGTACCCTCATAGGAGGATGAGATCCAATCGATTCACAGCTGAGGGTGCCGGTGGGGTCAGCGTAGCACCTCAAGCCTCTCTAAGCCATCCCTCATCCAGCTCCACCTCGCCGCACAAAATATCCACCGCCCGATCCATATCGCAGTAAGACCCGTCTGGCAGTTTGAGCAGTTTCATCCGATGGCAAAGCCCGATCAACACGCTGGTGGGTGGGCCTGTTGCCCCTTCGTTGCGCTCCAACCGACCGATCGCGCTCTCTGAGATCGGGACACCCGACATCGCACTGACCCAATCGGCAAACTGCTTCTGGGTAATGATATCGGGCAACCTCTCCACTAATCCTGTTTGCTTCAGCCAGCGGGCCGCTCGCTTTTGCACGCTGGGATCCTTGCGGGTGCGAGAGACCAGAGCACCCAGCATAGCTCTACCCTGGCTAAAATTGGCAGTTTCGTTGCTCATCATGATAGACTCGGAATTCAATATTCCAAATACTATCACGTATATTTGAAGTTCAATTTAAAAATGCGGGACTCGCAGCGCCATCTCCTGAAACGAAATCCCTGCTCAAAGAACAGGGACGAACCAGGGTGCATCTATCGTGGTTCAATTGTACTATCAATTAGCTTATCAGTCCATCATGCATCAAGCCCTCGAAAAGCCGCGACTTGGATCGCCCTGCAATGGTTGTGGCGCATGTTGTCTCGCTGAGCGCTGCCCTCTATCAGTTGCTGCTTTTGGAGAGGATGAGTCGCTTTGCCCAGCGATCGAACAGGAGGGGCTGGCGTTTCGCTGCGGGTTGATCGTACATCCCGAACAGTACCTCGATCTGGGCAACGTCGGAGGTTATGAGGGCGATGTTTTTGCTCAATTATTGGGGGTTGGACGGGGGTGCGACTCACAGGATTAACTAATCTCGTCAGGATCAATCCCCAATGCGAGCAATCGTGCTGCCAGTAACTCAGCTCGTTGGCGCTCCTGTTCAGCCCGTTGCCGTTCCCGATCGCGCTCCAATTCTGCCTGTTCAGCCCGCTGCTGTTCGCGTTCCTTCAGCTGCCGCTCCTGTCCAATCTCTGCAGCAAAATCTAGAGACTCTGCAAAACGATCGCCGTAGGCATAATACGTATCCAACGCTTTGAGCAGCTGGTTCACGCTCAACTGCAGCGAGGGAAACAGCGGCGAAACAATCGGCATATCTCCCCGGAACTGGGTTATCTGGTAGGTGCCATTCACCAGATGACAAACGGCAAAGGTGGGTTCTTTTGACTCCAGATGCTCCCGATTGGCCAGTGCCCGGTAATCGAAGATCCAGTACTCCGGGATGCCTGTGCGCTCGTAGTCGGAAACCTTCTCAATCCAGTCATCTTTCCAATTCGTGCTGACAATCTCGATCGCCAGCGTTGGAGCCTCATAGGCGGCAGCTTCGATATCTCTGCAGGGGAGCCACTGCGGTTTGGGCATCACCACCAGATCGGGTTTCCGGCCTCTGGGTTTGGCAGCGGTGATTTTGACGGAGAGGCAGCGCTTGACAATATAGTTCAGGTTAGCTTCGGCAAAGTACCGGCTCAAGAGCGTGTAGAGGCAATCGACAAAATCCTCGTGGCGACCGATTGGGTCGGGCATGGGCACCAGTACTCCATCAACCAATTCATATAGAGTATCAGTACCATCGTCATATTTGAGGTACTCTTCAAAGGTTTTGATTTGGGGGGTGGTCAGGGCCTGAACCATAGCTCAACCTCAGCGAGCGATCTTCAGTCTAGCAAAGTCAGAGGTCTACAGTCTGAATCAACCCAGATTGCAGCAGCAGGCACCTCAGCGGAGTAGCGCGATGATTCTGGGTCGCTTACCTGGATCGCTGACCGGTTGCAGGATCGGGAAGAATGCCATAGAGCGGATTGCGGGCGTCTCGATCGCGCTTCTGCCCGTACATCCATAACCCCGCACAGCAGCCGAGAGAGACCAACCAGAACAACCCAACCTGATACCCGGACAAGACATTGAGCAACCCGACCGTCGCGAAGTAGACGGTGATGGGACACCAGCAGAAGAAAGGGAATGCCAGCACCGTAAAGAATCGACCCCAGTCCTGTTTGGATTTAGCTCTGAGCCAGAATCCAATTCCAGCCACAGCCACAGCCACAGCCACAGCCACAGCCACAGTCACAGCCAAAGCCACAGCCACAGCCACAGCCACAGTCACAGCCAAAGCCCCAGCCCCAGCCCAAGCCAAAGCCAAAGCCACAGCCCAAACCCCAGCCCAAGCCAAAGTCTCAGCCACAGCCCCAGCCACAGCCAAAGCCCCAGCCACAGCCCCAGCCAAAGCCGCAGCCCAAGCCCAAGCCACAGCCAAAGTCTCAGCCAAAGCCGCAGCCCAAGCCCAAGCCAAAGCCACAGCCCAAGCCCCAGCCACAGCCCAAGCCCCAGCCACAGCCCAAGCCACAGTCACAGCCACAGTCACAGCTTTGTACAAGGTCTCAACTCCAGGCCAAACCAGTCGATCGCGCCACAATCGACGGAGTTCGGTGACAAAGGTCAGGGGGCCCCGCAAGCCAAAGCGGACAAAGGTTGCTGGCTCCCATCTAAGGCGATCGATCCCCTGGTACAGGAACCCCCAAAACACAAACACAACGAAGCCTGCCAGAGCGATCGGGCCATTAGTCCAGGCATCGGGTTGACGCGCCATGAAGGTCACTATGCCCACCACTGCAGCCAACGACGCCGCGAAGGCGAAAACCAGGACGCTCCAGTAGTGCCAGCCGGTTTTGAACGTGTACTTCAGGCGACGAAAGAGGTGGCACCAGTCGTTGGGATCGGGCCGATCATAATTGACCAGGCGATAGAGCGAATCCAGCTGCAACTCAGCATCCAGTCTGACGAACAGACGTTGCCAGTGCGCGGCACATTGGCTTTGGTGGAGGATCCGATCCACCAGGCGCTCAATATCTGCCCCAACGTCCTCGCCGTCCCGGTGTCGCTGATCCAGGGCATTAATATCTGGCTTGAAACTGTCCAGGTTGAGAGTATCGATTTGCTCTGCCTGTTCGATCGTGCAAAGGGGAAGCAGCAACCGTGGGTCAGGAGATAAGGTCTGGTCTGCCGCAAATGTCGCAATATTGGGGTCAGGATAGTTAATGAGATAGGCGATCTGGCTGGCAATCATCGGCAGAGCCGATCCTGCTGTTTGCACGAACGGTTGCCAGATCCACTCCAGCCCTTCTACGTTTTTCAGGTTCTCAGGAAGACTGCAATTGCGCAACGCCTCTTCAAGCACGGGCTGCCGCAGCAGATCGCCCAACATCCAGGCAGCCCGTGCTGCTAGCTCTAACTTGTCATGCCACAACCAGGGAACGAGCGCTCTGGCTGCATCTGGGGTGCCGATGGCGTGCAAATTGTTTGCTGCTGCGATCTCCCCTTTTTCCACCAGAGAGACAATCGCAGGCACAGCCAGATCGCCCATCCGCGTCAATGCCCGATCCAACTTCAGATCGGGGTAGCTCTGGGCCAGTACTCCTGTAGCAGCAGGCAGATTGGTCTGCGAAAGTGCCTCTGCTGCCGCTAGCCGCTGCTTGGGTGCATCTCCCTCCTTCAAGGTCGTTTCCAGGAACTGGAAGACGGCTTTGCCGCGCGGACGGAAATCTGCGGCCACTGCACCAAAGGCTCTGGCCAGGTTCTCATCCTCAGCTGCCTGAGTCAGTTGCCCCTCGAATGCAGTAATGATGCTGTTGGCTAGTGCCTCATCGACTTCCTGGGCATCGGCCAAACATTCAAAGCCAGTCATCGCATCTTCTGCATAAACGGCTCGGACAAGCTCTGTGCTGTCGCCTGCCAGACCGCACCAGAGTTTCACCGTCTCTCTCCAGACAACTGGATCGCGTTTAAACCGCTCGATTAATCCATCTGAGTCTTTCGCTAACGCAGCGGCGGCAAAAAATTCTTGCAACGTCAAATGGGCAAACTGATAGCGATCGCCGCCATCAATGCGTAGCAACAGGCCGCTGCGATCGACCATCTCTGCCAGTATTGGTTTTGTATCTGTCTCTGGCGATAAATTCAGTGCGGGCAACATCTGCCGAATTTGACTCAGAACCGTCGCATAGTCGATGCTGCGACGGTCTTGTTGTTGGGGGCTGGCACTGTCTTGCTGGTAGAGCGCTAAGTGTTGCAGCAGGCGTCGTTTATCGCTAGCCCGGTAGCGATTGAACTCGCCGCGCCATTGATCGAGCAAAATATCGGTTGATTTTTGATAAAACTCTGCTCGCGAGTGTGGCAGAACAAAAGGCGTATCGGTGTAGAGGTAAGCAATGATGGTCAACAACAGCGGATTGCGCGCTAAGGCCATAATCCGGGGCCGATCGCGCAGAGTTTGAATCAGCTGCTCGATGGATTTATCTGGAGGCATCTGGGCCTGCCATGCCCCCAGGAAGCGTCGGATCTGTGGGTCGCTGAACTCAAGCACCTCCAGTGTCTGAGTCACCGCTTCAACAAATTCATTGCGATAGACTGCGCTGCGACAGGTGATAATAGCGCGACAGTTGGGATAGGTGTCTAACAGGTTTTTGATCTGTACCACCACCTGGGGACGGACGTTGCTGTTGACCTCATCAAGTCCATCGAGCAGGAGCATCAATGTTCCTTGCTTCAAGCTCTGATGGATAAAGCGGTCAGCTTTGGGAAAATCATCTCGCGCCAGGGCCTGCACCAGATGCTGCTCAACAGAAAGTGTCAGGTCGCTGAGGCGATGCAGCTCCAATAATATAGCGATCGGTTGTTTGGGTAACGCCTCCAGTTTTCCCTGAGCATAGGTCAGCGTCAGAGATTTCAGCAGCATCGACTTGCCAGAACCAGGAGGCCCGGTCACCATGAGGCGAGGGTACTGCGATACTGCACGACGAGCCTCAATCTGTTCCCCGCTGCTGGAGCCTGCCACCTTCAGGGGAACATAAACATTACTCATCTCCAGGGGACGATTGGGCCGGAAGGTCAGTTGCAATTGCTGGAACTTGGCAATCAGAGCGCTTTGATAGCGCTTCAGGGCAATTCCCTGGAAAAAGCGAGTGCCTGCAAAGCGGTTGTAGACCCAATCGCCTACGGTTTTGCTGATGCTTTTCAGCCCGTCTTTCAGCACATCCCGGAAAGTTAGCAAGATGAAGAGGATAGCAGCAGCGACCCAGCCGATATTAGGTCTGAATTGCTCCCAGAAACTGGGCTTATGGGCTTCTTTTTGTTTGGCGTATTCTTCTTTATAGATTGTGGCAATTTCACCAGGAGACAGCTGAAACTTGCGAGCGTCTTCCCGGTACCATTCAACAATCGCCTGAGATTGTGGAGCAGTACCAGTCTTGACATCGCTCGCTGCTTGCTCGCGAATCTCCTGGATTAGAGACTCGCGAGTCAGAGGCGAGGGTGAGGGAGAAGGGGAAGGGGTCTGGGTATAGGTTGGAGCAGCTGAGCCAAAGACCAGAACCAGGGTTAGGGTCAGCGCGAAGATAGTAACGAATATAGAGCGCTTCCACCGCGTCCAACCCAAAAGCTTAAGCAATGCATCGGTTATCGGTTCAAATAGAGGTTTTGGCTGTGGCGGTTGCTGAGCCATAGGAGCAGCAGAGATAGACGGCAGGTTCGTTACAAATTTAGCTCGTCCTGGTTGCTTTCCTGCTAGACCCTGCGAGGGGCAGCATTGCTAGAGATACAAACATTCTTCAATGCAGCTTCAATGCAACGGCATCTCATTGCAAGCACAGAAGCAGGCATAAGAGACCGGGCTTTCAGTATCCAGCCCCGCCCCCAGGAACAGATGATATTCACAATGCAGTCGATCGTCCGGGTACTTTGAATATTCTCTGAGATCGTCATAGCCGTAGCGTCTCATACGTGACGACGAGCTGTAATGCCGATTTTCCCAGACGTGCACCCAATCAAAAAATGGCAGACCAGCCATTACCTCGCTAATGCTGCTGTCTTGCCAGCCCTTGTCTGAATCCTTATAAATCTGAAATTGCGAGAAGATTGTCCGATCGCACCAGGACTCAACAAGCGACGCTTTCTCTTCTCTCAAAATGTCCAAATCTGCGGGAATGAGTCTCAGGTCATCGCTCGCCCAGTGGCAACAGAATGTAGCCCCGCCAAGGGACGTATCATGCTCGATCAGACCGCTAATTCCGTGCCGCGCCTGGATTTCAAAAACCTTCTCGGTTTTGCGATGAAAACGATCGAGGCCAGCTTTCCATTGTTCGATTGTCTGTTCCAGCTCTAGCCTTGTTCGCGGTGCATCCAGATAGTTGGCTTCCAGGTCTACTCTTTGAGTTTCTATCGCTGGCAACTCGGTTCCCGCAGTCCGGTGGCAGGCTAGCTTTAGGCCGTGCAATGCAAACGCTGAGATGATATTGCTTTGCTGGCCGATTGCGCGATCGCGGGCCGCGTTGATGCGATCGAGGGTTCTCAGTATCCGTTCTTTTGTGATGGGCATTGGTAGCGTGGCTCCTATCCTGTCAGCATTCCCTGTTCTCGTGCTGCATTATAGAGGGTGCGACGAATCCATGCTGCCTTCTTCTTGCTATCCATCGCCCGAAGCACATCATCCAGGTCTTGAGGTAACTTGACTGACGTATCCTTCTTGCTCAAAGGAAATTCATAAACGTCGCTATCCTGCGCCTGGTATTGACTCCCCTGGAATTCAGCGCTCTGGACAGGATTGGGGTTGCCTTTTGGCATAGAGACCTCCTTCTATACCAGATGAATATACCATTTATCCTGGCTAGCTGGGATAAATGATTTTTATAAGTCTGCCCCTGAAAACTGAAGAATCCTAATCCAAAACCGCTTGATTATCCCGGCTAGCTGGGATAGCATGAACTCATAGTAAGCAAGGGGACAGGCAAATGAAATTCAATCGCGACTTAACTCTTCAACAAGCGATCGCAGCAGAACTCACCCACGCCACCGGAACAGCAGTCAGCCCCAACCAAATCGCTAAATGGACGGCCAAAAATTTGAACGGCGTCTATGCCGTGACCTACACGCAGCGCGATGGTAAGCGTCGTTGTCGGTTCGTTAGCAAACGTCGGGTCATGGGACATCTGAAAGCAGTCAACTGGATTCCTGCTTTCATGCAGCTGAGCAAGTAGAATCAGACCTCTATCCATCCCTCTTACCCCAACAACGACGACCCTACAGCAGCCCCCAACCATCCCGCAACTTTGATCAGAATGGGCTTCACCTGTCCCCACAAGGTCTTCCCCGCTTCAACGGTTTTGCTTGCTTCTTCCAACGTCTCAGCCATGCTCTCCAGGGTGGCCAGAGCAATTTCTTTCTTGGGTTTCTCTTGTGCAGCTGCCTTTTGAGCTGTCTTCAGATGGGCATTGGCTTCAATCTTGACCTCCCCTGGCAACGCTGCAGCCTCAATCAAAGACTTGATTTGAGCGAGCATTTCAATTACTTCTTCCTGGCTGGGCTGGGCTTGTGCGCCCTGAGTTTGGGTGACCTGGTTGCGATCGCCCTGGAAGGCGTTGATGTTGCTGCCTGTGGAGTTGGTGATGTTTTGGGTGATATTGCTGCTGTCTCCCAGGTTGAGGGCGGAACCGCTGGCGTTGAAGTCGCCGCCGATGTCGCCGATTGCAATCTTGCGGTTCTGGTCAGTGCTTTCTTGCATGGCTTTACTCTCTGCAGTTGCTTGGACGTCAACATTGATGGATCTATCAATTGCTAGTCTTGCCAAATCCCATAGATTCGTGCTTTGCTCTCGGTATAGCTCAATCTCTCGATCCTTTGCCTGGAGTTGAGCCTGGTACTGTGTTTTCAAAGCTGCAATCTCTATTTCATAGTTGCGGTTGAAGTCGTTATAAATTTTCTCTTTGTCAGTCTCAGGTGGTGCATTAACCTGAATCACTACCACGCCATCACCTTTATTCTCAATGCTCTGGATAGATAGCTCAGTATCTTCATTCTCTACCTGAACTTGATTGAATGAGTTGACAAATGCCTTCCAATGCACCCCATTGCGAAAAATCAGGTCAATGGTATCCAGCGCCTCCTCAAATAGTTTAGTGAACTCCCCCGGTGCAAAATCACCACTACTAGGACGACGTTCCCGACGATCGTTTAGCAGATAGACATATTTGCAAATTACCCCGTCTAACTGGGTCTTGCGATTAATTCCCCAGTCTTCCAGGCAAGCCCCGGTCAATCTCGCCTGGTGAAAGTTGGTTCCCAATGCCTTGGTTCTGGTCAAGTTAGCTTGCTCTAACCAGGCCCCTTCCAGATTTATATTGCTTATATCCGCCTCTGTCAGATCAGCACCGCTCAGATCGGCCCCAGGTAAGTGCAACGACGAGAGATCGAGTCCTTTATAAGACTGACCTGCACCACGATGGGTCACAACTAACTTTTGCACTTGGGGATCAACCAAGATAGTCCCTTTGACATAGGCACTATTGAGCTTTTTACTTTGATGCCAACTGGTACGTTTCAGAGTAACTCGTCTGAGGTCTGTAACTTTGAGTGTTGCCCGGTTGAAAATGGCATCACTCAAATCAGCATTGCGGAATTTGGTGCCTTCGGGAGAGAAAAAGTCAATAAAAGGTGGATAAATCTTGGCAATACGAGAGTCTTTTTTCAGTAAGCGCCAAGCAATGTAAGCACTGAAAGTCCAACCCGAAACTACACCTGAAGCCGCCCCTACAGCTATAGATGGATTCCCTCGTCCAGGCAAATATACACCTACGATTGCAACTACAACGACAGCTATAAGCATAAACGTGACTGAACCTATACTTTTATCTGCAATTTCGAATAAATATGCGAAAGCAGACGCACACCCAGCTATGAGAAATCGTATAAATGAGAAAGCAACTATACTCATGAATGCGAGTAAGCCTGCACCCGCAAATATGCCTGCGAATATGCCTGCGAATATAGCTGCACCTAAAAGCTGGCCTAAGCCTGCGTTTGTAGTTACATTTATGACTATAATCCCACCTATAATCCCACCTATAATCCCACCTATAATTCCACATGTACTCGCGCTCGTAATTACACCTTTTTTTAAACTTGCTTCAGTTCCTTTACGTGTAACCCAAAACAGATAAACGATCAGAGGAATTAGAAAAATCCATCCCACACTACTTATCCATGCAAAGTAAACACCAGAGCCTACCGTTATTACCCACGGAAACAACAGCGCATAAATCGCCCACCGCTTCTGCAACCCAGCCGTCGCCAAGCTAAAATTCGCCCCGCAAAGCGTCGCCCCCGTAAAGTCAGCACTGCGAATATCCGCACCGCTGAAATCAGCTCCCGATAAATCCTGTCCCCTGAACGATTGCCCGCGCAGACTCACCCCGCGAAAGTCGCGTTCTCCAGCAGCGTAGCGTCTGAGGAGTTCGGAGGCTTTCATCAGGGGTGTCTCCGTTGCATTTAGATCGATATCCGCAATTCCATCTATTGTGCTGTTTTAGTTTAACCAGCGATCGCGATGGGAAGGTAGAGTGCGGATGTATGGAGGTAACGGGATCTCGACTGTAGGTGGCGCGATCGCGGCCCTCTCATTAGCGAAAAAATAGCCCTTTCCTGGTTGGGGCGATCGCCCTGAAGATCTCAAAGTTCAGGTGGGGGTATTATTTCAACATTTAATGATGTCCTGGGTCATGGCTTAACCCCCACGGACGCGGATTCTTGCAACCCCTTCTAACCCCCAGATGTCATTGTGACTCAACTATCTGAAGATGGACATCCCGATGGACTTAGACCTTGCAACCCCTTCCAACCCCCAGATGTCATGATGACATGCCGGATCAAGTTGATAACAACAACGGTCTATTTCTTGCAACCCCTTCCAACCCCCAGATGTCATGATGACCCTCGCGAGCTGAAACCTTTTTCCTGTCTAGATCGCAAACATGGTTTGCGCGAACCTCTGTCATCAAGGTTAAAAATGGTAATTTCATGGTCTTGCTTTCAAGTCCGATGTACTTGAAAGCATTGCTGTGTAAGGGTTTGTAATTTTGCGCGAACCTATTTCTCTGGTTGGATCGATGAAATCCTTTCAGGATAAGGGCTTGGAACGATTTTAGAGAGTATGTCAAAAAATCGCTACCCGTTCGCCTTCAGTTGTCGAGGTTCAGAGTTCGGAGTTCGGAGGTTTAAAGGGATTGGATAGGATAATTCACCTATCAGTGCTGCTTCAGCATAAAACTGTCACAGCTTCGGGAGGCATCCCCAGTTTGGAGGGCGTTTCACCATTGCTGGTGGTTCCACCTGTCGGGCTGACCGACTCTTCCCGCTTCAGTTCCCACCCCCAAGGGCGGTACTCTCTTTCGAGATCTGGTAAGGCGCGCAGCAGCAGATTCCTGGCAGCGTTGGTATCTGCATGTTGCTCGCATCTAAATTCTTTGCAGTCTGGATTGAGGCAAATGAACACCGATTGAGAGAGTCGCTCACCCCTCTCGCCGCAGACATGACACTCCTGGCTGGAGTACTTTGCATCAGGGGTGATGAATTCTCTTCCCAGTGCAGTGGCCTTGTCTTTTGTCTTCTGCTTCAAGTCGCCAATGGCAATGTTTGCAAGCGATCGATTCAGACCTGTTTTACGCTTGGCTCCATTTTGCTCCCATCCCTTGCCGTCTTCTCTGGGTTTGGGCTTGCTACGACGGGTCATATTTTGGAGTTGGGTGTCCTCGAAGGCAATAGCCCCATACTCTCTGGTTAGCTTGGTAGAAAGCTTATGGTTGAAGGCGTTGCGGCTGCGCCTGATTTTCTCGTGCTGACGGGCAATGGCTTGATGGGTTCGCTGTTGACTGTTGCTCCCTCTTTTTTGTCTGGATGCCCTGCGCTGCAATCTGAGCAAACGCTTTTGGTGGCGATCGAGTTTGGCATTGGGCTTAACGTGACGACCATTATCCAGGGTCAAAGTATTGGCAACGCCCGGATCGATTCCCACTGCCTTATCGGATTCTTTCACGACTTCATCAGGCTGTTCTACCGCGACTTGCAGATAATAGCCTGATGGCTCAACCAGAATCCTGGCAGAACCCCAGCCATCATTAGGAAAGAAGCGCCTGTAGAAACCTTTGACCTTGAGCTTTCCCAGTTTGGGGAAGCGGACATAAGCATTCCAGCTGTCGCCGATTTGTTCGGGGTTGAGTTCTTTATTTTTGCCGCCTGCATTGCGATTTACAAGAGATCTGAGGCAATCTCGCTTCCCTTTGTAGCGCGGTCGTTTAGCGGGATGCTTTGGATCCTGGTAACTTTTCCATGCCTGCTTGAGTTGTGCGCTCACCCCGACCCTGAACTTAGCCGGAACATCATGCAGCCATTGGGGAGTGTTCTTTTTGTTGTGATAGCTGTCGGAGCTGAAGAATTTCCTCACATCCTCAACATCTCTGTCTTGCCGAATAGCACAATATTTGTAACCATCCCTCGTTTTCCGCACCCCTGAACCCGTTGGTTGCCCGTTGCGCCACTGCAACTTCAGGCTATCGGGTAAAAGGTGTCCGTGCTTGTCTCTCCAGCGCCGTTGCTGGTCTTCCTCCAATAGTCTTAACCCTCGATTCCAGACCCACTTCAAGTCAGCAAGCCATTGGTTGATGAGGGCTTGCTGCTCTTGGGTGAGATCGAGTTTGAATTCGAGGGTTTTCATCCTTAATGCAAATGAACTATAGTACTAGTATACAGCAAAATACTGCATATGTAATGAGCAAAGTAAAGTTAACTTTCCTGATCTCCGAAGAGGAAATGGCAACCCTGAAACGCTTCTGTCAGCAAGAGGAGCGAACACAGACAGATGTAATCAGGGAGTATCTCAGAACTTTAAAGCAGAAGGTTGGAACAGATGCCCGCGATCGCAGCGATATATCGCGCCTGGGTTAAATACCTTTTTATGTCTGCGTTTTAATCCTCATCATCCTCAATTCCCACTAGCTCCGATGTTTTACAAGGGCCGTACTCTTCAGCACTCAACTCGGTAATGGCCAACCTGATTACTTGCACTCTATCGTCGCCAATGGCAGGCAAGGTATCTCTGGATTTAAGTCTAGAGATGACCTCTGGTTTTTGCCCCAATTTTGCTGCAAGGGCTTTATTGCTGATTTTTCTGCGAGATAGAGTCTCTCGCAGTTTCCAGGTCAACCTTCCCACTTCCGGCACTTTCGGAGGATTTAATACTGCATTCATAGTATCTCTCCTTAAGTGATTTTCTCCAAAATATAGCATTTAGAATCATATAAATAGCACTAATAATCATATTTTATGGTTGAGCAGAGATACCTATTAATAATTTAAATGACTTTTGAAATCATTAAAATGACTTTTAAAGTTATAATTATAGATATAGAGAAAGCGGCCACGCCTGACAAACGAACCGCTTCCTCCAACCTCTAAAAAGGATTTGAACCCATGTTAACACTTCAAAAGCCCCAAACCACCTGCTCTGACTGCCCCAACTGGCAACCCTCCCCCCGCACCAACAACGTTGGTCTCTGCTCCCAATACGATCAACGCACCTTTGGTCACGACAAAGCAGGCCCCAACTGCCCAACAAACACCTCTCCCAACACCAGCGCCCCCTTTGAACTCCCCCAGGTCGATCTCAACAACACAATCGCGATTGAGCAACCCAACCCGACTGGCGAGTTGTGGGTGGGCGAGATCTACATCAATCAGGGCGGTTACGCCAAAAACCTGAAGTACGTTCGCCTGTTTGCTGCTGACCAGGAATATGCAGAGGCTGAAGTCGAACAATGGTTAACCCTGCAGCAGTCTCAGGGACAATTCGAGCGGTACATCCTGGGCAATACCTGGAGACCATAAAGCCCCATCCCCACTCAGGGCAGCTCCAAGAGCTGCCCTAAATCTCTCCACTCGCCACAGGAAACCGACAATGAAGATCCCAGATGATTCCCTCACCGAAGGCGACATTATCCGCCATGAAGGTGACGTACTCCAGGTCTACAGCCCACCAGAATATCTTACCCGTGGCATCGTCTTCGATGCCCTCTCTTTGAAGTTTAGAGAGACTGGTCAAACCCAGGAGGTGTGCCTAATAGAGAGGAAGAGACGAAAGAGGCTGAAGCACAGAAGCGAGAGATTCAGGGCAAATAGTCCTGATGATGCGATCGCATCTTTTGAACCGCGATCGCATCCTCACCTTTCAATCAGTACAATTGATCCAAAAAAAAAGAACCATGCAACCCGAACACTTTCAACTCTGGATGGATCTCCAAACCCAACAGCTTCAGGCGATGAACCGGATCGCTGATGCCTTAGAGCAGATTGCACAGGGAGATCCCAATGCTCCCAAACCTCCAAAATTCGTGCGCTCCATCGCAGAATTCCCCAATTTTGACTGGGGTGCTATCAACGCCACCGTTGTCAAATCCGATCGCTATGGAGCCGCGATCGTCAAGTTTGAAGGCAAAGAATACGGGCGCAAATCGAAAGACGAGGACATCTGGTTCAACCGCAAGGTCGGACAAACCCAGGATTCAAATGGCCAAACCAAACCCGTGTACGAAGTGCTGATCCGATTTGGCCGCAGTGCCAAAGTTAAGTCCATTCCCGAAGAGATTCGGGAGTTGTACAACGGGCGAGCGGGGTAGCAGTTTGATTCAGATTTAAAAGCGCGATCGATCGCGGTTTTGGCAGTAGCTAGGAGGAGGGTGGATGCGATCGCGTTGGATTGGGTCGCGATCGCACCTGCCTTGATCTTAAATAGTACCTAAATACTATTCTGGATGTATTGACTACAGATGCAAAATCCGCGTTTGGGAAGTATAATCCCTATGATTTGCTAGCAAGATACTCGGCACATCCAGGCTGGGGAATCATTGCAACTTACAGACGAAGAAAGTTCTTGATCTGCAAGGCTTGCTGGCGGAGACAAGGCGATGCAAGCAGCGTTTGAGTCAGACACCACCCGCAAAGCGGGTGGCTTGATGAGTGGGGCCGCCCCAAGGGCGGTCGTCCTATAGCAATCTCCTCGGCTTAGAACCGACCACTTTGATCATTTCCCTCCTGTTCTCGAATATAACGACGCACTACCTCCTCTTCAAAACCCACTGTCGAGACTGCATATCCTCTCGCCCAGAAGTTTTCTCCATTGAAAT
>Ga0207422_1002628_pt1 | contig 22679 bp, 24 predicted proteins | sample MarCyaLeptolynsp_FD_187757 | JGI IMG/M metagenome (GOLD analysis project Ga0207422, IMG submission 187757) | Marine cyanobacterial communities from Panama - species 1 Leptolyngbya sp. (SPAdes) | ecosystem: Environmental > Aquatic > Marine > Unclassified | place: Panama: Panama City | collected... | reverse complement strand
ACGAGCTGGTCCTGTCGGCATGGCGAGTTGCCATGATCGTGCTGAGGCCGAAGATCGAGCTGCAGCCCGGCATTATTGCGCTGCCGCTGACCGTCGACACGGATTTTGAAATCACGATGTTGGCCAACCTGATCACACTCACGCCGGGCACGCTGTCGGTCGACGTTTCAGACGATCGCAAGACCCTCTTCATCCATTGTATCGATGTCCCGGATCCTCAGGCGACGATCGACGACATCAAGAACGGATTTGAGCGCAAGATCATGGAGGCGTTCAGATGACCCCCTTCGAGCTATTCGCATCACAGTTCCTCGACGTCGCGGTCAAGATTTCGCTCGGCATCCTGACAATCTCGTTCATTGTCATCGTTTTCCGGACGGTAAAAGGACCTGGTTTGCCCGATCGTGTCGTGGCTCTGGACATGCTTGTTGCCGTCGGCATCGGCTTCATTGCGGCCATTGGGGTGTCGACCGGGATTTATCTCTATATCGACATCGCGATCACGCTGGGTCTCGTCGGATTCCTCGCAACCGTTGCCTTCGCGCGCTTCATTCTCAATCGCGGGACGGCAGGTGACGAAACAATCATGGATGAAGTTGAGGAAAGCATCAAACGCAGGGAGGCGGGGCAATGAGCGCTGTCGTTGAGATTATTTGCGGATTGATGCTGATTACCGGTGCCTGTTTTGCCTTCGTCGCTTCGCTCGGCCTGATCCGTCTGAAGGATGTTTACATGCGCACGCATGCTGCCTCCAAGGCGGGCACGCTCGGGTCCGGGCTCATGTTGCTCGCACTTGCGGTGGAAGCGGGAGACCTTTCCGTGGTCACGCGGGCAATCGCGGGAGTTGTGTTCTTCTTGCTGACAGCCCCAATTTCGGCTCATTTGCTGGCAAAAGCTGCTTATGCGGCAGGATATCGTCCCTGTGCTGATACCAAAATTGATGCCTTGGCAGAGACTGTTCGCCCAAAGGATTAAATTTGTGCGGACAACAGTCGTGCGAACACAAAGGAATGTCGTAAGGGAATACTATTGCTCACTTATCGATTTTGGGTTTTTGGAAATAGACGGTATCTATAGAATTTGATTTTTATTGCCGTGATTTGTTTTTTATTTGATTTTCGGGGTTGTGCCGGATCGAGCGCGGCGATATAAGGCTGTGACCAGAACCTGCAAAGTAGAATCGCTTTAGATTAGATATTCCGCAAGTAACGTCACTTTTTAAGCGTTTTCGGGACAAATTACTTGCAGGTCTATACCGACTGAAAATTCGAGTTTGGAAGAGAACGGGTGAGAAATGACTGATAATCCGGTGGATGCTAATCTGATTGATCTTACGGCTGACATCGTCTCCGCTTACGTGAGCAACAATACGGTTGCTTCGACAGATTTGCCGAGTCTGATCAATGAAGTCCACAGCGCACTTCAGAAAACAGCGTCTGCGTCCAGTGAGCCGGAGCCGGAGCCGCTCAAGCCTGCTGTTCCAGTCAAGAAGTCCGTTATGCCGGACTACATCATCTGCCTTGAAGACGGCAAGAAATTCAAGTCGCTGAAGCGCCATCTTCGCACGCATTACAACATGACCCCGGAAGAGTACCGCGATAAGTGGGATCTGGGTGCAGACTATCCTATGGTTGCGCCGAACTATGCTGCAGCGCGGTCGGAACTGGCGAAGAAAATGGGTCTTGGCCAGCAGCGCAAGCGGTCCAAGTAAGGATCGCGACCCGTCAATAGTCAATCAGACGAATTCGGAGCTGCCCTCGGGCAGCTCTTTTTTTATGCTGCTGCGAGTGCGTTTTGCGCGTCCGACCGTATGCGTCCAACCATGGACCTCAAACCGTTCGAGCGCTGCGGCGTGAGATGCTCCTGCAATCCGAGTTTGGCAAAGATGCCCTCAACATCGGTGTCCAATATCTGCTGTGCGCTCTTGTTGCTGAAGAGAGACGTGACGATGGCAACAAGACCCTGAACGATCAGGGCGTCGCTGTCTCCTCTGAAGGTGAGGACAGGCTCTCCGGTCGGCCCGCTGCCGATATCCGTGATCAGCCAGACCTGCGAGACACAGCCGCGCACCTTGTTGGCGTCGGTCCGCTCGGCCCCTGTCAGTTCCGGCAGTTCCTTGCCCAGGTCAATCAGATATTTGTAACGGTCTTCCCAATCGTCCAGAAAATCGAACGTTTCAAGGATTTCAGCAATATCGGTGGCCATAACACTCGTCTTTTCAGATCTCTTGCGCCTTCATATAGCTTGCGCGGCGAAAAGTGCAAATACTGGACGGTGCGGCCTGATGTCTGCGTGCTGGAGCTTTTTCCAACCAATTTGGATAATTTGATGAAGATATCCGGTTCACTCGGCCAGGCGGGTCACCAAGCGCGATGCGATGCATCGTGCAAGTTGCGCAACGCGCTCGATGGGCTGGATATCATCACCCGTTTCGGACCGAATTGAAGCGAGAGCCATAAAGATTGGCCGGGTCCTTTTTCGCGCTGTCATCGTTGATTCACCCTTGTGGTGGCAAACACCGCGGCGGGCGAACCGTCTCGCCAGCGCGAAAAGGGCCTCGGTCAAATGAGCCAAATTGGTCGGAAAAGGCTCCAGATGTCGCGAATGACAAGAAAAGAAAAAACGCCGCAGATGAAATGGGCAGCTTTCCATCTGCGGCGCAGCGGTACGAGCCGCTGAAGTTTAGCCGTCGTTGCTGCTCTTCGCAGCAGCGCTCAAGCGGGGCGCAAAAAACCGCTGATCAGGACACGACGCTCCCGGACCAACGGCCTGTTGGCTCAGGTCTTGCGGCCTGAGCCGGGTTTGGGCCGCGGAACCGGCCCGTTGACAGCCTCCTGTTTGGAGCCTGGATTTCTGGAAGGAATCATCGCGGAGTAACCGTTGCCGGCGATACCGGGCGCTTTTGCAGCAGCCGGAGAGGTCGAGCCTGTCACAAGCCCGTCCTCTGCCGCCTCGGACCGGTTCTTTGGTTCGAAATACTGGTAGACGATTGCCGCACCATCGCGTGCTCGGCTACCGATCGCGGTCAATGCGTTGCCGCCGGTCTCGCAGGCTTGAGGATTTCGGCTGCAGAAGCCGCCGATATCCGACACCGTTGCCTGGGCCGCGAGGAATGCGGATACCGGATCGACGTCTACGGTCTGTTCGGGAGTGCTGGTCTTTTCGGATCCAAGCGGAATCAACACCAGCACCAAGGTGAGCCAGAAGGCCGTCCTCAGAAGAAACAACATTTTGCTACCCGTGGTCAGTTCGAAGATACACGCCGGTTTTTTTGTTGGCGCGTTTGTTATGTTCGAACCGTAGCAGGGACAAAAGAATCTCAGGTTGAATGGGTGAAGGCAATTTTCGTAAAATAAAACATGCATTTAAGGCAAGTTTTCTGAGAATTTGATTCAAATTTTATCTATCGGGCTTCATGTCCTTGTTAAGCGTTGCCTTTTTGGAATTTTTTCGCGTTTGAAGTCATCCTTTATCGTTCATTAAGCGCTGCAGCAGACAATGGCCACCGGGACAACGAAAGCGGAACTGTCCGTGGGATTCGTGTGGTAGTATAGAGTGCGTAACCCTCTGAAAAAAATAAAGAAAATTTGGGAGCTTTGGTCGGTACGGGTCGACGGGATGATTCATCCCGCTGCTGCAGCTGATAATTTTCTGGCGCCAATTCACCGCTCGCTGCTCACAAGCTGCCTTTTGAGCGGAACCGTTGCGCTTTTCATCCTGCCGTTGCATCTGGCGCTCGCGGGCCCGCCGCATGTCGCCACGCTCCTGGTGCTTACGTGGATGCTGAGCCAGTGGCCAATTGCGCACTACCTGTCGCGCACCGGCGCCATGAACACCACTATCGCGCTTTCTTCCGGCCTTTTCGCCAGCTTTGTTGCCGCGGTGTGCCTGATGACAGGCGGAGAGAGCTCCTTTGCACTCCTGTGGCTGCTGATCCCGCCGGTCGAGGCGGCGTTTGCCACGAACCGGAAGGTCACCATCGGAGTGGCCTTGTATTGCTGCGTGCTCTTTGCGGGCGTTACGCTTTTGTCCGCCGGCATTCCGCAATCCATGACGTTGCCGCCGGAGGCGGGGCTCTTTGCGTCGATTGCCGCTTTTCTCTACACGGGAATGCTGGCATCCAGGATCTCGCTCGACAGGCACCGTGCCAACGCTGAAGTTCGGAAGTCCGGCTCGAAACTTGAACGCGTGTCGAGCACCGTTTGCGAAGTCCTGCTCGAACTCGACAAGGATGGACGGCTTACCGTTCTGGGAGGGCCGGTCCGCAAAATGTTCGGTCTGGAGCCTTCGGTTTCGGACGAGGACTGGGTGTTTCACCGATTGAACGTCGCCGATCGGCCAACCTATCTGTCCAGTCTGGCTGATGCCAGGGAAAGCGGGAAAGACTTGGACCTGGAGGTCCGGCTCCGGCTCGGTACAAACAAGCCAGGTGAAATCGGACAGGCGGAATATTCCAGGTTTCAGCTTCGGTTACACGCCGTACAGGCTGACCCGGGTGATGCAAGGCGTGGTTCCGTTGTCCTGGCGCTTCAGGAAAGTGAAGGCAAGAACGCAGAACCTGACCCGAGACGGCAAACGCATCCAGATGCGAGCGATGCCCGTTGGAACCTGATCGAGGAAGCCGGTGCACGCGCGCGCGATCAGGTTTCCGCGATTGTCGACCTCGCCGCCCTGGTCGAGAATGAAGGCAAGTCGCTCTCGGAGGGCAGCTTGCACCAAACGGCACAGCGCATCCGCTCCGCCGGCGACCGCAGTGCGCGCTCCTTGAATGCACTTCTCGATCTGGTGCCTGCTGCGGATGGAGACAAACACAATGAGTTCTGCAAGGTGGATGTGGCGGATTGCCTGACACATAGCTGCAATCTCATTGGCCCCCTTGCTGACCGGCTGAAGGTGTCGCTCGACATGGCGGCGGCTGTCGATCTTCCGGCTGTTCTGGTTGAGAAGAAGAAGTTCCGGCAGTCTCTCCATCTCATTCTTTCGGAACTGGTGGAAACAGCGGGAGCCGGTGGGGTTATCCGCGCGGAAACTGAGTTCGGGACGTCCTGTATCGAACTGGTGATGACCGTCTGCAATCGACAGTCGAGTCTGAACTGGACGGCAGGAGAGTCGGGGCCGGTTTTTGAAAATGCTGCCAGGTTGCTGAATGAGTCCGGCGCGAAATTGAACGTCCGCTCCTCGTTCGGCAGCGGCGAACGTGTTGTCGTCGTCATTCCGGTGAGAGCCGAGAAGGGCAGGCAGGAGCGTAATGCGGATAGTGTCAGGCTGTCCGCCCCCTGGGCCAAATCGGCATAGGCGGCGACCATGGCAAGAGCAAAAAAACAGACAAATAGGCCAAAAGCCCGGGAAACCCTTATGGCCAGGGCGGGGCACATTGCGCTCGACAACCCTGTGGCCGCCGGGGGAGCTGTGGTCATGGGATTGACGTCCTGTCTGATCATTGCCAACGCGATCGGCTTGCAGCCGGGACGGCATCCCGCACCTCTCTTCAGCACACGCGAGCGCGCCGAAGAGGCAGTCTTGCCCGAACCGAGCGGGCGCAGGAACGATCTGCAGGTCCAGGAGATCTCCACACTTGTGCTTGACCTGCAGATTTCGCTGCGGCGGATCGGTCTTTATGAAGGGCCGCTCGACGGGTTGAGCGGTCCGGCGACCGAACGGGCCATTCGCGCCTTTGAGCGCAGGGCAGGGCAGGCGGAAACAGGCAAGGCCAATGAGGCGCTTCTTGCTCTCATCCTCTTGCATGGCGATGCGCCGCAAGCATCCTTCATTCCCGTACCGCGTGCGAAACCGGGCCTGGACGGCGGGCCCAGCTCCAGGCTCAGCTCCGGCCCCACCCCCACCCCCACCCCCAGCCAAAGTGTCCAGCCTTCCGACATTGCAGACATCGAAACCGATCCGCACCTGCAGAAGATACAAAAGGCGCTTTCGGACCTCGGATACGGACCGCTCAAGGCAGATGGCGTGATGGGGGCGAACACGACTGCTGCGATCAAGCGCTTCGAGCTGGACCGCGGATTGCCGCTGACCGGTGAACCCGGCTCAGAGACGATCGAGCGGCTGGAGATGGTGAGCGGCCTCAGTCTTTCCGGATGATTGATGCCATGATCGATCTGGCGTAAACCGTGCCGTGGACGGCATTTGCCGAAAGCGTCAAAGCGGAAGCCGGGGTTGTTTCTTGAGGGTCACATCAGAGTTCTTCGTGAGTGCGCTGGTCCGCAGGCTGTTTGCCGAAGGCGGCTTCGCTGCGGTTTCCAGGCGCGGGGCAGAGGAAGCCGGCGCTGTTTTTGTCAGCGTTGACAGGCTCGGAGGAACCTTCGACCTCTACGGACCGGCACCGCAAGCGTTTTTCAGCGAGCAGCCGCAAGGTCGCCTGTTTGAACGCATTCTTTCAAGCGTCGAGGCCGAAGTCGTAAGCGAGCGTTTGCAGCGCGAGGCCCGGATGGATCCGGACTACTGGCTTGTTGAGGTCGAGGCGCGCGACGGCACGATCGATTTGCCCTTGGCCGATGATGGGGACGACAAGCCGTCTCCCGGGGCCGGCCTCTTCAAATTCTAGCTGTCCGCGATGCGTCAGGAAGCGGATTTTTTCCTGACATCGGTGCCGCGTTTCGCGAATGTCTTCTTGTGTGCCGGCTTTCTGACACCGGCTTCCTGGTATTGCGAGGAGTGCCGCAGCGACGGCTTCTGATTGCCCTGGTCATGCAGGATCCATTGTGCAACCAGCGCCTCGGCTGCGCCGTGGCTCAGCGTCCGATGCATGCGCAACAGACCGCGCAGATCCTGCAAAGGCGTTTCTTCGCCAAGCATCCGGATCAGGATCGTCGTGGTCGGAAACTCCGGTAAGCCCAGGGCCTTGAGCGCAATTGTAAGGCCCTCTGCCTGATCCTGTTGCAGCAGGAGATCGCAGCTGGACCTGGACAGTCCCAGGCCCTGACTGAGGAGGGTTGCGAACCGGCGTCTGTTTTGAAGAAGCGCTTCGCTGACAAGTGCCTCCTGAAGCCGGAGACGATTTGTTTCTGGTCGTTTTGGCATGGTTCCACCCGGTGTTTGAGCCTGTTTCACGAGGCTGGTCATTTCAGCGGCGGCAATCGCCTGCTTTTTCAGGGAAGTCGGCAGATGAAGAAACTGGCCCATAAGTCCGTCTGGACTGAGCGCGTCCTGTGCGGCAAGTTCCAGACCAAGCGCAGCAATGATTTCGCTTCTCCGGCACAGCTTGGACTTGTGCGTTGCGCTCAGTGTTATGTCTTCACGCTCGAGCAGGACGCGGATCGCACTGGCCTCGGCATGGTCGCACAAGGCTGAAATCACCGATTCGCGCAGAGACGGGCGCGACGCCACGGCTTTTCGAAGGATCTCGGGGCCGTTTTGCGCTGTTTTGATAAGGAGATCCACAGGAAGACGCGGACTGTGACGGATGGCTGGTGCTGAGGTTGCCGCATCCGAATGGCGGGCGAACGCTTCCTGCAATTCATCAGGTATCTCGGGGTGTCCGGCCAGCAGAGCAGAAATCTGGCGGCTGTCCTCAACGTTTGCGCTCGGCAAGAGGTTTCGCGCGAGCTCAAGGAAAATCCGTTTTTCTTCAATGTCATGCTTCGGCCTGCCGACGAAAATTTCGGTTGCCGGAAGCAGAATGTTCTGACTTTTCGCGCGCGCGGAACCCTTGTCACCAGGCGACTTCGATGGAGGCTGCTGTGGATTTAAGCTTTGGCTCTGTCGCATAACACCCGACTAAAAATACGAAAGACCGTTCAACCGTCTGAAGTTGTTTCCATCAAAATGGACCAAAAGCGTTAGCATGCTGTTAACCCTGACGGCTTCTTAATGATTCTCGCACCAAGTAATGCGTCGCCCGTTTGACCGTTTTCGATCGGTAATACACCGCTGAGAAGACCGGAACTGAAGGAGGAGACGATGGGCACTTTGCTGGATTTTTCATCCGCACATCGGCCCACTGCACGTGTGGGTCAGCGTTCAAGAGAGCAGCAAACCGCGAGCCAAGAGGCTTTTGGAGAGGTTATCCTCTTTCCAGGTGTGCGCTATGAGCGCCACGACCTTGATCTTGCCGCACGAATCGCGACCATCGGAAGAGCAGCTGGACCTGCTGGGTCTGACAAGGACTGACGGTCCAAGCCTCTCCAGCCGCTTCGAGGCAAATCCAAGCCTCTCATCGCAAAGACAAGCGGTCTGGAGACATGCCCGATGGGCAATGGCAATGCAGCAGTTGTAGCTTCCGGCAGGTGCGAGCGGTACGGCGCTTCGGCCCGGCTGCTTGCAGGGCTGCTTGCCGTTCTCGCGGTTGTCACGGGCTGCACGCGCCCGACAGGTGATTTCGACAGGGCGAGACCGTCCGTTGTGCACGATGACCTGATGCCTGCCGTTGGTCAAAACGCGGCGCGCCTTCGGGGCGATCCCGTTTCCAAATTCAATTACACAAATGACGAAAAGCTTCTGCGCGACCGAGGCTGGACGCTGATCCGGCCACCCTGGACCAAGGACTGGATCGGCGGAACAATGGTCGAACTCTCGCGCACCCGGGTTCTGCCGGAAACAGAGGGGCGTGTGCCGCCGGATCTTTACCTGATCTATCTGCGGTCGGACAAGTTCCGGTCCTCGGATGCGCGTTACGACAAGATTGCCGCCGACGCGTCCGGCGATGCCGAGCTGGTCATGCCTTTCTGCGAGGTCGCGATACGTGTGCAGAAGGCCGACGATGAGCGCCTCAGGGTGTTGCGCAATCAAAAGGTGACAACACAGGAAACCTATGATGGTGCCAAGGCCCGGGTGTGGGAAAATAGGGTCATGGTCAAATGGGTCGGGCAGGCACTCCGGTATCGGATCATTGCCTACAAGAAAGCTCTCAAGGGCCTTGAGATCGAAACGCCGAGCAGGGACCGGGTCTGGAAGGTCAACAACGCCATCCGTGAACTTGAAGGCCAGGTTCGGCTTGCCGAGGCAAGTTGTGAGGCGAACAACCGGTACGGCCAGGAAAAACCGGCCAAGAAGTCCAGGATCTATACCGGCTGGAGCACGGAACGGGCGCCTGTGAAGAAGTAACGCCATTGGTACCGCGTTGCCTGATCCCGATTAAGATCGCCAATTGGATTGAACTTTTGACGTCCCGGCATTATTGCAATGTCAAGGATCCGGCTTCGCAGATTGTTCGCCAAGTCTGCAAAGTTCGCCGGTCGGTCGTTCCTCATTGGTCCTGGAGCCAGCATGAATCAGAGACTAAATCAGCTTGTTCAAGAAGCGCTCGCACATCAGCACGCGGGCCGCATTCCAATTGCGCTGAACATGTTTGAGGAAGTGGTGCGCCTTGACCCGAAAAACCCGCAGGCAAATTTTTCACTCGGGATCGCGGATTATCAGGAAGGCAGGATCGGTCTGGCGATCGAGCGCTTCCAGATTGCCGCCAAGAAGGCCGGAAAGCATCCCCAAGTCCATCAGTTGCTCGGACTTGCCCTGTTGAATGCGGGCGACCTCGACGGAGCGCTCGCTTCGCTTAAAAAGGCGGTGTCGCTTGCACCCAAGGAGGCCGGTTTTCTTGCGCAGCTCGGTGACATCTATCGGGCGAAACGGCAGCCGGTTCTTTCAAGGCAATCCTATCAGCGCGCGTTGAAACTGGATCCGGAAAACGGATACGCGCTGGTCGGCATGGGACAGCTCGAAGTCACGGTCGGGAATATCGATGAGGCGATCGGCTGGTTCGAAAAAGCCATTGCATGCAAGCAGGAAGTGCCGACGGCGGCTCAATGCCTGAGCCTTGCCAAGTCATTCAAGGAAAAGCCGGCGCTGCTGAGCGAGATCGAAGCGCTGGCGAATGATGGGGCTCCGAGACCCGGACCCGAGCAGGCAAACCTGCACTGGGCTGCCGGCAAGATCTATGCCGATATCGGCGATACCGCACACAGCCTCGAACACTACCAGAAAGCGCGAAATAGCCATTATCCGCCCTTCGACGGGGCCGCCTATGAAGAGCGCATTCAATTCATGAAAAATGTGTTCGACGAAGCGTTTTTCTCCGAACGTCAGGACGTAGCGGACAGGTCCGAAAAACCTGTCTTCATCTTCGGGTTGCCTCGGTCGGGAACGACCCTTGTCGAGCAGATCGTCGGCTGTCATTCGCGTGCGGCCAGCGGAGGGGAAATACAGTTTTTCAGGCATCTTCAGGAAAACATGGGGCTGAAGGGAGCGCCAAGCGCCGCGCTTGAGAACCGCCTGAAGGCCATGGAGCCGAAGGAATACAAGCGTGTTGCGCGCAAGTATCTGGCTATTCTCGACGATGTTGACCGGCGTGCGGACCGTGTCACGGACAAGATGCCGCACAATTACGAGATGCTGTGGCTGATGAGCCTCATTTTTCCGAACGCGACATACATTCATTGCCACCGGGCACCAGCCGACACCTGCATCTCACTTCTGTCGCATCCGCTTTCTCCTGCGCACAATTATGCGGTCAGCCAGGAGAGCGTCGGCCGCTATTACCGGACATACGCCTCTTTGATGGAACATTGGGAAAAGGTTGTTCCTGCCAAGATCCACACCCTGACCTACGAAACACTCGTCGCAGACCAGCGTGCCGAGAGCGAAGTTCTGCTTTCTCATGCAGGTCTGGACTGGGAAGACGGATGCCTGGAGTTCTACAAGAGCGAAACACCGGTCACGACCTTTTCCAACACGCAAGTTCGCCGGCCGATCTTCACGTCTTCGCTCGGCCGCTGGCGCGGCAAGGAAAGCCATTACCGGGAGCTGTTTGACGCGCTTGGATCCTTCGCGCCACAGGATTGACCGTAACGGCCTCTTGCCGCCCTCAGCTGACTACGCCGCAGCTCGCGGCCTGCAAGGCCCGGTCAATGCTCTCGGCCTTTGATTGGTGCGGAACATAGGCCCTTAGCAGCGCAAACCCGCTGATCTCGTCGGTTTCGATGACAATCAGATCCTCCAGGTTTTCCGGCGGGTTTTCCCGCAGGATGGAGAGCTGCGAAGGCGTGAGAACCAGCATGGAAAGCCGGTCGGCGCCGGCTGTCCGGTTGTTCAGGCTGTACAGCGCTTCCCCTGCCGCGTTGAAAAGGCCAATGGACCAGAATGTCGTTGGAATGCCCGCATCGAACAGGATCGGACCATCGGCGAGCTGAAACCTGCAGGCGGCGTGTTTCATCGCCGGGTCGAGGTCGGGCAGGGCTTCTTGCTGCGGCCTGACATCCGGAAGCAGGTTGAACTGGCGATCCGGCCCGTGTGTGGCGACGTTATCATACGCACTGTGCTGGACATTCAGCGGAATGCCGAACACCACAAGAATGTGGATGACGACCGCGAGAAAAAGGATGGCGATCGCACCGAGCGTCGTTGAAAAGCGGCGAGACAGGGTCATGGGCAGCCGAGCCTCTCAATGACGGGCAGGGAGATACCGTCCAGGGCCGCTCCCGTTGTCACGGGCGCGTCGTACAGGCGCAAGACGAAGCGCAGTCCGTCGCTTGCGTTTGCTCCTTGCGCGACAGGCAGCCAGTTGCCCGAGTGGGGCTTGCTTGCGGCGCTGATCGTGAATGTGCCATCCGGATTGCGCAGAAGGTTCTGACTGTCGACCTGCACCCGGCCCGGCAGCGTTGCCGTCAACCGTCCATCCCCGTCTGTTGCGGTCAGCGTCCATAGTCTGGCGGCCGGTGTCTGGCCTGAAATCCGATAGACGCAGGTCGGGTCCAGCAAGTTTCCGGCGTCATCTTCGCGCGCAACCAGGGCAAGGCCTTCACCCGAGGCGAGCGGCACAACAGCGCCGCGGGTATAGATTGCAACCGAATAGGGATCCGCCTCCGCCGTTCCAGCCTTGGGGTAGGCGCGCCAGGCGCCGATGGAAACGGCATTGAGAGGCTGTTCCCGTTCGATCATGACATAGGCGGACCCGATCCCGAGAAGGGTACCGACCGCGACGATCACCGTCAGAAACAACAGCGTGCGGAAGGGGCGGCTTCGATGCGGCCGGATCGCAAGCGGCAGGTCCTGTACGCTGAAGTCAGTCTCGGCAAAGCCGGTTCCGCCAGGACTGGGGGAGGGTACCTTCATTGCGCCGCCGCGAAATCTGTCGATGCGTTTTCGCCGGGGGTTGCATTGCTCGCGCTGTCCTTCTCGATGAGGCTCTGCAAGTTGCGCCCGATACGAAGCAGCAGTCCCTGAGTCCGTCGCTTGAGAACGCGCGGCTGTGAAAACACGGTTGTCGCCTCGGCGACCTTTTTCGTAGACGGCTTTGAAAGACGCGGCAGGGATTCAGCGTCTACACCCGGCATGCTCGCAAGCTCGATGCCGTTGTGGGCGTAGTTCATGTAGAGCTGCCACGTCATCGCCGGCAAGCTGCCGCCCGTGACACGGCGCGTGGACGTGAAATCGTCGTTTCCAACCCAGACCGCTGTTGAGAAGTTTCCTGTGTAGCCTACAAACCAGGCGTCCCGGTAAGCGTTTGTCGTTCCGGTCTTACCGGCAGCAACTACACCGTCGATGCGCGCGCGACGGGCTGTTCCGGCCTCGACAACATTCACCAGGATGTCATTCATCATGTGGACCTGTTCTTCCGGCAACACGCGCTTCGGCTCTGCTGCGGCTTCGTCCCGCTCCCTGCGATAAAGAAGATCCCCATCGCTGTTCCGGACCTCCAGGATTGCGTAGGCCGGGGCCGCGTAGCCACCATTTGCAAAGGTTGCATAGGAGGACGCCATGTCGATCGCGGTGACTTCGGATGAGCCGATGGGGAGCGAGATCGAGTTTTCGAGCTCGTGGGTCAGACCCATCGCGTAGGCGGTTTCGATGATCTTCTCGCGTCCGAAGTCGAGGGAGAGCCGTACAGGAATGGTGTTGATCGACTTGGTCAGGGCCGTCTTGAGTGTAACGGGGCCACGGAAGCTTCGTGTGTAGTTCTTCGGCGACCAGTTTCCGATCGAAACCGGGCGGTCAGGCACGATGCTCTTTGATGTGTAGCCGTTCAGGAAGGCGGTCATGTAGACGAACGGCTTGAAGGAGGAACCGGGCTGACGCAAGGCGTTGACGGCGCGGTTGAATTGACTTTGGCCGTAGGATCGCCCGCCGACCATGGCGACGACCGCGCCGTCCGGGATCATCGAAACGAGCGCCGCTTCGCTTGCATCGCGCAGTTTGCCGTTTTCGCGGAGGATTGTTTCAACGGCAAGATCGGCTTGCCGCTGCAGAGCCGGGTCCAGTGTCGTGCGCACGGTTACAATCCGGTCGCGGGCAAGAGCGGGGTTCCGGCGGGCCAGTTTCTTGACTTCTTCAAGTGCCCAATCCAGGAAATATTCCGGTAGCTGGTCTTGCGACCTGTCAACCGCTATCGCCGGATTGCGACGGGCTCCAATGACCTGGCCCTCCGTCAGCAGTTCGGCTTGAACCATGTTGGTCAGAACCTCGTTGGCCCGGGCGCGGGCTGCCGGCAGGTTGATATGCGGGGCGAATTTCGTCGGGGCCTTGTAAAGCCCTGCGAGCATTGCACTTTCCGCCAGTGTCAGTTCACGGACATTCTTGTTGAAGTAGAATTCGGCTGCCGCCGTCACCCCGAACACCCCACCGCCCATGTAAGCACGGTCCAGATAGAGTTTCAGGATTTCCTGCTTGCTCAGATTGGCTTCCAGCCACAGGGCCAGATAGGCCTCCTTGATCTTGCGGCTGAGGCTGCGCTCGTTGGTCAAAAACAGGTTTTTCGCCAGCTGCTGGGTCAGCGACGAGCCACCCTGGACAACACCGCCGGCGCGGGCGTTTTCAACCATGGCCCTGAATGTACCGACGGCATCGATGCCGAAATGGAAGAAGAAACGGCGGTCCTCGGTGGCCAGGGTCGCCTTGATGAGAGAGTCGGGGATCTCTTCAAGCGGGACACTGTCGTTCAGAACGATGCCTCTTCTGCCGATCTCCTTGCCGAACCTGTCCTGAAACGTGACCGCGAATTCGTCCGTTGTCTTCCAGTCGGCGTATCGCGTTGCCTCGAAGGCGGGTTGGGCAAAGGCGAGCACGACAAAAAAACCGATCAGCCCCAAAGTCAGGCCGTCGGATGACAACTCGGAAAGACTGCGCCAGATGCCCTTTGCCCTGAAGCGACGCAAAAACGCGTCATAGCCTTCGAAAAACCGCCGGATGGCAGATCCGCTTTTCCAAAGGGCAGTGTCGACAAACGCGTCAAGCGACAGGAAAAACCGCCTGATACGGTGTTTCTTCACAGGTGCATTGTCGACGGTAGGGGCGTTCGCCTCGGGCTTTTCCGTCACGCGTTCAGATACTCCTGATTATAGGCGCAGCACCAAACTATCTCTTTTTCTCGCGCCTGGAAACATGCAGCCCGCACTCAAATGGATTGCTCCCAGCTTATTGATCCCCCAACGTGAATGACCAGATTTGGCCAGGCCGGTCAGCGGCGGCGTTGCAGCATGGCGGATTGCGTGATACCCGCTCAGACTATCGGCGCGAAAGGTAGGCGAGAGCATGGGTTCCCCATCGGATCAGACCGTGAATGAAACCGCTTTCTGGAAGACAAAATCGCTTGAGGACATGACGCCCCGGGAATGGGAGTCGCTTTGCGACGGCTGCGCCCGGTGCTGTCTCAACAAGCTGGAAGACTGGGACAGTGGAGAGATCGTCTGGACCAATGTTGCCTGCACGCTGCTTGATGGCGAAAGCTGCCGATGCAAGGACTATGACAATCGGGCCGCGACGGTACCCGACTGTATTCAGCTGACACCGGAAGAAGTGAAAACACTCAGTTGGCTGCCGCCGACATGCGCCTACCGGCTCGTTGCCGAAGGTAACGACCTTTACTGGTGGCACCCACTCATTTCCGGAAGCAGCGAGACTGTGCACGAGGCTGGCATCTCGGTGCGGGGACGCACGGTTCCCGAAGACGGCATGGAGCTGGAACAGTACGAAAACCATGTCGTGAGCTGGCCGGGAGAAAATCCGCAGAAGCGCTGATACAGGCCTTCAGGCCTGCAGCAGATAGGCCTCGACATGGCGGCGGAGCCTTGCCTCAAGAACAGCTCTGTCCGTGATCTGGTGGCTTTTGAACAGGATCGCGCCATGGATCATGAAGGCGATCAATCCGTCCACCAGTTCTGCCGGGAGCCTGTCCTTGCGCAAGGGCGGCTCAAGAGTATCCGATCCCTGCCAGAATTTCAGAAACGCCGCGAGTTCGGCATCCAGCGCGTCGAGCGTTTCAACGAACTCGGCGGCGCAGTTTGCCTTTGTGACCCCGATATTGTCCAGGAACAGTCTCAGGATCGTCGGACTGTCGGTTATCACGGCAATCAATGCCATGATGCGTTGCATAAGGGCTTCGACCGGGTCTTGCGGAACCGCGTCCGATGCCGGGCTTTGCGTTTCTTTGGACCGCAGGGCGTCGAGGCGTTCCAGCAACACGTGAGACAGAAGTCCGTCCATGTCGCCGAAGTGAGAGAACACAGTGCCCTTGGCAACGCCTGCCTCGCTGGCGACGGCCTCAGCGGTCAGGGCTTCCAGTCCGTGTTTTTGGCTCAGGTCCCGTGCCGCCTGAAGCACTCTGGCCCTGGTGGCAATGCTGCGCTGCTGCGGCTTGCGTGTCATGCATCCTCAATAAATTGACCGTGGTCAAATATTTCTTGATTCCCGAGCATAATGATGACAAAAAATGACCGTGGTCAATTTTTGATTTGACCGGTCTTATTTTTGCGAGTGAGGACATGACGAGAATATTGATACTGGACGGCAATCCGGCAAAAGGATCGTTTTGCAGCGCTCTGGCCGGCGAATATGCCCGGGAAGCTGCAGGTGAGGGCCATCAGGTGCGCACGCGTCACTTGTCAGACATGGCGTTCAACCCGGATTACGGGACGTCGGATTTCGACAACGGGCCGAAACTGGAGCCTGATCTTCGTGACTTCTGGGACGATGTTACCTGGTGCGAGCATATCGTGATCGTGCACCCCTTGTGGTGGGGCGGTCATCCTGCGAAGTTGAAGGGGCTGTTCGACCGGGTTCTTCTGTCCGGTAAAGCCTTCAGATATGTGGAGGGAAAGGCATTGCCGGAAAAACTTTTGACCGGCCGAACCGCGCAGGTTCTGGTGACTGCCGACACGCCCGGCTGGATCTTTCGCTGGATCTACGGTGCCGGTATCCGCAAGCAGACGGAAAAGCAGATCCTGTCATTCTGCGGATTCAAACCGAAGGGCTACCACGTCTTTTCACCGCTCCACGGATCCAAGGAAGCGGACCGGAGCAAGATGCTGTCCCGGGCCGCCGGGCTTGGGAAAAAGGCAGCCTGACCGACCGGCGCCGCCGTACCCTAGTCAGCGGCGGTGCCGTTCTGCTCGTGTTTTCGCGCATTGTGGAAGACGACGTAGTACTGATAGATGTTGCCGACATATTCGATCGGCTGGCGGCCGATCTGGGCGGCGACGATCCACTCCACATTGCCGAACCACTTGTCCGGGTCATAGCCTTCCTGTTTCGCCTTTTCGCGCAGTTTTTGGAAACGGCTCGGACCGGCATTGTAGGCGGCGAGCGCGAAGAAGGTCTGGTTTGCCTGTTCGCCCTTCAAGTCGGCGAAATACTGGTCGGCGATGTAGCGAAGATATTTCACGCCTGCATGGACATTCTTGTCTGTGTCGGAGGCGATGCCGGTGATGCTGATGGGTTTGCCTTCAGCCGTTGACGGTTTGATCTGCATGAGACCGACGGCGCCGGCTCTGCTGTGTGCCTTGGGGTCAAACTTCGATTCCTGGAAACTCTGTGCAGCAATCAAGAGCCAGTCGAAGTCGTACTCCTTTCCGTATTTTTCGAAGAGCTCGCTGAATTTGTCCAGGTCCGCCTGATAGCTTTCGTCGCGCATGTCCCGCAGATAGTCGGCCTCCTGAAGGTACTTCTTGAAGATGATGTTGCCGAGCAAAGTGCCCTTTTTGACGCTCGCGGCAAAACCGTTGATTTCTTCAAGCAGTTTGGGTGCCGTCTTGCGCACGGCGATCGCAATCTCGCCATCGGTACGCACTGCCGCTTCCGGGTGGATCTTGAGACCCTCCAGGATCTCAAGCCACAGTTCCGCCTTGTGCTGATCCACGATGGTCATCGGCATGGTCCCGGCGGCGATCATCTCCAGGATGTCCTCGTCTTCAAGTCGCTCATCGGCGCGCTCGATCCGGATCGTTTTGGTGCCGTCGCGGGCAAATTTCCGGTTCAGGTCTTCAAGGCTTTGATAGTAGGAGGCTGAATTCCTGACGAAAATGGTCTGACCGGCAAGGTCTGTGGTCGAGGTCAGATCGCTCACGGTATCACGTGTGACGGGCACCTCGTGGACATCTTTCAAAAGCGGAACGGAGAAATCAGCAAGTTTCTGGCGGTCTTCGGTAATCGTGAGATTGCCGATCGCAATGTCGCCTCGGTTCTCGCCAAGGTCGCTGAACAGCCGCTCGCGCGGCGTCGGCATCAGAACAATCTCGAAGTCCTGAACTTTTTTGCCGTAGGCCTTGTCCAGATATTTCTCGAACTCCGCCATGAGGTCGACGGAGACCCCACGTTGCACGCCCTTGTCGATGAAGAAGCCGGTCTTTGAAAACGGAATGAGGACACGCATGTAGCCGCGCTCAAGAATGGCGTCGAAATCACCGTCAAAGGGTTCGCTCAGCGTCTCCTCGAGTGTTTCTGCAAGTTTCGTCTCGCTTGCCAGTCCCGGCGGCAGAAAAAGAAAGAGGACGGCGATGAGCGTTGAAAACGCGGAAATAAACGACTGAAAACAAGCTCTTGCAATGGCCACCGAAACATCTCCCCCAACGTCATCAAAATAGCCTTTGGAGGAGTTAAGCCAATCATTCGTCCGCGATCAAGCGAACCGAAGTCGTTTGTGATGTCCGCAGGTCACTTCGTGAAGGTCAGATCCACGGTTCCGATCGTGAAGCCGGCTTTCTTCACTTTTGCCGTATTGCGCACTGTGCGGCGGTCCACCTGGGTGAGCGTGTCGTCGAACGAAAGCAGAAGCGGGCCGTTTTCCGTCTCCAGTTCGGCAATATAGGCAAACCGGATTGCGCCGCTGGCATCGGTCGTCACATTGGTCGGTGCGATGACATCCGCGCGCTGACCGACATAGCGGCCCTCGGCGACTTTCTGGAAAAACCACGTCTTGGTGTCCTTTTCACCGTCCTCGTAAACGAAGTCCTCCCGAAGCCTCAGCGTGAACGTACGTGGGTTCCAGGTGCCCGTGAGGTAGACCGTGAAGGGTCGGTAGACGCCGGCAATCTTGCTCTCAAAAACACCCTTTCCAACAGTCTTTCCGCGAAAGAAGTCCTCGAGCACGAGGGGCTTGGCGGCAGCCGGGATTGCTGTGAAAGCAAGAAGGAAAAGAGCGATCAGCAGGTGAGGGCGGAACCTGAGCATTTGGCATGACCTTTGGACGTGAGATGTGCCCAGACTACGGGTGAGGCCGTGTTTCAGATTTGTCTAGGCGCCAAATTTGTCCCGCCAGGTCGGTACAGGGTCTCCGGGTGCGGCGGAGGCGTTGTAGATCCCTCGGGCGATTGCGCGCGCGAGACAGGAGGCCGCCGCTGCTCCAAGCCGGACCATGTCCTCCAGTCCGCTTTCCAGTTTGCGCTGCCCGGTCGACAGGGCAAAAACAAGGTCGCCGTCCAGGGGTGTGTGCGCAGGCCAGAGCGCTCGGGCAAGACCGTCATGGGCCATGACCGCCAGCCGCTTGGCTTCTCCCTTTGTCAGGACCGCATCCGTTGCGACAGCTGCGATCGTGGTGTTGGCACCGGCCTTGAGCGCATCGAGCTTGGTTCGCACCTCGACGGCATCGAGGGGAAAAGGTGCCGTGATGCCACGCCCGCCGAATTCGTCATCAACCTCGAACGGCGAGGCCCAGAAATGCGGACCATCCCCGATGGTTGCGCGCCCGAGCGCGTTCACTGCGACAACCGCCCCGACAGTGACACCATTGTCGAGCACCTGGGAGGCGGAGCCCAGACCACCCTTGAGATTTGCGGTGGTTGCGCCGGTTCCGGCTCCGATTGAGCCGAGCGCAAAATCAAGGGAAACCGCATCAAGCGCCGATCGGCCGAGATCACGGTAGGGTGCCGCCTGGCCCCAGCTCTTGTCGCCTCCGTTGAGAAGATCGAACAAAATGGCCGTTGGAACGATCGGAACCCGGACGGGGCCGACTTCGAAGCCGTATCCAAGTTCCGCCAGCCGTCCCTGAACGCCCGCACCGGCATCGAGGCCGAACGCGGACCCGCCTGCCAGCACAATGGCGTCGATCTTTTCGACCGTCTGCTCCGGTTCGAGCAGCGCGATTTCCCGTGTTCCGGGTGCGCCACCATGAATGGCGACGGAGGCCACAGCCGGTTCATCGGGCAGAACGACCGTCGCTCCCGACTTCAGATCCATGTCGGAGGCGTTGCCGATCTTGAGGCCTGGAACGTCGGTGATGAGATTGCGGGGGCCGGGCATGCGGGGAAAATCCAAACCTGAGACTGAAGCGCAGTGTGATCCGGCGGCGTTCAGGTGTCGAGGCTTTTGTAGCCTCTTCGGACATAAATGAGCGATTTGCCCGGGTCAGTCATGCGCAGGTCGACGACGGTTCCGACGATAATCGAGTGCGTGCCCATCTCCGAGACCGAGTAAATCTCGCAATCGACGCTGAGCCGGGCGCTGTCGAGAGCCGGGCAGCCTGTGGCCAGCCGTGTCCAGGCGGCCTTGGCGAAGCGTTCGGGCATTTCCAGGCTGTCGCGGCCGGCAAAACTGTCGGAAATGCCCTCGTGGTCATCGCTCAGCGTGTTCAGGCAGAAACACCTGTTTTGCAGCACGGCACTGTGCACGCGGGTCTGGCGGTTGAGGCAAATCAGAATGCTCGGAGGATCGTCACTGACCGAACAGGCTGCCGAGACTGTCGCCCCCTGTTGTCCTGCCGGACCGTCGGTGGTGACCACATGGACCGCTGCCGCGATCCGGCTCATGGCCTCGCGGAAGCTTTGCGTGTCGAGCGGCAGCCGGCCTTGCTCTGATGCGGGAATGGTCATGTGTTCGGCTCCTGGGCCGGCCTGGGCGGAATCGGTTATGGTCGCAGTGTCGAGGCCGAGTTTAGCCATATGGCTATGGCATGCCTAGGCAAAATAGGGCGAAACGCGGTCCCGCAAAGACAAGGCATGAAATTCGATCTCTTTCTCCGGATTGAGATTTTTTGCCTTCGGCGATAGGGATGAACGGTAGTTTCCCACGTGCTGGAGAACCGGATGACACAGTGGCGATTGACATTCACAGCGGCTCTTCTTGCTGCCGGGCTGGCGGCCGGCCCGGCCGGCGCAGAGATACCGATCGCCGTGGCGGGACCGATGGACGGTCAATTCCGCGACCTTGGTGCACAGATGCGGGCCGGGGCGGAACAGGCGGTGGCCGATATCAACGCGGCTGGCGGCGTCAACGGCGAGCGTCTCGTTCTTGAAGTGGCAGACGACGGTTGCGATGCGGATAAGGCCGTGGCAGTGGCCAACCAGCTTATCGGAAAGGACGTTGTTTTCGTTGCCGGGCATTTCTGCTTCAACGCTTCCATACCGGCGAGCGAAGTCTATGCAGGGGCGGGCATCGTTCAGATCTCTCCGGGAACGACGCTGCCGAAATTCACGGACGAACGTCCCGGTGAGGGTGTGTTTCGCCTGGCTCCGAGGGACGATCAGCAAGCCGAGGTCGCCGGTCAGTTTCTGGCTGACACGTTCTCCGGCGCGCGTATCGCGCTGCTGCATGACAAGACCGCCTATGGAAAGGGCCTGACCGACGCTGTCAAAGCCGTCATGAACGAACTTGGCAAGTCGGAGGATATTTCTCTCGGGTACGATGCCGGTGAAGACGACTACCGCTACCTTGTCTCTCAACTCGGTCTTGAGAATGTGGGCGTCGTTTTCCTGGGCGGTTATCATCCCGAAGCAGGACTGATCAAGCTTGAGATGAATCGGCAGGGACTTGATGCCGTGCTGGTTTCGGGCGACGCGCTGATGACAGAGGAATTTCTGGCCGTGGCAGGCGAGGCAGGCAACGGCACGCTGCTGACCTATCCGATTGACCCCCGTGACATTGAGCAGAGCGCCGCAGTTATCAGTGCACTGGAGGAGGCCGAAAAACCCGCCGACCGCTACGCTTTGGCAACCTACGCTGCGATCCAGGCCTGGGCACAGGCCGCAAATTCAGCGGGCGGCACCGACCTCCAGGCGGTGGCAGACACGCTTTCAACCCAGACATTCGAAACCGTGCTGGGAGCGATTGAGTTCGATGAAAAGGGGGACGGCAACCGTCCGGGATACGTCATTTACGAATGGCGTGACGGAGCCCCGAAATTGCGTCGAGACCGTTGAAACCTCTTTGAAGAATGAACAAAGGGGACGCAACCCGGTGAGGTTGGCGTCCCCTTTCGTTTCAGTCCCGATTGATCAGGTCCGTCGGCCGGTACCGCTGATCTTGATGTTGACCTTGTCGGCGTAGATCGGCAGTCCGGCTTCCATGCCGTAGAAACTGCGGAAGAAACCGCCTGAAACCGTGAAGCCGACGCGGCCGTTGCCCTTATTGCCCGTGATCTGAACCTCGAGCTTGGTCCGTTTGGTTTTCCCGCGCAGAGACAGAACGCCCTCGACTTCAGCCGAATACTTGCCCGTGATCCGGATGCGGGTGCTCTGGAACTTGGCAACCGGATACTTCGCAACATCGAACATGGCGGAGCTTTTCAGGAAACCGGTCACCTTGTCATTGTTGGTTTTCACGCTGGAAAGGTCGATGGTCACATTGACCCTGCTTTTTTCCGGCCGGTTCTGATCCAGAACCATCTTGCCTGTTACCTTGCTGAACTCTCCCTGCACCGGGCGGCCACCAAGAACCCGAACGGAAAACCCGGTATCGATATTGGCAGGCGACAGGGTGTAGGTCCCGGAGATCGAACCGGCTGCCGCCGGGAGAGACAGCCCGGTCATCAAAGCAAATGACACTATGATCGACTTAAGGGTATGAAGCCCGTTTGCGGTACGGGGACGCCGGAAACGAATGTGGCGCATGTGACTGTTCCTTCCTTGTATTGCGGATCTCGTCTGGTCTTTGCGAATTGAGACAAGGTGCCGTAAGTGCGGCCTTCCATTGCCTCTGTTCGTTCCAAATGCCGTTTCCGGGCGGTTCTTCATAGTGACGACTGTCACACCCAATGCATCGGACGCCCACATTCTACGTCCTGTAACCGACACGGTTTCACCGATGCCGCAGGTTTGACCGCGCCGTGAAGCACAGATCCGGGAATTAACCTTCAGGTAAGAAAGTAGAGCCGCTCAGCTTCTTTCAAGGTGGCAGGCACGGTATTTTCCCTGTCAAAACCAGGGAAGAGTTATGCGTCAATATTCCTGTATTCGGATCGGGAGCCTGCTTGTTGCTCTCGCAGTTTTATGTAGTTTTCAATTGCCGGCAGCGGCAGCCGAGCTGGTCGGGTTTTCCGATCACAGGTTCCGCCCCGGTACGATCGTGATCAAGAATTCCGAAAAACGGCTCTACCTTGTTCTGCGCGGCAAGAGGGCAATCCGCTACAGGGTCGCGGTCGGAAAACCGCGCAAGGCCTGGACGGGGCAGGCACAGATCACCGCGAAATACATCCGGCCCGACTGGTCTCCCTCGCCGGAAGTGCGCCGGGATTTTCCGCATCTGCCGGA
>Ga0207422_1002626_pt1 | contig 22687 bp, 19 predicted proteins | sample MarCyaLeptolynsp_FD_187757 | JGI IMG/M metagenome (GOLD analysis project Ga0207422, IMG submission 187757) | Marine cyanobacterial communities from Panama - species 1 Leptolyngbya sp. (SPAdes) | ecosystem: Environmental > Aquatic > Marine > Unclassified | place: Panama: Panama City | collected... | reverse complement strand
TGGAGCGCAATCCAATATGTCCGCGACTGGTTGGGCGGGTCGGCTGCATGCCAAGCAGAAAGCCGGGGAACGGATCCGGGTTCATCAACGGCCGCTTGCCCTTCGGCGCTTTTGTATAGCTCACCGGTGAAAAATAAAGCTGCATGTTCGGCCGTGCACAATCTGGATTACTCTTCACAAATCCGCCGGCCTGATTGACGCTCAGCGACAGCGGACCGCGGCGCGTAAGCACGTAACGGATGCCTTGAAAGAGCTTGCCCCACCAGGGATAGAGCTGCTGGTTCAGCGTCGGCACCCTCGATTTATAGAGATAGTCGTGGCCAAGATGGTCTTGGAGGTTCTTGCCGACTGCCGGGCGGTGGAGCGCAGTTTCAATGCCCATGGCCTGAAGCGCATTGCCATCACCGATACCGGAAAGCATCAGGATCTGGGGTGAGTTGATGGCGCCTGCGCACAGGACGACCTCCCGCCTGGCCCTGATCTCTGTCTCCTTACCGTTGCTGCTGTAGACGGCGCCGGTCACGCGCCGATCCTTCACAAGGAGCCGCGTCGTGTGGGCCCTGGTGATGACAGTGACATTCGGCCGTCTTTTTGCGCGGGACAGATAGGCGCGCGCAGTCGACATTCGAAAACCGTCTTTTGCGGTTATCTGGTAAAGGCCGACACCTTCCTGGTCGGCACCATTGAAGTCGGGGTTCCGTTTGAATCCGGCTTCAACAGCTGCGTCCAGGAAGTTTGTGCAGAGTGGATGAACGTCCTTCGTCATGCTGGAAACGTGCAGCGGACCGTCGCCACCGCGATACTCGCAAGGGCCGGCGTCGTTGGTTTCAGAGCGTCGGAAATAGGGCAGGACGTCGTCCCAGCCCCAGCCCGGGTTGCCCATCGCCTTCCAGTCTTCGAAGTCGGCATGCTGACCGCGGATATAGACCATCGCGTTGATGGAACTCGATCCGCCCAGAACCTTGCCGCGCGGCCAATACCCGGAACGATCGTTGAGGCCAGGATCGGGTTCCGTTTGGTACATCCAATTGATGTGTCGGTTATAGAAGGCTTTGCCGTAGCCGATGGGCATCCAGATCCAGAAGTTCAGATCCGATCCACCGGCTTCCAATACACAGACGGAGTACTTACCGCTTTCAGAGAGACGGTCCGCAACAACTGCCCCGGCCGATCCTGCTCCGACGATGACAAAGTCGAATTCGGTCATGTTCGTGTTCAATCCACTCACCTGGATTTATCGGGCCGACTTGTCGCGTTGAACCACGATTGACAAGAGCGCAAGCAAACCTGAGCCCACCATCAGGAAGAAGGAAACCGCATTCAGAACCGGTGTCGAACCGACCTTGGCCATGCGGTCATACATCGTGATTGTCAAAGGGGCTTCAGATCCGACCAGGAACAGGGTTGTGTTGAAGTTCTCGAACGAAACCAGAAAGGCAACGATGCCGGCTGCGATCATTGCTGGTCGCAGGAACGGAAGGGTGATCGTACGCAGCACGCGGGCTCTGGATGCCCCAAGATTGAACGCCGCTTCTTCCATGGTCGCATCGAATTTCTTCAGTCTTGCCGTGATCACCAGGGACGTGATTGTCGCAATGAACGAAAACTGCCCCAGCACCACAAGCATGAGTCCGGGCCTGAGGAACTCCAGTTCAAGGTTGAAGCGATTCTCGACATAGTTGGCCGTATCGCTTGCAAGCACCAGGATGGAAATACCAAGGATCACGCCTGGGATGACCAGCGGCACCACCATCAGAATGTAGAAAAAGTTCTTTCCCGGAAATTCGCCGCGAACGAACAGGAACGCATTCGTCGTTCCGACAAAAACCGAGAGAGCCGACACGAAGATGGCAATGACGAAGGAGTAGTAGAGCCCTTGCAGCAGCCGCCGGTCGTGGAACATGCCGAGCTTTGGCTCCGTGTCCCCAAAGAACCAGTCGAGCGTGAAACCCTGCCACGGTAAGGCGGGGAAAAGACTGTCATTGAAGGCAAAAGCACCGGCGGAAATGAGTGGCGCCGCCAGGAAGATGAAGAAGGCAATTACATAGAGCCGGTAACCGAGCAGGAACGGCGTGGTCTTGTTTTGTGCAAGCATGATCGTCCTCCTCAGCTCTTGGCGACGGTGTTGGCCAGCGTCTGCCCACTCAGCTTCAGGCCGAGCCAGATGACGAGGGACGTGAAGAGCAGTAGCAGCATGCCAAAGGCAGCCCCGCCCTCCCAATTGAAGCGGGTGATGAACTGGTTGTAGATCTGCTCGGTGAACCAGCTTGAGTTTTTGCCGCCGAGCAGGATTGGCGTCAGATAGGATCCCGCGGTCAGCATGAAAGTGACGATGCAGCCGGCGACGATACCGGGCATCGCATAGGGAACGATGATCCGGCGCAGCACGGTGAAGCCGTTGCCGCCAAGATTGTAGCCCGCCTCGATCATGGAATTGTCCATGCCATCGAGCGTTGAAACCAGCGGTACGATCATGAACAGGATCACCGTGTAGGTCAGGCCGATGATCACGGCGACGTCGTTATATAGGAACTCGACCGGTGCGCCGACCAGACCGGTCCATTGCAGAAAATTCGAGATAACGCCTGTTTCGCGCAAGAGCAGAATCCAGCCGAATGCACGGATCAGGTCGCTGACCCAAAGCGGAATGAGACACAGCAAAAACAATCCGCCCCGGGAGCGTGGGCCGGCGATCTTGGCAATGTAGTAGGCGATCGGAAATCCGATCAGAAGCGCCAGCGCCGTGACGAGCAACGACATTGAACCGGTTCGCAGGAGCGTGTTCCAGTAGATCGGTTCGTTCAGAAATTCCAGGTAGTTGGCAAAACTGTACTCGTAGACGCGCGGAGCTACCTTTTCTTTCAGCGACAGGATCACCATGCCGATATGCGGCAGGATGATCAGAAGAATGATCCAGAGCGCAAAGGGCGCGAACAGCAGGAAGAGCGAGAGCCGCTTGATATCCTTGTTCTGCATCACGCGCTCCCTTGATCGGCAAAGCACATCGCCTGCCTTGACGACCAGACCAGTTGCACGTCTTCGCCCGGTTTCAGGTCGTTGTCGCCGGTCAGCGTCACGTCGGACTCGACCAGTTCACCGCTGCCGGTGCGCACGAGGACGCGGCTGTTTGCACCGTTGAAAAGCAGGCTGTCGACCACGCCCTCCATCCGGTTGTCGCCGGCTTCTGCGGTCGAATCTGCCTCGCTAGGCCGGACGGTCTTGATGAATTCCGGCCGAACAAAAATGGTAACTCTGGAACCTTCCTGGATGGTCTGTTGCCCGGCGGACGAAAAGCTCATCGGCAGGCCTTGTTCTGTTTCGACCTTGCCGCCGGTGCCATCACTCGCTTTCACAACGCCGGACCAGCGGTTGCTGTCGCCGACGAAGCCGGCAACGAACGCGGTTTTCGGGTGGTGATATAGGTCTTGCGGCGTGCCGATCTGTTCGAATTCACCCTGGTTCATGATGGCGACATTGTCCGACATCACCAAAGCTTCGGACTGGTCGTGGGTGATGTAAACGAACGTCGTGTTGAACTGGTGCTGCAAAAGCTTGAGTTCGATCTTCATGGCCTCGCGCAGCTTCAGATCGAGGGCGCCAAGCGGCTCGTCAAGAAGCAACACATCCGGGTCGAGCACCATGCATCGGGCAATGGCGATGCGCTGCTTCTGGCCTCCTGAGAGCTGGTGGATTTCGCGCTCCGCAACATCCGGCAAGGCGATGCGGTCCAGCACGTCCTGGACCTTGCGCTTGATTTCGGCGGTGCCGACACCGTTGCATCTGAGTCCGTAGGCGATGTTCTCGTAGACGTTCATCATCGGAAACAGCGCCAGGTGCTGGAACACCATCTTGACGTTGCGCTTGTTCGGTGGCGTGCCGAGCACCGACTTTCCCTTGATCTTGATGTCACCACCCGAGGGTTCTTCAAAGCCGGCTATCATGCGCATGAGCGTGGTCTTGCCGCATCCGGACGGCCCGAGAATGGAAAAGAACGATCCGCTCGGAATATCGAAGGAGACCTCCTTGACCGCGCGAAAGGTGCCGAAGTTCTTGGAGACACCGATGGCTTCAAGATCGTAGGTGGAATTGTCTGTCATTGGGGCACGCCAACTGGAAGGTCAGAAAGTTGGGGGGATACCGGGTTTCCGCGGCATCCCCCATATTTTAAGCGTTCTTACTCTTTTTGTTCAGGGCCGGGAGACCCGGCCCGTCATCAATCAGCCGCCGGTCGCAGCCTTGATTTTTTCGAGGGTCCTGCCTTCCATGTCCTCAACACCGGGAGGAATGTTGGCAAAGAATTTCAGATTGTCGATGTCCTCGGGCGTGAACGCAGCATTCACGGCAGCCTTCTTATCTTCCGGCAGCAGATCCTGACCGCCCTTGACGGCGGCAATCGCGCCTGTGCTTGAGGACATTGCAGTCACGTTCTCGGGACGCAGCACGAAGTTGATCCACTTGTAAGCGGCATCATCGGCCTTGCCCTTGCGCGGAAGAGCAAACGTGTCGATCCAGGCAAGCGCTCCTTCTTTCGGCGGAACGAAGACAATGTTTTCGTTCTGGTCGAAGAGCTTATAGGCCGTGGAGTCCCAGGTTTCGGAGCCGACGATTTCGCCCGACAACATCATGGCCGACAGGTCGTCACCGCTGTTCCAATAAGCCTTGATGTTGGCCTTGCACTCAATCAGCTTGTCCGCGACCTTGTCCAGAATGCCCTGATATTTTTCAAGGTCGGAATAGGCTGCAAAGGGGTCTTCGCCCATCGAGAACGCTGTGCCGAGCAGGATCGTGCGCTTCAGGCGCATGGACGTTTTGCCCTGGTATTCCGGGTTGCAAAGATCGGCCCAGCTTTTCAGGTTCGGCGCCTTGGTCTTATCGGCCATCAGACCGGACGTGCCCCACTGGTGCGGTACGGCATAGACCTCACCTTCGATGGTGGTGTTGGCCTTCACGCCGTCAAGCAGTTTGGCTTCCATGACGGAGGTGTCGATCTTCGACAGATCCAGCGGCTTGTAGATGTCATATTCGAGCTGCGCGGCGTAGATCCGGTCGTGGCTCGGCTGCGCAAGATCGAAACCGGCACCACCGGTTGCGCGCAGCTTTGCGATCATTTCCTCGTTGTTCGAGAACGTAACTTCGACCTCGATATCCGGATATTCTTTTTCAAACTTTTCGATGAGATCTTCCGGAGCATAGGATCCCCAAGTCAAGAGACGCAGAGTTTCCGCTTGTGCGGCTCCGGCTCCGGCGAGCATTGTCGCCGCCAAAAGGCCGGCTACGGTTGTTTTGAAATGCATGACTTCCTCCTCGAACACACGCAGAAAAACCAAATTTGAGCCTATGAGTGAATTGGCCTGTAAAATATAGCCATTGCAGATAATTTAGCAGTCCAATTGTTCAGGCCGACAAGCGGCCACTATGGCAATCTGGCAGAATTTTTTCCAGTATGTCGACACCTTTGCGGATTTCATCCGGTGTGGTGCTGCCGAATCCAAGCACAATGCCGCGCTGCTTAATCGGACTGAGCGCATAGCGGGAAAGCGGTACCGCGGTAATGCCTTCTTCCGCCGCTTTGGCAACAATCCTGTCTTCGTCAACATGTGCGGGCACCAAGCCAACTGCATGGAACCCGCTGCTGGTTGGTTGCAGATCTATCTGCCCGGCCAGCCGCTTGGCTTCTTCCATAAGCGTGTCGTGGCGCTCCTTGTAGAGCTGACGCATGGTGCGGATGTGCGTGGCAAACATGCCTTCGTCCATGAATTCGGCAACGATTGCCTGGGTGACGGTCGGAACGCCCGCCAGCCAGGTTTCGCAGACGCGCTCGAAGCTCTCCACGAGAGCTTCGGGGACCAAAGCAAAACCCAGTCTGAGCGCCGGGAAAAGGGATTTTGAGAAGGTACCGACATAGATTACACGGCCGTGGGTGTCGATGCTTTTCAGCGTCGGTGGCGGCTGGTCGCCGTAGTAGAATTCACCGTCGTAATCGTCTTCAACGATCATTGCGTCGGCATCGTTCGCCGCTTTCAACAGAGCAAGGCGGCGGGACAGGCTCATCACATGTCCAAGCGGTTGCTGATGCGACGGCGTCACGAAGGCCAGGCGGAAGTAAGGTGCCTTGGACAGGCCGTCCTCGATACAAAGGCCGTGATCGTCCACCTCGACTGGAACCGGTACGGCTCCGATTGCGATGAAGGCGTTGCGGGCGCCGATCGCTCCGGGATTCTCAAACCAGATCGGCTCGCCTGGATTGACCAGCATACCACCGACCAGGGAAAAAGCGCGCTGGGCGCCGTTTGTTACGAATATCTGCTCGGGTGAACACTTGATGCCGCGCGACGCGTTCAGCTGCCGTGCGATGGCATTTCTGAGCCCCGAATACCCGAAGGGTTCGCCGTAACCTGCAATGTGGTCCCTGTCCTTGCGCCAGTGCCGGGCGGACAGTTTGGCCCATTGCGCCATCGGGAAGGCGTCAAGGGCAGGCAGCGCGGTCACGAATGCCTGGGACTTGTGCGGCAGGCGCGAACGTGGCGCGAAATCGGGGATGGCATGCTTTGAGGCATGCGACAGCCGCGGGACGACCGCAACGACATTGTCCGCCGCGTGGGATGGCTTTGGGGCAAGGCGCGCGTTCAGCGCCTCGCTGACGAAAGTGCCCGACCCGACCCGGGCCTCCAGCAGGCCTTCGGAAATCAGCCGGTCGATGGCGTCGATCACAGTGGTGCGCGAAACGCCGATTTCCTGCGCCAGAGTGCGTGTCGCCGGCAACCTGTCGCCGGGGGTCAGCGCGCCGGTCAGAAGAAGATCGCGTAACGCCATATAGAGCTGGATCGAAATTTTCTTTTCTGCGGTCTTGTCGATCTTGATTGAAGACAGAACCGCGCCGGCATGCCGTTTCATGACGCCTCCCAATTGGTATGAGAGTTTCAGCAAAACGGACCTTATATCAAGTCCAATTTTGAGTAGCTTTGCGTTTAAGAGCCAAAATTCCGCCTGGCGGTGACCCCGCCATAAGGACATTAGACGACATGAAAATACAATCCATAGAAACGTTTACAGATGAATTCGTCTGCTTCGTTCGGGTGACCGCGGATAGCGGCGCGACCGGGTGGGGCCAGGTGGCCCCTTATTATGCGGACATTACCGCCGAGGTGGTGCATCGCCAGGTCGCGCCCTATGCACTGGGCGAAGACGCACTTGATGTCGCGCATCTGATGGACATCATTCCGGACCGGGAGCACAAGTTCCCAGGGTCTTATCTGCGCCGGGCCATGGGCGGGCTGGACACCGCGCTCTTTGACCTCAGGGGCAAGCTGGAAGGCAAGCCGGTCTGCGCGCTTCTTGGTGGTACTCCGGGCCGGGTGCGCGCGTATGGCTCTTCGATGAAGCGGGACATCACACCGCAGGACGAGGCCGATCGGCTGAAGAGACAACAAGATGACTTCGGCTTCACGGCCTTCAAGTTCCGGATCGGCGCCGAATGCGGGCGCGACAAGGACGAATGGCCGGGGCGCACCGAAGAAATCGTGCCGACGATGCGCAAGGCCTTCGGCGATGAAACTGCCCTGCTGGTAGATGCAAATTCCTGCTACTCGCCAAGCAAGGCGATCGAGATCGGGCACTTTTTGCAGGACAACGGCATATCCCACTATGAAGAGCCTTGCCCTTACTGGCATTACGACCAGACCAAGCAGGTGACCGATGCGCTTGACATAGACGTCACCGGCGGCGAGCAGGACTGTTCGCTTGTTGACTGGAAACGCATGATCGATGAGCGCGTCGTCGATATCATCCAACCGGATGTCTGTTATCTCGGAGGTATGCTGCGGAGCATGCAGGTTGCGCAGATGGCGCACGAGGCCGGCATCCCGTGCACGCCGCATGCGGCCAATCTGTCACTGGTCACGCTCTTCACCATGCATTTGCTGCGCGCAATCCCGAATGCCGGCAAATACCTGGAATTCTCCATTGAGCAGGAAGACTACTATCCCTGGCAGTATGATCTTTACGTCTCCTCGCCTTACGACATTACCGACGGTCATGCGACGGTGACCGATGCCCCGGGCTGGGGGGTCGAGATCAATCCCGAATGGCTGGCGAAATCATCCTACAAGATCAGTTCCCTGGAGCACTGACATGAGCGACGCGAGCGACCTGATCGTCGAATACCGCAGGACCGGCACGCTAGAAGCGTTGCCGATTGGCCATTTCATCGACGGTGCCTTCACGCAGCCATCTCATAATCGAACCATGGAAAGTTTCGACCCGGGAAGAGGGGAAGCCTTCGCGCGGTTTACCGCCGGAACACGGGACGATATCGACCAGGCCGTGGCATCCTCCCGTCAGGCATTTGAAAACGTCTGGCGCGACATGGCCCCGGTGGAACGGTCCCGGATCCTGCAGCAGGCCTCCGCACTGATCCTGGAAAAACTTGACCTTCTGGCCGTGGTTGAAACGCTGGACAGCGGCAAGCCTTTGCAGGAGGCAATGGGCGACGTGCGCGGGGCTGCCCGCACATTCGAGTATTACGCTGGCGCCTGTGACAAGCTGCAGGGGGACAGCTTCCCACTCGGTTCGGATTACATCGGCTATACGATCCACGAACCTGTCGGGGTGACGGCTCATATCATTCCCTGGAATTTCCCGATCTCCACGGCCGCGAGAGGGTTTGCACCGGCGCTGGCCGCCGGTTGTACGGTCGTTGCAAAGCCGGCGGAACAGACACCTTTCACCGCTCTGTTGCTGGCGGACCTTCTCTATAAGGCGGGGCTTCCGGCCGGTGTCTGCAATGTCGTGACCGGAACGGGCCTTGAAACCGGGGCTCCGCTGACGAGCCATAGCGGGGTCGACCACATCACCTTCACAGGCTCGGTCCAGACCGGACGCGCAGTGATGAAGGCCGCTGCAGAGGATATTACGCGCGTAGTGCTAGAACTCGGCGGCAAATCTCCTGTGGTCGTGCTGGGTGATTGCGACAAGGAACAGGCCCTTTCCGGTGTTCTCGGCGCGATCTATGAAAACGCGGGTCAAATCTGTTCCGCCGGGTCGCGGCTGGTGATCGAAAAGAGCATTCACGAGGAATTCCTCGCTGAACTTGTGGAGCGCACGAAGGGATTGAAACTCGGCCACGGATTGGACAATCCGGATGTGGGTCCGGTCAACTCCGCCGAACATCTTGCCAAGATTGCCGGCTTCCTGGACCGGGCCAGAACACGCGGCGCCGATGTGGTTGCTGGCGGAGCGATCACCCGGGATCCGGGGAGCGGGCGCGGCTGGTTCTTTGAACCGACCATCGTCAATGATGTCGCAGCCAGTGACGAACTCGCCCGGGAAGAGATCTTCGGGCCGGTCCTGACCGTGCAGGTTGCCGATGATGCCGAGCACGCACTTGAACTTGCCAATGACTGTCAGTACGGCCTGGTCGCCGGCATCTACACCTCGAATTTTGCCAAAGCCCATCAGCTCGCCCGCAAGATCGACGCGGGTCAGATCTACATAAATGAATATTTCGCGGGTGGTATCGAGGTGCCCTTCGGCGGCAACAAGAAGTCGGGCTTCGGCCGGGAAAAGGGTCTTGAAGGGCTTATCAGCTACTGCAAGACCAAAAGCATTGCGGCAAAGATCAGGTAGTCCCCACACTAGCTTTTCTGAGGCGCAAAGGCCGGCTTTCGGTTCCCCGAAGCCGGCTCTTTTATTGTCTTAGCACTTGTTCTTGGCTGGCAGAAAGTGCCGATCGGTGGTCAGACGCGTAAAATTTTGCCGTCTAAAGTTACTCTGAATCATGAGCAAAGCCGTGACGCTTTGCCTTTCAGGGTTTAGCCCTGTGTTTTTAAAGTTACATCCCCAGCATCGGTGTGCTCTGGTTAGACTGCAGATAAATCGCAGCTGCTTCGGTGCGGTTGGAGACGCCAAGCTTCGAGATAATGTGATGTATGTGAAGCTTGATGGTGTGCTCGGATAGCGAAAGCTGCTCAGCGATATTCTTGTTTTGATGGCCTTCTGAAATCAGGTGAAGCACCTGGGTCTCGCGCTTGGTAAGCTTGTTGAATTTCTTCAGTTCCCCTGCGGTCTGAAATTGCTTAGCCAGCTTTGCAGGAGCATCGCTTGCCTTGTCCGAATGCATGAATTTGATCACGTTGGCCGGCAGATAGTCTCCACCGCTCAGCATCAGGCGAATTGCCCCGAGCCAGAGATCCACCCGCAGATTCATGGGTAGGACGCTTTTGATCAGACCGTTCTCGAAATAATCACGAATGATCTTCGGAAAAGCCAAATCGTCATTGATAAGTATGCAGAAATTCGCTTCCGGATAATATTTACGTAAACAGGCGATGGTTTCGTTCTGCTCGGCGCCGAAATGCTCGTCGATCAGAAACAGGCGTTTGCTGTACTCAGTTTTTTGCTCGGCATTGGTCAAATCTTCCTTGCTGCCGAGGCGGATAAATTCTGCATCATCCAGTTCCCGATCGACACAGTCTTCGAGTTCTTTCGGGAATTTTTCAGATACGCCAATGTAAAAAATTGAACCCTTATTTTGAAATTCTCTGCTGCTCATGTCTGTCACCTCCAAGGCGCAGGTTTTATTAAGATTTTACATATTTGTTCTCGTAAATTTTGCCGATCCCAACCTGAATTTAACACAGGTTTCGTTGATAATGTGCGCATTCCTTCCGTAAGGTAAGTGACGCCCGTCACTGTCGCCGCTGTCTTTCTACAATCCTGGCTATAGAATTAGGTTGTATCGGTTTTGCGGCGCTTATCTTACGGTAAGTTTTCTCCAAATTTTCCTTTAGGTCAAAAAAATGACTTTAAATTTAAGAAGCTTAGCAAGAACGAGGTAGTTCTATCTACCCGTTAAACTGGAACGATATATATAACAAACCTACCTAGAGGAATACTAATAATTCGATATAGTCGCACACAGATTGTACACTAAGTTGCCGAAAAATGAAGCTTTTTTCAATTGATCAAATTTTTATGTCTAAACCCTTTGCGGAGGTTTAGTTGGTTAAGGCTAAGTGAACGCGTCCCGCTGATCGAAATACCCCGTAACGCATTGGCTCTGAATCCATGGGTTCTGACCCAGGCCAATTATCCCAGGCGGGCATTAGAGATCGCGGGCAACGTCATTTGTTGTAGCGCCGTGGAATGACAAGGCTGATTGCTGTTTAGCGGTGTATGTAATGCAATGTTTGTTTGCCCAACTTGAATGAATGCACTTCCTAGAGTTTAAAGGACGTGCTTTGGGGCAACGTGCCGCGCGCAAGCTTAATGTTGTGCGCGGGCTTGCTCAAGGAACAGGGCTGCGCTGCAGGCTTCAAAACCTGCCGATCTGGAGTTCACGCTGATTGAGATGAACCATTCCGGCTCAACGTCGCCCTGGGGTCGACCTCACACCGAACGGCTCAAGGCCTGCGTTAAACCAATCATCCGAAGCGCGTTAGACAGAATTGATTACAAGGAAGCCGTAACCACCTCGACGCCGCTGGTTTTCCTCCAGTAAACGTCGAAGTGTTCTGCTGTCGGGCTCGTATGCCTTCGGCTTTAGCAAGGCGTCAACCGATAATCGTCACTGCTCCTTGAAGGCGCGCTGCATACTGTCGATGACCGGCTGGAACAGGTAGGTCTTGAAGGTTCGTTCACCGGTTGTGATATAGACCTCGGTGGGCATGCCGGGTGTGGGATGAAATCCTGCCGTCTGCGCACTTTTCGCGTCGAGCTCGACACGGGCAAGATAAACGTCCTTGCTCGCGACATAGCCTTCATTCTCAGGCAGGCGGTCAGCGGAGATGTAAACTACTTTGCCTGGGATCATCGGCTTGACGCGCCGATTGAGGGCGGTTAGCCGGATCATTGCGTCGGGCCCGAGTTTCACATTGTCGATGTCCTGGGACCGGATGTGCGCCTCGATGATAAGATCATCGCGCAGTGGCAGCAGCTCGACGATTTCCTTGCCGGGTTCCACAACACCGCCTGGCGTGTGATAGTTGAGCTTGACGACAATACCGTCAACCGGCGCCTTGATGGCGACGCGTTCCAGAACATCCTTTGCGGCGTTGATCCGTTCGCGAATGTCCTTTATTTCGGTTTCCACCCTCTCCAGGTTCTCGACGGCCTCAAGGGCATAGGCGTTCTTGGATGCAACAACCTGACGGTCAATGCGGGTTTTGAGTTCCGTAAAGTGGCCAATTTCAGAATTCAACCGGCCAACTTCGCCCTGCAACCGCGCTTGCCCGCGTTGCAGGGACAGAACGTCGGACTTCCTGATAAGTCCCTTGTCGACCAGGGCCTGTTTCAGGTCGAGTTCTTCACGCGTGAACGAAAGCTGTTCGCTAACCGCTGCGAGCTGCGCCTGCGTACCTGTGATCTGTTTTTCATAGGCAGCAAGGCTGCGCCCGTACATCTGCAGTTCGCTGTCCAGGCGGTTCTTACGCGCAAGGAACATGGCGCTTTGGTTTTTGATGATTGCGTCAATCCCCGGCAGGGATTTGAAGTCTTCCAGTGCCTTTGAAAACTCGACACTGCTTTCAAAGGCAGCTTCGGCACGCAGGCGGTTAAGGGCGGCCTCGTTTTGCGCGAAGCGGATGACCAGCCGCTGCAGATTGGCGTTTGCCCTTGTTTCGCTGAGCAGCAGAAGCGTCTGCCCCGCTTTCACCCGGTCGCCTTCCCGCACCATGATGTCTTGGATAATGCCACCTTCAAGATGCTGGATCACCTTGTTCTGGCCTGTCGCGACATATATGCCGGGCGCAACGATCGCGCTTTGCAAGGGCGCTGTTGCGGCCCAAAGGCCAAACCCGAATACGGCAGTGAAAATAATTAAAAAACCAATGAAAGTTGGAATTCTGACATTCTTTGGAACCCCAGAGTGCCAGGTTGGTAAACTCATTGTCTGGTCGGTCATTTTCTTATTCCTGATGCGTCAGTGCAGGTCCGGTCCGCCCATGCCTTCCGGGGGCACGTCTACGATTGCATTGCTTGCTGCGCTGGTGACGGCAGGTTTTTGACTTGGTTTGCCGAGAACTTCGTCGCGGGGCCCAAGGGTTTTCACGATGCCACCGTCGAGGATCATGATCTTGTCGACGCTCTTCAAAAGGGAAGGCCGCTGCGTGATCGCAATCACGGTGATCCCGTTCTCCTTGGCGCGGCGGATTGCCATCGACAATGCGTGCTCGCCTTCGGTGTCCAAGTTGGAGTTGGGCTCGTCGAGAACCAGAAGCCTGGGGTGGCCGAGGAATGCGCGCGCCAGTCCAATGCGCTGCTTCTGTCCGCCGGAAAGCGGGCTTCCATCGAGGGCAATCTGCGTTTCCAAGCCGTGGGGAAGCGCCGCGACGAGATCGTGAATGCCGGCCATTTCTGCCGCATCATAAATCGCCTCGTCCGGCACATCTTCTCTCATGCGAGCTATGTTCAGCTTGATTGTGCCGGGAAACAGCTCAACATCTTGCGGCAGATAGCCGACACACTCACCAAACTGCCGCGGGTCCCAATTTCGGAGATCCATCAGATCGAGCCTGACGTTTCCGGCAGTGGGCGCCAGCGAGCCGACGAGCATTCTGGCCAGGGTGGATTTCCCTGTCCCTGACTTTCCGACCACCGCTAGGGTTTCGCCGGGCTCCAAGCCGAAGGAGATACCATTCAGGATGACCTTCTTGGTCGTCTGCGGCACATAAAGGATTTTTTCGACATCCAGTCTTCCGCGCGGACGCGGCAGACGCAACCGGGGCTGGTTGAGCGGCGACGTTCTCAAGAGTTGCTTGATACGCGCAAAGGCGGCACGCGCCTGCACGAAACCGCGCCAGCCTTCGATCGTGCCTTCGATCGGTGTCAAGGCGCGGCTGCCGATGATCGACGCGGCGATGATCATGCCGCCGGTCAGCTCTCCGCCGATCGCAAGCAGAGCACCATAACCCAGCATCCTTACCTGGGTGCCGAGGCGCAGGAAGCGTGACAAGCCGGTCAGGAGGATGTTGCGGTCCTGGCCGCGCACCTGGGCTTTCAGAGATTCGGCCGTTTCGCGACCCCACATGTCGACGCCCTCAGACGTCATGCCCATGGCATTGACCACCTGCGCGTTTCGCGACAGCGCGTCGGCCTGATAGTTGGCGCGCATGGCGTAGGCATTGGCGTGCGCAAAAGGCGCTGCCGTCAGTGCCTGGTTGGTCAGGGCGATCACGAACAGGAGCAGACCTGCGGCGGTGATGATGAACCCCAGGTGAGGGTGAATGAGAAACACCGCCAAAAAGAAAATCGGCGCAACTGGTGCGTCAAAAATCTGCAGGAGAACAGAGCTGGTCAGGAAGCTGCGCAACTGCTGCAGGTCGGTCAGAGCCTAGAATTCCTGGTTGGATCCAGGATGAGACACCTTGACGGCGGCCGAGAGTACCGGGGCGCCCAATATCGTCTCCACGCGCGACGCGATCCGAAAAAAAGGACGCGTTGCAGATCGTCACGACCAAGGAATTCAACGAAGCACGGATCAACGAGATCACCGGAACGATCCGCCAGCTGAAGCGCATCAATCGCGATATCTGGGAGTTGATCCCGGAGCTCCAGGCGCATGTTGAAAAGGCCGGGAAACCCGAAGCCGGCTAACATCTCACCCGTTGGGTTTACCACCCTCCAGCCCATAAGCCTTCAGAGCGTTGAGCCCCAGAACCTTGCTGCGATCGTCCGGGCTCAGGCCGTCAAGAAGGCTTTCGGTCGTCTCGACCCATCGCTCGTAACTGCTTGCCAGCAGGCAGACGGGCCAGTCGCTGCCCCAGATCAGCCGGTCGGGTCCGAAAGTGGACAAGAGGTGATCGACATAGGGCTGCAGGTGCGGGAGCGACCAGTCTTCATGGGCTTCGGTGACGAGACCGGAGAGCTTGCAATAGGCGTTGCTGTCTTTTGCAAGGTCAGACATGTCCGCGGCCCAAGCGTCGATGTGGCCATCCCTGATCAGGGGTTTGGACCCGTGATCAATCACGACCCGCATCTCCGGATACCGGTCCAGCAGGGCTTTCAGGTTGTCCAGGTGGTGCGGCAGCGTCAAGGCGTCGAAGGTCAACCCACCGGCAATCAAGGCCTCGAAGGCCGGCCCGAGATCGTCCCTCAGCATCCAGTCGTCGTCTTCAATGTCCTGGATCATCGGCCGCAAACCGACGAGGGAAGGGTGGCCGGCCAACTCTGCGATGGTGCCGGACGCATCCGGGCTCTCGAAATCGACCCAGCCGACGACGCCCAGAACTTCGGGACTGTCGTCTGCAATCGACAGCATGAAGCGGGTTTCGGCGACTGTCGGTGCTGCCTGCACCAGAACGGTGCCGTCAATCGCATGCCTATCCAGATGCGGCGTCAGATCGCCGGGAAGAAAATTGCGGTAGATCGTTTCCAGCTCGGGCGTGAGCCAGTGGTAATCGCCGCGGGCAAGGTCCCAGAAATGCTGGTGCGCGTCGATCCGCATCACCCGATCACTCCCTTTTTCAGGATGATGTTGCCGTATAAGCGCCGTTCTCCGGTCTGTACGATCGCAAACGCGTCTGCCGCGCGTTCATAAAAGGCAAACCGCTCCAACGTGCTGATCTTTGCCGGGTGATCGGCGGTCTGGTCGATGATTTTCTGAAAATCGGCGACCGCTTCGGGGATTTTGTCCGGATCGCCAACCACCTGCATTGTCAGGGCCGGGTCGGGCACAAAGCTGTCCAGCGGCATCACCGAAAGGATTGCCCGGAGCATGTCGCTTGCCGTTGAACCGTCCGCGCGCACGCAATCGGGTCCGAGGCTTTCGCCTGGAAAATTGGCATCCGAAATGACGATCTGGTCGCCATGCCCCATGGCCCTCAAGGCGTAAAGCAGTTCGGGCGACAAAATCGGATCAATGTTACGCAGCATCACTGTCCTCCTTTGGAAGCGGCGCGTCCGGACGGATCAGACCTTCGCTTCTCAGATCCGACCAGAGCGGGGCGGGGACAGGTGTTTCAAGAACCTTGACGTTTGCATTGACCTGCGCGGCGTCGACCGCTCCCGGAATGACGGTTTTGACACTCGGGTGCCCGAACACAAACTGAAGCGCTGCTGCGATCAGCGGTGTGTCATGCGCTTTGCAGACAGCTTCGATCTTTTTGACCCGTTCCAGAATTTCCGGTGGTGCATCGTCATAATTGTATTTGGCGCCAGCAACGGGCCCCGTCGCCAGAATGCCGGAATTGTAAGGACCACCCAGAATGATGCCGACGTCGCGCTTTTCGCAGAGCGGGAGAAAGCTTTCCAATGCCTCTTGCTCAAGCAGGGTATAGCGGCCAGCCAGCAGAAAACCGTCAAAGTCGCCAAGCCCAAGAAGCTTTTCGCAGACCTGCCATTCGTTGACACCCGCACCGATGGCTGCCACGTCGCCGGCGTCCTTCAGTTCGCACAGGGCACGGTAGCCGCCGCCGTCGAACAACTCCTTCACCTTGGCATCACTTTTTTCCTGTGATCCTTGCGAAAAAACGCAGACGTCGTGAACGAGCAGGATGTCGGCATTGGCAACATCAAGCCGCTCGCGGCTGGCTTCGTAGCTGCGCATCACGCCATCATAGGTATAGTCGAAGACGATCCGTTTTTGAGGTACGTCGACAAACGCCTCCGGGGTCACCTCATCCGGTTCGCAATCCAGCAGAAGACGGCCGATCTTGGTGGAGAGCTGAACATTGCCCCGGCCGAAACGCTTCAGCGCCACGCCAAATCTTCCTTCAGAGCGCCCAAGGCCGTATTGCGGCGCCGTATCGAAGTAACGGATACCGGCGTCATAGGCCGCCTGCAGCGCAGCCTGGGCGTCTTCTTCTGAAACCTTGCGATAGAGGTTTCCGAGGGGAGCACCTCCAAATCCCATTCGGGTCAACGGCACTGGTTGACTGGTGCGGGCATTCAATAATGTGGTGTCGGTGACCTTCATGGGTATCTGACCTAGCGAGAGTGGAAAAGTTCGGGTCGTTTTTGTGCGAGCGCTTCAATGCGCGGCATTAATTGCCCGAGATGGTGCTTCATCGCGCGTTGCGCGGCCTCCGGATCCCGGGCGCGGATGGCATCGTGAATGGCCTGGTGTTCTTCCAGGGTTTCTGTTGCACGGCCCGGTGTCGGCAGCAGCAGCATTCGTGCTCGTGTCACCTGAAGCGAGACCATGCGGGCAACCGTTTTCAGACGCGGGAAACCGGTGAACAGCATCAAGAGGGCATGGAACTCTTCGTCTGCCTGGTAAAAACCCGGAAAGTCGCCGTCTTCGACCAAAAGGGCCTGCAGGCGCATGTTCCTGTTGATTTGCGTGAGCTGGTCCTCGGTACAGTCTTCGGCGACCTTCGCAACGCTGGCAAGTTCAAGTGCCTGGCGCAGAAACGTGCCCTCACGAATGTCTTCCATTGAGAAGTATGCGACGCGTGTGCCGGATTGCGGGATGACATCGACCAAACCCTCGTTGGCAAGACGCGCGATTGCCTCCGACACCGGAGACCTTGAGACGCCGAGCCTTTTGCAGATCGGTCCCTTGCGCACGACCTCGCCGGGCAGAAAGTGCAGAGAAAGGATCGCTTCCTGAAGGGCAAGGTAGACGCGTTGTGCCAGCGATCCGTTAAAGGCGTTGATATCCTGGAGTGTTGTCGCGTCGATATCGGTATTCGTCATATTAGCTCCCGGCTGACTAACATGTTAGTTGACATAGTAGGCAAGTCAAGCTAGTTCGTAGATACAACAGCACTTCCCAAAAGTGGAGGCGATCAGAGTTTCAGCTCTGACAGGGGAACGGGAGAGAGGCAGAATGACCGGAAGCGGGTTCATCAAGCTCAGGGCTGACGACAATGTTGTGGTCGCCTTGCGCACCCTTGCCGCCGGGACCGAGCTTGACGGCATTGAAGGCGCATTGTCCGCGCCGGTGCAGGCAGGCCACAAGATTGCCTGTGCGCCCATTCCCAAAAATGCGAATGTGCTTCGCTACGGGCAGGTCATCGGGCAGGCAAAGTCGGACATAAAGCCCGGCGAACATGTGCACTCACACAATCTTGGAATGGAAGACCACAGTCTCCAGAACCATGAGTTTGCCTCCCAGAACACGCCGCTGGCTCCCATCGATCACGAAAGAACATTTCAAGGCTACAGGCGTGCGGACGGCAGGACTGGAACCCGCAACTATATCGGCGTTCTCACCTCGGTAAACTGCTCGGGTTCCGTTGCCCGTTTTGTTGCGGAAGCGGCGGAAAAGACCGGGCTTTTGGACCGGTTTCCCAATGTCGATGGCGTCGTTCCGATTGTCCATGGCACCGGATGCGGCATGTCCGGGGTCAACGAAGGATACGCCGCTCTTTTCCGGACGCTGTCGGGTTATGCGCAGCATCCGAATTTTGCGGGAATTCTGCTGATTGGCCTTGGGTGTGAGGTTATGCAGGTGTCCGATCTTGTCGGCGGCCGGCCAATCCGCTCCGACGGTGCCCTCAGATACATGACGATCCAGCAGGAGGGCGGGACCCGAAGGACGATTGAAAAGGCGCTGGCCGAGCTTGAAGGCATTGCCAATATCGCCAACAAAGCCGTTCGCAGCCCTGCTCCTGTGGGTGATCTGACCATCGGCATGCAGTGCGGTGGGTCCGATGGGTATTCGGGCATCACTGCCAATCCGGCTTTGGGATACGCCTCCGACCTGCTGGTGCGCCATGGCGGCACGACCATATTGTCCGAAACGCCGGAGATCTATGGCGCCGAGCACCTGCTGACGAGCCGGGCGGCATCGGCAGCGGTCGGCGAAAAGCTTCTGGAGCGCGTCCGCTGGTGGGAAGACTACACTTCGCGCAACGGCGGCGAGATGGACAACAATCCAAGTCCGGGCAACAAGCGCGGCGGCCTGACGACAATCCTGGAAAAGTCGCTGGGTGCGGTCGCCAAGGGCGGGACGGCGCCGCTTTCGGGCGTTTACGAGTTCGCCGAGCAGATCGACCGGAAGGGCTTCGTGTTCATGGACAGTCCCGGTTTCGACCCATGTTCGGTGACCGGCCAGGTTGCCTCAGGTGCGAACATTGTCGTCTTCACGACGGGCCGGGGATCCGTTTCCGGCTACAAGCCCACGCCTTGCATCAAGCTCGCAACCAATTCCGACATGTACCGGCGCATGTCCGAAGACATGGATCTCAACTGCGGTGACATCGTCACGGAGGGCATCAGCATCGAACGCAAGGGTGAAGAGCTGTTTGAACTCATGATCCGTGTTGCGTCGGGTGAACAGACAAAGAGCGAGGAACTGGGGTTCGGCGGCGTGGAGTTCGTACCCTGGCAAATAGGAGCGGTCATGTGAGTCGACTTCAGGGAAAAACCATACTGATGACTGCTGCCGGTCAGGGCATGGGGCGTGCCAGCGCACTTGCCTGTGCTGCCGAGGGCGCGCACGTGATTGCAACGGACAAGAATGAAGCCCTTCTGGACGGTCTCGACGGCATCGAAACGCGTGTTCTTGATGTCACCGACAAGGATGCGATTGCGCAGTTGGTAAGTGATCTGCCGGATCTGGACGGATTGTTCAACGTGGCCGGGTTCGTGCATCACGGAACGCTGCTCGACATTTCCGACGAGGATTGGGCGTTCAGCATGGATCTGAACGTGACCTCGATGATGCGGCTCGCGCGCGCTTGCCTTCCGGGCATGCTGCGACGGGCAGATGCAACAGGATCTGCTTCCATCGTCAACATGGCTTCAATGGCCAGTTCGATTAAAGGCTTTCCCTTTCGCACGGCCTATGGCGCCACGAAAGCCGCGGTCATCGGATTGACCAAGGGGATTGCGGCCGACTTTGTCACCCAGGGCTTGCGGTGTAACGCGATCTGCCCGGGGACCGTGGACACGCCTTCATTGCGTGGCAGGATCGAGGCGGCTCCTGACCCTGTCCAGGCGGAAAAGGAATTTATTGCCAGACAGCCCATGGGACGCCTGGCGGTCGTTGGGGATATCGCGCCCCTAGCCGTCTATCTCCTGTCCGATGAAAGCCAGTTCGTGACCGGTCAGGCCTTTCTGGTCGATGGCGGCGTGACGATCTGAGCGTGGCATGGGGGGAGACGTGGCACCTATTGTGAAAATGACCGGCATCGAGAAGCGCTTTCCGGGCGTGCACGCGCTCAAGAACGTGCAATTCGAGCTGGAGCCTGGCGAAGTTCACGCGCTGATGGGCGAAAACGGTGCCGGCAAGTCGACGCTCATGAAGATCCTCGCAGGGATCTACCGGCGTGATGCGGGCGAGTTGCTGATCGACGGAAAAAGCGTCGATTTCGACTCTCCGCGCGCAGCGCAGGATATGGGAATCGGGATCATTCACCAGGAACTCAGCCTGATGAATGACCTGACCACAGCGCAGAACATTTTCATAGGTCGTGAACCGCGCAAGAGTTTCGGCCGGCTCGATGAGGTTGCCCTGAACTGGAAGGCAGCCGAAATCTTTGCGTCGATGAACCTTAGTCTGGAGCCGAAGACGAATGTCGGCAGCTTGACGATTGCCAAGCAGCAGATGGTCGAGATCGCAAAGGCGCTTTCCTACGAGTCGCGAGTTCTGATCATGGACGAACCGACGGCCGCCCTGAACGATGCCGAAATCGCCGAACTCTTCATCATCATCAACCGCCTCAAGGCGGAAGGCGTCGGCATTATCTATATCAGCCACAAGATGGACGAACTGAAGCGGATTGCCGACCGTGTCACCGTTATGCGCGATGGCGAATATGTCGCGACCGTCGGTGCCGCCGACACTCCGATTTCCAAAATCATCGCGATGATGGTCGGGCGCGAAGTCAAAGAAGACCCGGTCGATGTTCCCGACTTGGCTGACGCCGAAATTGCCCTGGAAGTGTCCGGGCTCACGCGCGGCAAGGAAATCCGGGATGTCGGTTTTTCACTTCGCAAGGGCGAGATCCTCGGCTTTGCCGGCCTGATGGGTGCGGGCAGGACAGAGGTCGCGCGCGCCATCTTCGGCGCGGATCCGAAGGACGCAGGTACCATAAGGGTTCACGGAAAGAACATTTCCGTCTCGTCACCGCACGATGCGGTTGCTGCCGGCATTGGCTATCTTTCCGAAGACCGCAAGCATTTCGGTCTCGCAACCGGGATGAATGTGCGGGACAACATCGCGCTCGCATCCATGGCAAAGTTCACCAGCCGCAGTGGCGTTCTGAATGACGACGCGATGCGCAAAACCGCACAGGAGTACATCCGCAAGCTTGGCATCCGTACGCCCTCCGACACGCAGGAAGTCAGGCTCCTGTCCGGCGGCAATCAGCAGAAGACCGTCATCGCAAAATGGCTGCTGAGGGACTGCGACATTCTGATTTTCGATGAACCGACGCGCGGCATCGATGTCGGTGCCAAATCGGAAATCTACAAGCTCCTGGAAAGTCTCGCGGCAGACGGCAAGGCCGTCATCGTGATTTCGTCCGAGCTCCCGGAAATCATGCGGCTCAGCCACCGGATCGCGGTCATGTGCGAAGGACGGCTCACCGGCATTCTGCCGGGCGGCAAGGACACAACGCAGGAACAGATCATGCAGCTCGCGACACAGCGTGAAGCGGCCATGCAACCGACGGGGGGGACACCGTGAAAACAGTGGAGGAATCGAAGCCAGTCAATCTGCTTTCGAAACTGGTCGATACCGGAGCACACCAGAAACTGCTGGCGTTTGCATCTCTTATCGCGCTGCTGATCGCCTTTTCGATCGCTTCGCCGAACTTCATGCAGACGTCGAACATGATCGCGATCCTGCAGGCGACATCCGTCAATGGGGTTCTGGCCGTTGCCGCGACACTCATTATCATCACCGGCGGGATCGACCTCTCGCTCGGAACGCTGATGACATTCTGCGCCGTCATTGCGGGGGTTGTGTTGACGTATGCGGGCATGCCGCTGCCCCTGGGTGTTCTTGCAGCCATCGGCGCCGGTGCGTTCTGCGGGCTGTGCTCCGGTACATTCGTCGCCAAGATGAAAATCCCGCCTTTCATCGCCACTCTCGGCATGATGCTGATCCTTAAGGGTCTGTCGCTGGTGATCTCGGGAACACGTCCGATCTATTTCAACGACACGCCGGGTTTTGACCAGATCTCCCGAGGCTCCCTGATTGGTGAGCTTATCCCCGCGCTGCCCATTCCAAACGGCGTTCTGATCCTGTTCCTAGTTGCGATTGCCGCCTCCTACATTCTCGGTCGCACCGTGCTTGGACGCTATACCTTCGCGCTTGGCTCGAACGAGGAAGCCGTGCGCCTGTCCGGTGTGAACACGGACGCCTGGAAAATGGCGATCTATGCGCTTGCTGGGGGGATTTGCGGCATCGCCGGCATCCTGATCGCCTCGCGGCTGAATTCGGCACAACCCGCGCTCGGTCTCGGCTACGAACTGGAAGCCATCGCCGCCGTCGTCATTGGTGGAACGTCGCTCTCCGGTGGCCGCGGCACAATCATCGGAACGCTGATCGGGGCACTGATCATGGCGGTCCTGACCAATGGTTTGCGCGTTCTGTCCGTTGCCCAGGAATGGCAGACGGTTGTGACCGGCGCGATCATCATCCTAGCTGTCTATGCCGACATGGTTCGGCGCGGTCAGACCAAATGAATATCAAGAAGAGAACGATTGACGTTCCGAATTTTGAAGAAGCCTGTGAAACGTCTTAGAGGAGGAATTTTCATGTTTTCACGTCGTTTCGTAATTGGCGCAATCAGCGCAG
>Ga0207422_1002625_pt1 | contig 22689 bp, 23 predicted proteins | sample MarCyaLeptolynsp_FD_187757 | JGI IMG/M metagenome (GOLD analysis project Ga0207422, IMG submission 187757) | Marine cyanobacterial communities from Panama - species 1 Leptolyngbya sp. (SPAdes) | ecosystem: Environmental > Aquatic > Marine > Unclassified | place: Panama: Panama City | collected... | reverse complement strand
ACTGAAAGCGAGCCAGCGTTCACCGATCGAACTGATGGTGGTCGAACGCCAGGTTGACGGATCGTTTCTGGGCGATTTCACCAGACGGGCCAATGCGCTGATCGATGAAATGGCCCAGAGCATCACCGATGCGCAGTTCGAACGTGTCTGCGGCCTTTTGAGCGATCCGGGCCGGCGCGTGTTCGTGATGGGCGGGCGCGTGAGTGATCTGGTGGCGCAACATCTCAGCCGGCACCTGAAGCGGCTGCGTGACGACGTCTTTCATATCGACCCGGACCCGGAAACCTGGCCAGACAGTCTTTTGAAAATGCGCGGCAAGGACGTTCTCTTCGTTGTCGATTTTCGCCGATACCAGAAAACGGTCACCGATCTGGCAAAGCTGGCTGCCACTGAAAGAAAGGCAAATGTCGTCGTGCTCACGGACAAGTGGCTCTCGCCCGCTGTGACCCATGCGCGTGAGACGCTTGCCGTGCCTGTTGAGAGCGGCACCGTCTGGGACAGCTACGCCGCCGGTTTCACGCTGATGGAGGCAATCATGACGCGGGTTGCCGAGACGGACTGGACCAAGCACAGCAAGCGTGTGTCGGCGTGGGACGCCCTGACGGAGGGGAGGCAGGAACTCAGACATGATACGTAAGCCGATGATATTCGCCGCGACATCCGATCTGTCGGGCAAGACGCGCGGTAAGGCCTTCCCGGCGGACCAGCTGACCAAGCGGCGCGAACGCGGGATGGGCTGGGTTCCCACAAATGTACAGATCACCTGTTTCGACACCATTGCCGACAGCCCCTTCGGATCGTTCGGCGATCTTGCTCTGGTGCCCGATCAGACAGCCGATGTCAGCGTCGACTTTGAAGATGGCACGCCCGTTGAGCGTTTTATGCTGTCGGACATCCGGACGCTTGACGGTCATCCCTGGGGGTTTTGCACGCGCTCTATCCTGCGCGCTGCGTTGTCCCGCCTGAAAGGCCTGACCGGTGCACGGCTGCTGGCTGCGTTCGAGCACGAGTTCCAGTTCGCTGGCGGGTCGACCCTGATGCACCAGGGCTTCGGTTTGCAGGGCCATGCAGAACATGCCGGTTTTGCAGAAACCCTGATGGCTGCTCTGGAGCAGGCCGACCTGACACCGGACAGTTTCATCTGCGAATACGGGCCGGATCAGTTCGAGGTGACCGTGGCACCGGAAGAAGGGGTTAAGGCGGCCGATGCCGCGGTGATCACGCGCGAGCTGACGCGGATGACCGCACGCAGGTTCGAGCAGACGGCGACGTTCACGCCCATTCGGGATGTGGCCAGTGTCGGCAATGGCGTCCACATCCACATGAGTTTCATGGGTGACAATGGGCCCCTGACTTACGATGCAGCAGGTTCCCACGGGCTTTCTGCGCTGACGGCGTCATTTGCCGCTGGTGTTCTGAAATACATGGACAGCATTCTCGCGCTGACAGCGCCGTCTGTCATTTCCTATGAGCGGCTGACCCCGCACCGCTGGAGCGCAGCCTATAACAATCTCGGGCTACAGGACCGCGAGGCCAGCCTCCGCATCTGTCCAGTGACGGCCAAAGATCCGGACGCCATCGCGCGACAGTTCAACATTGAATACCGGGCCGGGGACGCTGCTGCCTCGCCGCACCTGGCGCTTGCGGCGATCGTTCACGCGGGGTGCCAGGGGATCGAGGAAAAACTCGCCACGCCTAAGGTGACCGAGGAAGATCTCTCACTTCTGAGTGTGGAAGAGCTTGGCCAGAAGGGCTTTGTGAGGCTGCCGGAGACCCTTGAAGACGCGCTTGCGCGGTTTGCAGGCAACGACGTCGTGACCGGCTGGTTCGAGCCTCAGTTTGCTGCTGTCTACCTGGCGCACAAGAAAGCCGAGGCAGCCTTTCTTGAGGGTATGGAAACGGCGCAGAAATGTGCGGCCTACGAGGATGTCTATTGATGCTTTTGCTCACCGACATTTCGAAACAGTTTGGCGGTGTCAGAGCCGTCAGCAATGTCAGTTTCGAGGTGCCAGCGGGCGAGGTGCGCGGTCTCATCGGTCCCAACGGGGCCGGGAAGACCACCTTGATCAATCTGATTTCCGGTCTTCTGACGCCATCCAGCGGCACCATGGCCCTTGGGGGTGAACTGCTTGACGGAACGGGTGCGGCTGCCAGAACCCGCAAGGGAATTGCCCGCACGTTCCAGAACCTCCGCATCTTTGAAAACCTGTCGGTCGGACAGAACATCGAGGTCGCGCAGATCACGGCACGATCCGAAGGGCATGAGGACAGCGCTGCGATCGGTGAGGCCGTCGAGCGGTTCGACCTCGTGGGCAATCTGAGGATGCCGGCAAACGCACTTTCCTACGGTCATCTGAGGCGCCTGGAGATCGTGCGCGCGCTCGCGCTCAATCCGAAAGTTCTGATGCTCGACGAACCGGCAGCGGGAATGAACGAGCAGGAGACGGAAGAGCTGGCCGGAGCGCTTGACTGGGTCAAGACCCGCTTCGGCTGCGCCACACTGGTCATCGATCACGATCTCAAATTCATCATGACGCTCTGCGACAGGATCACGGTCCTGAACATGGGAGCCGTGATCGCTGAAGGAACGCCCCGAGAGATAACAACAAACCAAGACGTCATAGATGCCTATCTGGGCGAGGACCATTCCAATGCCGCGTGACGCGGCGCAAAACAGGAGAGGGACAGTGAAGAAAATCGGACTTACACTCGCCGGGCTCGCAGTTGCTGCCGCGCCGGCTTTCGCGGCGGACACGGTCAAGATCGGTCTGGCAGTGCCCATGACCGGCGACTATGCCCCCTATTCAGAATTCCAGGGTGCAAAATGCATGGCGGAAAAGATCAACGCGGATGGCGGCATCAACGGCATACCGATCGAACTGTTCATCCAGGACACTGGATCGGACACGCAGACAGCCGTGTCGCTGGCTCAGAAGTTTCTGGACGACGGCGTTGTCATGCTCGGCACCATCCCGTTTTCCGATACTATGATCCCGGTCGCGCAGGTGGCCGCCGGTTACGGCGTCTCGATCTTCCAGCCGCAGTCTACGCAGGTGGAAATGCACGCAGGGATCGTCGACAACTTCTTTACCGGCGTTTCACCTGACCCGTTCACCGCAACCGCGGCAGCAAACCATGCCCTCAAGCAGGGCGTGAAAAACGTTGTCCTGTTCACATCGGATGAAGGCGGGTCCTGGTCGGCGCGCACGCCGCTCTGGTTCGGCGACGTGATCGAGGCAAATGGAGGCAAGGTGCAGGCCAAGCTCAACTTCAGCTTCGGAACGTCCGACTGGTCACCGCAGATTGCGGAGATCAAGGCGCTGGATACACCACCCGACGCGGTCTACATCTCGTCGATCATGCCGGATGTCGGCGTTCTTGTGCGCCAGTTGCGCAGTGCCGGTATCGATGCCTGGGTGATTGGTTCCGATGGTTTCGACGATCCTTCGCTTGACGCGATCGGGTCGGACGATCCCAGCCTTCTCGACAAGGTCTTCTTTGCAACGCTTGCACCGAGCCATGAAGACAGCGCGGTCGTGAAATTCATGAAAGAATGCGAAGACATGGGCTTTGAGGTCGGAGGCCTGTTCCCGGCTACGGGGGCGGACACGATCATGGCGGTGAAATTCGGCGTTGAAACCGCAGGCAGCCTCGATCCGGCAGCAGTCTCGGAAGCCATCCGGTCCGCCGACAGCGTCCCGGTTCTGACCGTAGATTCAATTTCGTTCAAAGACACCAAGACCTACGCTCAGCGGACGATCCCGGTCATCGGTTACAAGGACGGCAAGCGCGTTCTGATCACGAACGATATCCCGGCCAACGTTCCGACCGACTGGAACTGACGACACCGGCGCGGCCTTCTGTCGACGAAGGCCGCGCCAGCCAGGCGGAACGAATGCTCACCATCCAGGATCTCCATGTCTTTCACGGACCGATCGAAGCGGTTCATGGCATTTCCCTCGATGTGGAAAGGGGCAAGTGCATTTCACTCCTGGGGCCGAATGGCGCCGGAAAAACATCAACGATTTCCGCCATCACAGGCATTGCGCGCGCAACCGGTTCGATCCGGTTCGAGGGCCGCGAGATTTCAGGCGACAGTGTCGAGGCGCGGATTGCCTCGGGCATCGCGGTTTCCCCGGAGGGACGGCGGATATTCTCCAACCTGACGATCCTGGAAAACCTTACGCTGGGCGCGGCCCTGCAAAAAGACCAGAAGGAAAAGGGCAGGGACATCGAGCACTGGTTCTCGCTGTTTCCCATTCTGGCCGAGCGCCGGGACCAGCCAGCCGGCACGCTGTCCGGCGGGGAACAACAGATGCTCGCGATTGCCCGTGCGCTTATGGCCAGACCGAAGATCCTGCTTCTGGACGAGCCGAGCCTCGGTCTCGCGCCCAAAATCGTCCGGCAGATCTTTGATCTGATCGGCACACTGAAAGACCAGGGCATGACGATCCTGCTGGTTGAACAGAATGCGACCCAGGCGCTCAGGCTCGCGGATCATGCCTATCTGATGAGTTCAGGCCGGATCGTGGCGCACGGAACCGCAGACGAACTTGGGAAGAGCGACAAGCTTATGGCAGAGCTGACGGGGGTCGCCTGATATGGAATATGTCATTCAGCAGGCGCTGAACGCACTCAGTTTCGGTGCCGAATACGCGCTGCTGGCGCTTGGTCTTGCCATTGTCTTTTCGATCATGGGGCTGGTCAATTTCGCTCATGGTGAGATCATCGCGGTCGGCGGCTACACCATGGTCGCTTTTGCCGCGCTTGCCATCGGGAATCCGGTGATTGTTATGGGCGGTGCCGTCATCGCCGCGATGCTTGCCTCGCTCACGCTGGAGCGGGTCGCGTTCCGGCCCGTGCGCAAGGCCGATCCGACGACCGGGCTCCTAACCGCATTCGGTGTCTCCATCGTTCTGCAGAACGTATTCCTGATGTTCGTATCCCCGCGTCCGATCGCGGTGACGTCGCTCTATTTCCTCGACTGGCCGATCGAGATTGCCGGAATAAGGCTCGCCTCGCTTCAGGTCTTCGAGACACTCACGACGATTGTCGTCATTGTTGCCCTTATGCTGTTTCTGCGCCGAACCGTTCTTGGACTGGCCGTGCGGGCGGCATCCCTCGATTTTGAGATGGTGAGGCTCACCGGCATCAAGGCCAACCGCGTGTTCGCGATGGCGTTCCTGATCTCGGGCCTTCTGGCCGGGCTTGCCTGCATCTTCATTATGGCGCGGCGTGGCAGTGTCGATCCGCATCTGGGTTTTGATCCCGTATTGAAAGCGTTTGTCGCTTGCGTTGTCGGGGGCTTCGGAAGTCTTCCGGGGGCCGTGCTCGGCGGTTTCCTGCTCGGGGCCGTCGAGGTGGCCATGCTGGTGATGCTGCCGCAGAGCCTCGGGGGAATGACCGACGCTTTCGTCTTCATGATCGTGGCGCTGATCCTGATCTGGCGGCCTGACGGCATCCTGTCTCCCGCTATCGAGAAGGGAGACAAGTTGTGATCCGGCTGAGCCAAAGCCAGCGATCGGGACTGGTCGGGGCGGCGTTGCTGGCGGCCGTGCTGGTGGTGATCGGCGTGGCGACGCTTTATTTCGGATCGCGCTACCAGATCCGGCTCGTGTACTCGGCCTATGTCAATCTGATTGTCGTTCTCGGCCTGCAGGTGTTCATGGGAAATGCGCGGATCACCAATCTTTCGCATAGTGCTTTCATGGGGATAGGGGCCTATGCAGCTGCCCTTTGCGTCACGCCGGAAAACATCAAGAAGATTTCATTGCCCGCCGCTCCGTGGGGCCTTGCCGACTTTTCGCTCGACCCGGTTCTTTCCGCTGCTATTGCCATTGCCATAACTGCGGTTCTGGCCTTTCTGCTCGGCCTGTTCATTGTCCGGTTGACCAGCATTGGCGCAACCATCGTGACGCTCGCCGTTCTGGTTATCGTGCATGCGGTGTTTCTCTACCGGACCGATATCTTCAAGGGAAATCAAGCGTTTTTCGGTATTCCGCAGGTGTTCGACCTCGCCTGGGTGGTGGGCATCGCCATCCTGACGGTGATCGCGTGTCGGCTGTTCCGGGAGAGCCGATGGGGTATCCAGCTCAGAGCCAGCGCCGACGACGAGGTCGGTGCGGCCGCGATGGGTGTCGAGATTTACAAGCTGCGTCTGATTGCCTGGGTGCTGGGTGCGGTGATCCTGGCAGTTGCCGGCATCTGCTATGCCTATTTCCTCGGTACGATTTCCGCGCGGCCGTTTTATTTCAACCATGTGTTCCTGACCCTTGCGATGCTGATCCTCGGGGGTATGCGGACTGTGACCGGGGCGGTTCTCGGAACGTTTCTGATTTCGTTCGGTCTGGAAGGTGTCAGATACCTGGAAACGGGCCCGGTGCTGCTGGGCATCGAATTGCCCGAAGCACTCGGGCTGTCCGGGATCGCACTTGGTGCCGTCATTGTCTTGACAATGGCGCTCAGACCGACGGGTATCATGGGGAACCGGGAAATCGAGACATTGTTCGTTCGAAAGACTTTCTAGGAGGAAGACGTGGCCTGCAATCACACGATCCACAAGCACGCGCATCACTTCGGCTGGGACAACTCGATCGACCCGATCCTGAGCGTGGTGCCCGGCGAAACCATAGAAGTGGAGACGATTGACAGCTCGGGCGGCCAGTTCAATGCGAATTCGACGGTTGCCGATCTCGGCAATCTCAGCTTCGACAAGGTCAACCCGGTCACTGGGCCGATCTTCATCGAGGGGGCCGAGCCGGGTGATGCCGTTGCGATCACCTTTCTGGATTTCAAGCCGTCCGGCTGGGGCTGGACTGCCAACATTCCTGGCTTCGGGCTTCTGACGGACCAGTTTCCGGACCCTGCGCTGCACATCTGGAACTATGATACCGTCTCGATGAAACCCGCGCTCTACGGGCCGGGTGGGGCCGTTCCCCTGAAACCGTTTGTCGGTACGATCGGGCTCGCGCTTGCAGAACCCGGACTTCACTCGGTGGTTCCGCCGCGCCGCGTCGGCGGAAACCTGGACATCCGGGACAATGCCGTTGGAACAACGCTTTACTTGCCGGTCGAGGTTGCCGGCGGGATGCTTTCGCTTGGTGATACACATGCGGCCCAAGGAGACGGCGAAATCTGCGGGACGGCGATTGAAAGCCCAATGGATGTCGCGATCAAGGTGGACCTGATCAAGCAGGCAAACTATGCCTTTCCCCGTTTTGAAACGAATGGACCGGTGACGCGGCATTTCGATGCCAAGGGCTACAAGGCGACAACCGGTATCGGAGAAGATCTGATGCAAGCTGCGCGCGATGCGGTGTCGGGTATGGTCGACTGGGTCTCTACAACGACCGGCATGAGCGCGCTGGATGCCTATATGCTGTGCTCGGTCTGTGGCGATCTTCGCATCTCGGAAATCGTCGACATGCCCAACTGGACCGTCTCCTTTTATTTTCCCAAGAGCGTTCTGGATTGAGAGCCGTTTCAAAATTAATTTTGGCGTAATGCGGTTTTCGCCTCGTGCGATCCTGAACGTTGGGGATGTCCCTCAGGATCATCGCAACGTATGCATTGAACATGCCTCAGCGTAAAAAAAATCCTGTTTAAGGTGTTGAGCTGGCGTCAATTCCCGAACCGACTCTGATAACATCCGGCCCTGTTGTCGCAACCAGCGCGGTGGAGCCGGTTGTTGACCGACGCGCAATACCGAGTTGCAGATCGTGTAACCGGACGTCAATCGGGCTGAAAGATCCATGCAGAGACTGGATTTTGAGTTGGACAAGGCTCAGGTCAAGCGCGCCTGGGGCGTGATCGACCGGGAGTTCCAGTCGCTCGGCCTTGTCTTGCGTCGTGGGTCCGATTTCGATCTTATTGAAGCCATGGCCGCGGAGAGCGGATTTCCACCGCTTGAAGGCCATTTCACGCCGACATTGAATACCTATACTCCGTCACAGGCGTTCTGGCTTGCCTTGACCGACAAGGACGGCAAGCTGGCCGGCCGGGTCTGCGCGCGCTTCGACAGGATGGAATATCCGATGACGCTTACGGATTTCTGGCGGAAGTATTTTCACCGCTGCTATCCGAATGCCGTTGGCGGGCAGGTTGTTCTGGAAGAAGACCAGCCGCGCGTCGGACGGCGGATCACGGGCGATGTCGTCTATCTTGGAGGCACCTATGTGGCCCGCGAATGGCGACGCCACAAACTCGGAGGGCTTTTGAACCAGCTCGCCCAGATCGAGGCTTTGCACGACTGGGGAGCCGGTTTCTATTATGGCTGGATCCAGGGCCACACGTTTCTGGACGGTTTCTGGCGCGAATGCGGATTTACCAGATGTTCCCATCATGCATTGCGCTGGGCCGAGCCGTTGCCTGGTACGCTGGATGCCAATCTGATTTTTGCTGGCAATAGCGTTGATGATGTGTGCGATCTGATAGATCGCGTCGCTCGTGGATTTCCAGCAATTCCATCAGACAGAATATTCTCACAATCCCCGAGCGGGTCTCAAACCTGACCAGCAGGCGCTGAAGCGTCATGTCGGGGACACCGGCGCCAAGGCGGTTGCCCGTCCGCTGAATGTCAAGCCAAGGGTCGCCCCTGAAGACTGTCTGATAACCGTCCGCGACACCCTTGCGGTAAACCTGCGGCAGGAAGCTGGTTGCCGGCTTTTGCGCCTCCGGATCCAGCGCATGCGGGAAGAACCGTCTGAAGGTTGTTTCCTTGCCTGCAAACGTGATTGTCGGCACGTCGCCCGGATCGGCGGCGGGAAGCGTCAGAAGCAGCCACGGGCTCAGCTTCGTCATGCGGCTGTCCCGGATCATGACGCCACGGTTTTCTTTCCAGGTGTTGAGCAGGAACTGCGCCCGCTCTCCGGCCAGACCGTTCTCTACATTTGAGAGCGGCAGCGGCTCAACAAAGGTATTCTTGCTCATCTATCTGTCCAAAGGGTCCCGGGTTCGGCTGGAATCCGCGCTGGATTGCTTCGGCGAAAATGTCGCCTCGGGCCTCAACGGCGAGTTCCGCACGTTCCGTATCCGTCAATAGACTGGTCTGATCGTGATTGAACATGTTGAAACAGTGAAAGTCCAGCAGATACAGGCAGTCGTATCTTGCTGCGATTTCAAAGAGTTCAAGGAACTCGAGCTGTTCCTTCGTAAATTCCTGCACACTCATGTTTTCTACCGTTACTTTTTCAGTTTGACGAGAGCCTCGTAGACAAAGAACACGCTTTCCAGAATTTCGAACTGGTTCATGCGCTGATGTTCCGGTTTCCGGTTGTTTTGCTCAACAACGCTTTCCAGTGCCTTGAGGTATAGCTCCTTGTCGAGGCTCTGGCGATCCCGGCTTGTTTCCAGGGGAACTTCTCCGGGCAGCGGCGCTTTCAGCTCGCGCGACAGCAACAACATGTGTTCTGCACTGAGAGCCTGCTTTCCCTTGCGGATTCGGGACACGGATGCCGGTGTCAGGCGCAGCAGATCCGCGACCTCCGTATTCTTCATTCCGCTGGCTTCGATGGCGTTGTTCGCCCAGGTTGTAACGTCGAAGCTGTTTTCACCCGCAGGTGATTCCATGTTACGCGTCCCGTAAGATTTATTACTAAACTCTTAACGAATATTACGCGTTGCGACATAAAATGCAACGTCAGACTCTCCTTGCGGAAACTGATCCACGAAGAAACTGAGATTGTGCTTAACGGAGAGAATGGAGGCGCAGGACCGGTTTCAAGGGAAAGAACGCGGGTCCGCGGCCATTTCAATCGCTTTGGCGTGCGCCAGCACGGTTCAGGCCGATCAATGTGCGCAAACAACGCGCACATCCAGCGATCCCGAGCATGCGTATTCTCTTGAACAAAAATCGGATGCAGGTCGCATTGAAAGATGTGATGATGAAGTCCAACGACATCCCGAGGGTTGACCGGATGAAGCGTGTTATCGCCAGACTTGCAGTTGTTGCCGCCTTATTCGTGATTGCGCTGCCTGTAACAGCCTGGGCGAATGAACCTCTCGACAACGTCCGCTGGTTATTGTCATCGCCCGAGAGACTGCCGCTGATTGTTGAAAAACGGCGCACTGAAATTGCGGCCTATTACAATTCCGACGAGGCACAACTGCTCTGGCTCGATCAGCCGCGCAGCCACGAGCTCACCAGCGAGATGCAGCTGGCCTATCTCCAGGGTCTGCGTACGGAAGACTACCCGGCTGACGTGCTTGAAGATGCGGTTCTCTCGCTCAACAGTCTTTCTTCTCCGGCGGATATTGCCTGGGTCGAGCTGCTCTATACCGGCCATTTTCTGGACTATGCCCAAGATTTGAGGGCAGGGCGCGTCTCGCCCCGTGTGCTTTATCCCGACGCATATATGCCGTCCAACTCCATCGATACGATCGATGCCTTGTCGAGGCTGTCGTCATCTGAGGACATGTCGGCGTTCATTGATATCTGGCAACCTCAGGATGACACCTACAGACGCCTCAAAGGTCACTTGCAGGATCTTTATGACGTTCAGGACGGGGGCGGTTTCACTTTCCTGGACCCGGGCTCCGTGTCCGTACCCGATCTGCGCCGCCGGCTCCTGGAAGACGGTCTCCTGGCCGAAGCATCCGGCGATACGGACTATGACAAGCGCCTGGCCTTCGCGGTAGGGCAGGCGCATCTGCGTTATGGGCTTGAGATTTCCGGGCAAGTCACGCCCGAACTGGTGCGCGCACTCAACATACCCGTGGACCGCCGGATCGAACAGCTGACGAATGCCATGGAGCGCATTCGCTGGCTTCCCAACGAGTATTCCCGGCTGCAGCTCTACGTGAACAAGGGTGAAAACACGTATGTTTTCCTTGAGGACGGCCGGGTTGTGCGCGAAGGGCAGGCCTATCCGAATTGTCCGGACAGGAACCATACGACGCTGGCAACCACAATCGAAGCGGTCACGTTTCATCCGACGTGGCAGGTTCCATGGGAATTTTTTGGCAAGGAATTGCTGCCGCGCCTCAAGCAGGATCCCGAACAGGTCGAAGCGGCCGGTTACTATCTGAAACGCAGCGGTGCGGACGTGCCGCTGGATGCACTTCCCTGGCGGGAAGCGAGCCTGCGCGATATCGAGCGAGCTAGCAACCGGGAGCAGTATGCGCTCTATCTGCCTGCTTCCAGCGAGAATCCGTTGGGCCAATATGCCTATCGACTGCGGCAGGAGCAGAGGCTGCAGCTTTTCGATCTTTCGGCAACGCCTGAGGACGACCTTTTCTGCAATCCCTATCTGCCGAAAACGGCTTTCGGGATCATCAACGGACTGGATATCCTGGACCAGATCATCGAGCCACGTGTCTTGCCAGCCGATGGGATCGAAGACCGCATTTCAAGACAGGACACAGTCACGTTTCCTGCTCGGGGCGGATTGATGGCGGTTGTTTCGCATCAGTCCGTCTGGGTGCAGAGGCAGGGCTTGATCCGCTTTGGCCACGACCCCTATCTGGAAGACGCGCGCCTGACCGCCGCGCTCTCCGGGCGGCCGAAACCCTGACACAGCGGTTCTTTTCTGCGCATGCAGGATAGAGCCCGGGCCGCGCCTGGGAGGGCGCGACAGGGCGGAACGGGGTTCAAAGCAACATGATCAGTGTGCCCGCAAGCGTGAGCAACACGTTGGCAAGGGCATAGGTGCCTGCGTATCCAAGCGCCGGGACAGTGCTCTTGGCCGCCTGCTGCACGATGCCAAGAGCCGGCGTGCTGGTCATGGCTCCGGTGAGTGCGCCCAGCAACAGCGCCGGGTTCATGCCGAGGGCCAGCCGCCCGAAAACGTAGCCGCACAGCAGCGGCAGGCAGGTGACAATCACGCCAGACAGGAACAGGACCGGGCCGACGGACCCGATTGCACTCGCGATCCCGCCACCGGCATTCAGTCCCACGCCGACCATGAACAGCAGCAGGCCGAGCTCCATCATGATGAACCGTGCAGCAGCCGGCATGCGGCCGAATGTCGGGCGATTGGCGCGCAGGAAACCGACGCAGATACCGGCGACAAGCAAGCCGCCGGCCGTGCCGATGCCGACATCGATCTCGCCAATCCTGACCGTGATCTGGCCGAGCAACAGGCCGAACACGATGCCGGCCGCAAAGGTCAACAGGTCCGTCTCGACAGCCTTTCGATCTTCCGCGCCGAGTTCCGATATGGCCCTGTCGAGCGCGCGTCGCTCTCCGGTCAGGATCATCACGTCGCCACGCTGGACAACCGTTCCGGTGGCAAGGGGCAGCTGGATCTGGGACCTCGTTATCCGGGTCAGGTAACAGCCGTGGCGTTCGTAAATGCCAAGTTGTTCAAGTGATTTGCCAACCGCGTACGGGTTGGTGACCACGACTTCCGCTACATCGACGACGGCATCGATCAGATCCCGGTCGAGAACCTCAGCGCCAAGGTTGTAGAGGTCTCTTGCCTTTGCGTGTTCTTCCGGCGTTGCGAAGACGGCAACCTTATCTCCGACTTCGATGATCGTGCTGGGTTCAGGGTCGATCAGCTCGGCGCCGCGCTTGAGTCTATAGAGGGACCTGACACTGATTTCCTTCGCTGAACGGGCCGTCAGTGCCTGCGCAATCGTAAGGCCATCAAGTTCAGGATCGTCGATGAGATAAGCACGCAGGATCGGCCGGTCGATCGTATCTTCGACATTTTCCTGCTTGAAGCCGCGTTCGTTTGCAAAGGTTTCAGCCGCCGCCGCCAGGTCGACACGCAAGAGGTTCGGCAACAGTTTCACGATCAGGAGAAGGCCTACAGTGCCGAAGATATAGGTAATCGCGTAGGCGACACTGATGCTTTCGATAAGGCTGTTTTGCGTTTGTCCGGCAACAGGTGCCACAAGCCCGGACGAAACCGCATTCTGCGCCCCGACCAGCGTTGGCGTGCTTGTCAGGCTGCCGGCCATCAGCCCGGCGGAAAAGGAGTTGGAAAGACCTGTCATCCAGGCAAGACCGAGCACCAGGAGGAACGACCCGCCCGCCATGAAGACTGTCAGGACCAGATACTTGGGTCCGTCCTGACGCATCACGTTGAGGATTTGAGGGCCTGCCTGCCAGCCGACAGAATAGATGAAAAGCGTGAAGCCGATCGCCTGAACGATGGGGTCAATCTTGTAGCCGTAGTGCCCGAACAGGAGAGCGCAAAGCAGCACGCCACCGGTGACGCCGATTTCAAACCGTGCGATGCGGATATTGCCGATCAGGTATCCGATCGCGATGATCGTGAAGATCACCAGCACCGAATCCTGTTGGAAGATCTGCGTAAAGTCGATGGTCATGTTTTTCGTCTTGTCTTGCGCGAGGCCAATGCCGGACAAGTCGGTTTGCTGCCGGTCAGATGCGCGCACTGTCGTAAAGTCGGCCCCTCCTGATTGTCTCTTGCGTCAAAATAATGACGATGGTTGCCGTTTGACCTGACTGTGAGCCAAACGATACGGATTTTTCATTGATGCGGGAGGCTGGATCAGGCGTTTGCCTGTTCAGGTTCCAACGGGTGTAGATCCTGTTTTTTTGCCGCTGCATTGAGATTGCGGATCTCGCCTGATGCGGCAATTTCCTGCGTTGTGGCAAATCTCTCGTGGTTCTGGGCCACTTTGGCAAGGTCATAAAGGTAATTCACCATGACCCCGGCTGATTGCGCACGCCCCTTTGGAGACGTGTCGGCGACCGCGTGGACGGCGTGGATCATGGCGCCGTTTCCGAGGTGGAAGCGGGCGACCGGGTCGACAGGCTGGCCATCCGGCCGCTTTGCCGACATCAGGTAGTAGGCGGCAAGCATCCTCAGTTGCTTCGTTTCTGCGTCTTCAAAGGCAATGTCCTGAGAAGCCAGCCACTTTGTCAGACCGGGGATCGGCGACAGCGTCACGAAGGATTTCAGTCCGGGCAGTTCTGCGGACAGGTCGGAGGCGACCTGTTTGATCAGCGAGTTGCCGAAAGAGATCCCGGCGAGACCTGCCTGGCAGTTGGATATGGAATAGAAGACGGCTGTCCTGGCCGCATCTGCCGCGATGATTTCGCGCTCGTCGGTGAGAAGATCCTGAATAGAGCCGGGGATGTCGGCTGTCAGGGCGACTTCGACAAAGATCAGGGGCTCATCCGGCATTGTGGGGTGGAAGAACGCAAAACAGCGGCGATCATCCGGAACCAGCCTGTGGCGCAGGTCTTCCCAGCTGGCAATTTCATGCACGGATTCGTAAGCGATGATTTTTTCCAGGATGTGTGCCGGGCTTTCCCAACTGATCGGCCGCAGAACGAGAAAACCCCGGTTGAACCAGGAGACAAAGAGGTGCCTGAAATCCTGATCGAGTGCCTGAAGCTTTGGATCATCCTTGCCGAGGGTCAAGAGATCGGCCCGCATCTTCACGAGGATTTCCGTTGCCCCGGGGATCTGGTTCAGGCGTCTGATCAATTCCTGACGGTCCGGTTCGACAGCGGTCATGAAAGCCCGGTAGCTTTGCTTGCTCGGGTTGGTCTCGTAGGCTTCCAGCGTGCTGCGGACCTTGTCGGGGTCAATATTCATGTCGCTTGCCAGATGCCGGAAAAATGCAAGTTTTTCGACGTCATCCATCGCCTGGTAGCGCTTCAGGATGTGACTTGCCGCCGACAGCCCGGTGATCTCGCCGGTTGCGCCGACAAGTGCCGTGATAAGTTCTTCCATTGAGCGGGAATCGGGCTTGTCGAGCGCGGCGGCCAGGTATCTGCGCTCGAAAATGGTCGACAGCAAATCTCCGAGGATGGTCATTGCGTTCTCCTGGGGCTGGAAGCGTCACGGCACCGCAGCGGCGACCTGAACAGAGGCAGCAACCGGGACGCCAAGGACGCTTTGCGTTCGGATCATAGGCCGAGCGTCAGGCCTTGCCCAATTGTCCTTTTGGTGAGCCGACCGGGCTGCCGTCAAATCCGTCAGGCGAGGTCGACATGTTTCGTAGACAAGCCGATAGACACCGTAAGGCTTCCCTCGTTCACGAGCCAGCGGCGGATCGTGAAGGTTCGCACGCCTTTCGCGTGCATCGGGTCTCCGTCTGCGTAACTCCTTGCCTCCTCGAGCGAAGAGGCGCGGTAGACAATCATGCCTTCGCCCTCGAGATTGTCGCCCGACGCATCTGAAACAGGGCCAGCGAAAACCAGTTTTCCTTCCTGCTCCATCCGGGCCTGATAGGCGAGATGGTCGGGCAGGGTGCCGGGCAAATCGGCGTCCGGGCCGGAGGGGGTCGTGTTCACAACATAGAGTTCCAAAGCCAGGGATCCGCGTTCCTTGGCCATGCGTTTGTAGTCGTTCCATTTCGGCATGCAGTACCTCCAATTTTTCTCACATTAAAAAAATCGATATTATTTGACAATCTTAAAAATAGTCGTCAAAGTTAGAAAAAATTTGGAAACGCCGAGGCAAAAATGCGATTCATTGTAGGGACAGGTTCGTCGGGGCAGGGTGTCTTTCTCGTGGAAGGGGAATGGGCCTGGAACCTTACGGCGGCAAACGGAAGTATCGGAACGGATTTGACTGCGCTGGCCGCCGGCCGCATTGGCCTTGAGAGCTTGGAGGCACTCAAGGAACAGGCGGACGCCGAGCCGGTCTCTTCGCTGACACCGGGTCTGCCGATTGAGCGACCGGGCAAGATCATCTGTCTCGGCCTGAACTATGTCGATCACATCAAGGAAGGCGGCTACGAGGTGCCGTCCTACCCGGCACTGTTCATGCGCTGCACTACATCCATGATCCCGGCAGGCGCACCGATGGTTCGTCCGAGTTGCTCGGAGCAACTGGATTATGAAGCCGAGCTGATGGTGATCATCGGCAAAGGCGGCAAACACATCAGCGAACAGGACGCGCTGGACCATGTGTTCGGCTATACCATCTTCAATGACGGCTCTGTTCGCGAATATCAGCGCAAGACCCACCAGTGGACACCCGGCAAGAATTTTGACGGAACCGGCCCGATTGGCCCTGTCATCGTGACACCTGACGAACTTCCCGCAGGTGCCGAGGGCCTCAAGATCGAGTCGCGGGTCGGGACAGAAATCCTTCAAAGCGCAAAGACTTCTGACATGCTCTGGAGCGTTGCCCGGACAATCGCGACAGTTTCGGAATTCACAACCCTTGAATCCGGCGACTTCCTTGCAATGGGAACACCTCCCGGGGTCGGGCACGCCAAGACCCCTCAGCGGTGGCTTCGCCCGGGCGAGGTCGTTGAAGTGGAGATCGAGGGAATCGGTATCTGCGCAAACCCGGTTGTCGCCGAGGAAGATCTGGTTGCGACGGAGGCCGCGGAATGACGGCAGCTGTCTCTCAAGCACCGACCGGCGAAGCGCTGGAAAAGCTGCGCGCGGAAGCACATGCTCATGTGCGTGATCTGCGTGAGCGGATCGGCACTCTGGACAATGACAGCATCGATCTGATCCTGAGAACCGCCAGGTCGCACTACGCCTGGCAGGACAGACCCGTGCCGCGTGCGGTTCTTGAAACGATCTATGACATCACGGCAGCGGGCCCGACGAGCATGAACACTTGCCCGGCGCGGTTCTATTTCGTCGAGAGCAACGAGGCGAAAACCCGGCTTGCCAAGGCGCTGAAAGACAAGAACATCGACAAGATGATGTCCGCGCCGGGCACTGTTATCATCGCGCACGATCTGGAATTCTGGAAGGAACTCCCATTCCTCTTCCCGCATGAAGACCGCCGGCCGCACTTTGAGGGAAAGCCGGAACACTCGGAAACAACAGCCTTTCGAAACGGGACGCTGCAGGGTGCCTATTTCATGATCGCAGCGCGGGCACTCGGCCTTGATGTCGGGGCGATGTCCGGCTTTTCCAACAAGATTGTCGACGAGGAGTTCTTTGCCGGAACCACACTCAGATCGAATTTCCTGTGCAACTTCGGCTATGCCGACGAGACCGCGCTGTTCCAGAAACTGCCGCGTCTTCCGTTCGACAAAGCCTGCAAGTTCCTGTGAGGCGGACGAATGGCGCTCAAGGCAAAAACTGTCGTCAAGCTCCGGTCCTCGGCCAAGGGGATAAGCCATTCCAGGGCAGATGTTGCCATCCGTGACCTGAGCTTTTCGATCGACGAACCGGAAGCGCGGGGCGGCACGAACCTTGGACCAGCCCCGACGGAAGCGGCGCTGGCCGCACTCGCCGGATGTACCAATGTCATCGGCAACAAGTGTGCCGACCGGCTGGGTGTCGATATCGGGCACCTGTCAATAGAGATTACCTGCGAGTTCGACCGCAGGGGCGTCACCCTGGAGGAGGAAATTGACGTTCCCTTTGTCGCGCTGAACCAGGTGGTGACAAGCGACGGGTCGGCGAGCGACGACGATCTCGCGCGTGTCGCAACGGAAGTCGCAAAATACTGTCCCTTGTCGAAATTGTTCGAACAGTCGGGGACCGCACTTGAGACGGTCTGGCAGAAAGCCTGACCGCTCTGATTTTTTGGGAGGAGAATGCCATGTTTGGAAAAATGACGAGACGGGGCGCACTTGCTCTTGCGCTTTTGAGTGCCACCTCGCTGCCTGCTTCCGCGACCGAGACAATCAAGGCGGTCGTGATCGACGGCTATCCGGCGCGTGCTCTCTGGGTGAAGGAATTCACCAACTTCTTCATTCCGGAAGTCGACAAGCGGCTTGCGGAATCCGGCAACTACAAGATGGACTGGCAGGAAAGCTACGGCGGTTCCATCGTGAAGCCGAAAGGTGTCCTTGAGGGCATCAAGCTTGGCCTCGGTGACATCGGCATCGTGACGACGATCTTTCATTCGTCAAAACTTCCGAGCCAGGCGATTTCCGCAGTGACGCCGTTCGTTGCCCCAGATTCCCGCGCGGTTGCCAAGGCGGTCGACGAGATCGCCAAGGAATTCCCGACCATGCAGAAGGAATTCGAAAAACAGAACCAGGTGTATCTGGCAACGGGTGTTGTGCTCGACACCTATCAGGTGTTTTCAAAGGACCCGATCAACAGCATTTCCGACCTTGAAGGCAAGAAGGTAGCCGGTGCCGGCATGAACCTCAGGTATCTCGAGGGCATTGACGGTGCAGCCGGCGTTCGCGGCGGTCTGACAGACTTCTACAACATGCTGCAGACCGGCCTTGTCGACAAGGCGATGCTGTGGCCGGAAGCTGCCAGTACCTTCAAGATCGCCGAAGTGGCGCCCTACATGCTGAAAGCTGATCTTGGCGCGGTGAATTCCAAGACGATCACCGTGAACAAGGACTACTGGGACGGTCTTCCCGATGAGGTCAAGAAGGTTCTGCAGGACGTAGCCGTCGAGTATCGCGATCATGTGGCCGGCATCGCCATGGACCGGGCTCAGGCCAGCCGCGACAAGTATGTAGAAGCGGGCGGCACTATAGTCGAAATGGACCCGGCTGAACGCGAAGCCTGGGCGGCCGCGATCCCGAACCTTGCCGTCGAATGGGCTGCAGACCTTGATTCCAAGGGAGAGCCGGGCAGTGACATGCTGAAGGCCTACATGACAAAACTGCAGGATTCGGGCTTCACACCGACCCGCGACTGGTCTGCAGAACTTTCGCAGTAAGGCAGCGACACCAAGCGGGAGCGCCGGAATGCTGCGACCAATCCGTACTGGCGTTCGCGCCCTTTCAAACCTTGCCAGCTGGGTCGCCATGGGTGCCAACGCAGTTGGTACCCTCATCGTGCTCGGCCTCGTCCTGATCGTGAACTACGACGTGGTCGCGCGCGGTCTCTTCAACGCCCCCTTCCGGGGGGCGTATGAAGTGGTCCAGTTCTCGATGGTGCTGATCGTGTTTCTTCAGCTTCCCGATGTGGTACGGATGAACCGGCTGACGCGTTCCGACGGGTTCCTGACAATCCTGTCGACAACGCGGCCCCGGTCTGCGGGGACGATCCGGCGCACGATCAATTTCGTCTCGGGCGTGTTCATGTTGCTCGTCGCCTATGCGATCTGGCCGGAATTCGTCGAAATGTATGAAACCAAGGACTTTTTCGGTGTTCCAGGGATCTTTACCGCGCCCTGGTGGCCGATCAAGCTTGCGATCTTTCTGAGCGCTGGCCTGTGCACGATCCTGTTCTTCATCAAGGTCCTGATGCCGGACCCGGCCGTCGAGCCTGTCCGCCTTAACGAACATGCCGAGGAAAACGCGTGACACCTTTTGAAATCGGCATCCTGTCCGTCATCGCGATTGTCGTCCTCGTCTATGTCGGCGTCTATATCCCGATCGCGCTGGGCCTGGTCTCGTTCGTCTCGATCATCCTGATGCGGGATAATTTCGACCTTGCGATCAATCTTCTGAAGATCGCGATCGGCGACAGCGTGATGGAATACACGTTCGCAACCGTGCCGCTCTTCACCTTCATGGGGCTGATTGTCTCCAAGGCGGGCCTGGGTGCGGACATCTACACGGTGATGAATTCCGGGTTTCGCAAGGTCAAGGGTGGGATCGGCATGGCAACTGTCGGGGCCAATGCCGTCTTTGCCGCCGTCACCGGGTCGTCCATTGCCTCTGCCTCGGTGTTCTCGAAGGTCTCCGTGCCGCAGATGCTGGCTTTCGACTACAATCCACGCTTCGCGGTCGGTGTCGTCGCCGGATCGTCCGTTCTCGGCATGATCATCCCACCCTCCGCAATGCTGATCATTTACTCTTTCGTTGCAGAACAGAGCGTCGGCGACATGTTCCTCGCCGGAGTGGTGCCAGGCCTGTTGCTGGCTGCGGCCTACGTGATCGCGATCTTTCTCATGGGGCGCATCACCCCGAAGTATGTCGGCGGCCGGCCGGCGGAGGAAACAGAGTGGATGTCGCCGCTGGAAATCGCGGACAAGACGCTGCCGACGCTGATCCTGATCGTTGCCGTTCTCGGCGGCATCTATACCGGCTGGCTGACGCCGGTCGAAGCAGGGGCGACAGGGTCACTGCTTGGGCTGGTGATAGCCGCGTTCCGCAAGAAGCTGACCCTGAAATCACTCTGGCAGGCACTTCTGGAAACCGGGCACATCACAGCCTCGATCCTGTTCCTGATCACGGCGGCCTCCATCTACAGCCGCATGCTCGGGCTTGCCGGCCTGCCGAACGAGCTCGGCGATCTTCTGACCGACACGCAGCTGACCTTCTTCTGGATCATGGTCATTTACGTTGCGATGATGATCTTTCTCGGAACCATCCTCGACACGGCTTCCATCATCTTGATCGTGGTGCCGCTGTTCCTGCCGCTGGTCGAACCGATGGGGCTGTCCCTCGTGTGGTTCGGCATCATTACCGTTGTCGGTGCGGAAATCGGCCTGCTGACGCCGCCGCTCGGCATTTCCTGTTTTGTCATCAAGGCTACGCTGAACGATCCGCGCATTTCGCTGAAGGACGTTTTTGTCGGGGCCTTCCCGTTTGCGCTGGTCATGCTGATCGTGCTGGTCGCGCTGATCCGCTGGCCGTCTCTAAGCCTGGCAATCCTGAACTAGAAGGTGTCCCATGCGTCACGTCACGAAAGACAACATAACCGATGTTTTCATGGGATATTTCGGCCCGGATACCGATCCGCGCCTGAAGGAAATCCTGAGAAGTCTGGTCACGCATCTGCATGACTTTGCCCGTGAAACCAACCTGACGCACGAGGAGTGGCGCAAGGGCATAGAGTTTCTTGAAGCCGCCGGCAACATTTCCGATGCCGAGCGCCACGAATTCGTTCTGCTGTCGGATGTGCTCGGTCTGTCCTCGCTGGTCGACATGTTGCATTCCAGTCCAAAGGGAACCTCGTCGAGCGTGCTCGGGCCGTTCCACATCACGGGTGCACCGCCGCTGGCAATCGGCGGGGACATGCGCCGCGCCTATGGCGGTGAGGTGCTCCTTGCCAAAGGCACAATCCGGGACGAGGACGGCAACCCGATCGAGGGTGCGGAACTTGATATCTGGCAGACGGCTCCGAACGGCATGTATTCAAGCCAGGATCCGGATCAGGATACCTATTCGTTTCACGGCATCCAGACGACGGGCCCCGACGGCCGCTACGGTTTCACAACGGTCAAGCCGGTGAGCTACACTGTGCCGAGCGATGGTCCGGTCGGCGACATTCTGCGGGGCAGCGGCCGCCACCCCTGGCGCCCCTCGCATCTGCATTACATCGTGAAGGCGTCCGGTTTCCGGACTCTTGTCACCGAAATCTTCCCCGACGACGATCCGTATCTTGATGAAGACACTGTCTTCGGCGTCCGTGAAGATCTCGTCATGACCTATGTCGAACAACCGGCCGGCTCGTTCCCGTCCGATGGCTATCTGCTGTCAGGCAAGGTGGATGGGTCCTGGCTGCTCGCCGATTTCGATCTGGTCCTTGTGCGCGACGGGGCCTGAGCGGCGCCCGCGTTTTCCCGTTTGACAAGCTCCTCTTCCCGAGGTGCGGAGGATGGGTGGCTCGTTCCTTGAACTTGCTGCCCATCCTTCGAAACGGGATTTTGGACATTTTCGGGATGAGGGGTCATTGCGGGAAGGTGTGCCGTTGCAGATCTCTGGATCATGGCGAGCCTTCCCGGCTGGATCGCAATCGGCATGGATTGCAGGGTCGAGCCCTGCAATGACCGGCGGAGGGAGAGGTGGTGGCGTCGAAATAGCTTCCCCACCTCGCGTCATGCCATGGCCCGACCCGCTGCTGTCCGGATTATCGCCAAATGGGTCCCAAAGGGCGCGCCGCATCGCAGACTTGTCATCCCTGCTGAAGCGCAGCGGAAGGCAGGGAATCAGTAATCGCTTGTTTCTCCGCCTTCTTCCAACTTTAGCTATACGGCGTACTGGCTCCCGGTTTGCCGCGCGAGCGGCAAACCGGGACGACAAACCGGTGAAAAAATTCAGTATCCCGACTTGGCTCCGCAATGAATTATGCTGCTTTCTCAACTGTATAAGTTCGACAGCACTTTTTTAAACCGGACAGCAGTGGGCTCAACCATGGCATCCATGCCGTTTCCTTTCCGCTTTTCCTGGATCTTGGGTCCCGTTTCGTCACGGTATTGCTTCCGGATCGGTGCTTGGCACCGGCCGCACTTGTCTGGAAGAACGGAACAGGCACCGGCGTATTGGTCCGTTGACCACAGGATGAGGGGGGGCATTGCCGGAAGAAGCCTCGAAGGATTGGCGGCGAGACGCGGTGGATCTGGCCCTGTCTTCGAGACAAACCTTCGGTCCTCTTCATGATGAGGAGATCGACTGAAACGAATCCTTCGGTCTTCCTCGGGAAGAGGAGGCTGTCTGAGACAGATCTTTTGATCGACGCAGAATTGGGGAGAGCCGTGCGCTTCGAACAGTTCCGTTTGCGTGCCTGATGCCGAACGCGGGCAGCGTTGCGGTCATGCGCGTTCAGAATTCACCGGCCAGATTTACTCGGCGGCTTCCACGGAGAAGTGCTTTTCCAGGAATGCCCCGGTGTTGCGGTAGTGGTCGAGCAACAGTCTGCAGGCGAGGTCGGTGTTCCTGTCGACGGCGGCATTCATGATGTCGCTGTGTTCCTTGCCGATGTCACGCGCCGAGTAGTTCAGGGCCTGACCGGCGAGGTAGCGGTAGCGGATATTGAGGTCGTAGAGCTGGTTGCAGAATTTCAGCAGCACCGGCGAATGGCAGCCGTTCAGAAGGTTCATGTGAAAGGCCTTGTGCAGCTCTTCGAAGCGCTCCACGTTGGCACGCGGCTCGCGCATCATGCTGTCCGGCGTGCCGGAGACCTGAAAGGCGAGCGTGTACTTGTGACCG
>Ga0207422_1002624_pt1 | contig 22692 bp, 18 predicted proteins | sample MarCyaLeptolynsp_FD_187757 | JGI IMG/M metagenome (GOLD analysis project Ga0207422, IMG submission 187757) | Marine cyanobacterial communities from Panama - species 1 Leptolyngbya sp. (SPAdes) | ecosystem: Environmental > Aquatic > Marine > Unclassified | place: Panama: Panama City | collected... | reverse complement strand
ACCGCTTCTTCAATTGCTGGAGCAATCACGGCACGGTCGATATGGCCAAGGCCATCTATCAAAGCTGCGACAGCTATTTCTATCATTTCGCTCAGCAGATCGGCTTCGACAAAGTGGCCGAGATGGCAAAGCTCATGGGTATGGGAGAAGAGTTCCCCCTGCCCGTCACCAGCCAGTTCTACGGCACAGTTCCCAACGCGGATTGGAAGCTCAACAAATTTGATCGACCGTGGCAGGCTTTCGACACAGTCAACGCGTCGATCGGCCAGGGATATTACCTGGCCAGCCCGCTGCAACTGGCGGTCAGCACCGCCCGCATGGTCACTGGTCGCCGGATTATGCCGCGGCTGACGCTCGACACTGAGCTTGAGCGGTTTGATCGCTTCGATTTCCCGCCCGATCAGCTCGAATATATCCGTCTGGCGATGAGCGACGTCGTCAATGGACCAGGAACAGCAGGACGCGGCAGATTGCCGCTGGATGGCGTTCAGATGGCAGGCAAGACCGGCACGGCCCAGGTCGTGTCTCTCAGCGTTTCAGACGGCCGTACAGGACCATGGAAGTATCGCGACCATGGCCTGTTCACTTTCTTCGCGCCGGTCGAGAACCCGCGCTACGCCGGAGCGGTGGTGATTGAGCATGGCGGCGGCTCAGGCGCAGCCTACCCTATCGCCAGAGACGTCATGACCTTCCTGTTTGATCCGGCCAAGGGTCTGGAGGCTCTGCGCGCGCTTGAGCGGCAATGGGGCGGCACAGCACAGCAACGCCTTGATGCGCGCTACGAGGCCTATGCGGCGGAACGCGGTGCCAATATTCGCCGTCCGCCACGGCGCGATGAAGACATTTTTGATCGCGTGGAGGCCGAAGCCAGAGTTGCGGCGGAACAGTCACAAGAGATCGCCAGTGACTTTGTGGCCCCGCGCGAAGAAGCGACGCCCGCCGGGTCCCCGCCGACCGACCCGCTTGGGCTAGGCGAGAATGACCCAGTCAGCGGAGACACCACGCAATGATCGGGATCATCCCTGAACCCATAGCGCGGCAACCGTGGAACATGCTGATCCCGTTGTTCCTGCTCGTCGCCTTCGGCGCGGCGGTGCTCTATTCGGCTGCCGGAGGTTCGTTCCAACCGTTTGCATCATCCCACTTGATACGTTTCGGGGTCTTCATGGTGATGGCATCGATCATCGCTTCGCTTCCCAGCCCCTTTGTCCGTTTCATGAGCTACCCGGCCTATGCCGTCATTGTCGTGTTGCTGCTCATCGTTGAAGTGAGCGGCGCGCTGCGTGGTGGCAGTCAGCGCTGGATCGATCTTGGCTTCATGGTGCTGCAGCCATCCGAGTTGATGAAGCCCGTAATCGTGGTCGTGCTGGCGCATTATTTCGCGTCGCTACCTGCCGGCTTGATTGCGAGCTGGCGCGCCCTCCTGATCCCCGCAGGATTTGTTGCAGTGCCTGTGGGCTTGGTGCTCATGCAGCCGGATCTCGGCACGTCGCTTGCCATTGCTTTCGGCGGAGGCGTTGTCATGCTCCTGGCCGGCTTGCCTTTGCGCTGGTTCGTTGCAGGCGGCGCGGCCGCCATTGCCGCCTCCCCATTCATCTTCTTTTTCGCGTTGCAGGATTACCAACAACGCCGTGTGCTGACGATGTTCGAGCCAGAGGTCGATACGCTGGGCGATGGCTACCATATTGCTCAATCAAAGATCGCGATCGGATCTGGTGGTATCTTTGGCAAAGGCTTCAACAATGGCTCTCAAAGCCACCTGCAATATTTGCCCGAACCTCACACCGATTTTGTCTTCGCGACAATGGCGGAAGAATGGGGCCTGATTGGGGGCTTTTTCGTGATCGCGGTGTTCAGCATCATCCTGCGCTGGGGACTGCAAGTTGCGCGGGAATCGCGTGATCGGTTTGCCAGCCTGTTGGCCGCGGGCATGAACGCTACGATCTTCTTCTACATCGCGGTCAACTTGATGATGGTGATGGGAATGGCCCCGGTCGTGGGGATCCCCTTGCCGTTCATGAGCCATGGCGGCTCATCGATGATGACCAACATGATCTGCATTGGCGCCTTGATGATGGTCAATCGGTGGAATCGCGAAGCACCACGCAGCGGCTTCGCGCAATAGACCTAGGCGGCAACGTCAAAATCTTTGCCATCGAGCGCAATTGCCCCTTTTCTTTGAAGACATCGCCGCTATATGCAGCGCCTCGCTTGATTCGGGACGCGGTCTTTGACGCCCCATCCAAGCATTCCGATGATCGATCGGTAAGGACGCATAGCTCAGTTGGTAGAGCAGCTGACTCTTAATCAGCGGGTCCTAGGTTCGAACCCTAGTGCGTCCACCATCGGAACTGCATCAAGCGCCAATCATTCTTTTGATACCCATGCCCAAATTACCATGGTGCGAATGGATTTACTCTGTTCCACGTTTACTTCGCATGGCGATTGATTTAGCTCATGCAACATTAGGAATAACGCAGAGAGTCGACTCACGAACCAAAACCACTGATCTCCATATTACCACCAACTTTTCATCCGTAAGGGTCGCAAATGAAATGTGTTATTTTGGCCGGTGGCCTAGGCACCCGGATTGGCGAGGAAACCGCCGTCCGGCCAAAGCCTATGGTCGAAATCGGCGGTATGCCAATAATTTGGCATATCATGAAGTGCTATTCCTCCCATGGAATCAATGACTTCGTTGTATGTCTTGGTTACAAGGGCTACGTCATCAAAGAGTTCTTCGCGAACTACTTTTTGCACGCATCTGACGTAACCGTCGATCTCGTCAACAATCAGCAAATTGTCCATGAATCTCGGCGCGAGCCGTGGAAGATTTCGCTCGTCGAAACGGGTGCCGAGACGATGACTGGCGGTCGCATCAAGGCCGTCTCAAAGTATCTCGATCCGCTCGAGCCGTTCTGCATGACCTATGGCGATGGCGTTTCTGATGTCGATATCGGATCTGCAATCGACTTCCACAAATCGCATGGCCGCAAAGCGACCGTAACCGCAGTGGCGCCTCCCGGGCGATTTGGCGCGCTCGAATTCGAAGGCGACAACGTTACCGCCTTTGTTGAGAAGCCTGCCGGAGATGGCGGGCTGATCAATGGCGGGTTCTTTATCCTGTCGCCTGACGTCGTCGACCTGATCGATGGGCCAGATACGATCTGGGAAAAGAAGCCGCTCGAAACTTTGGCTGCGACAGGAGAGCTCGCCGGCTTCAAGCATGAAGGCTTTTGGCAGCCAATGGATACGCTGCGCGACAAGCACTACCTCGAGGGTCTGTGGCAGGAAGGTGCACCTTGGAAGACTTGGTGAACACTGATCTTTGGCTGGGCAAGCGCGTACTTCTGACAGGGCACACAGGATTCAAGGGAGCCTGGCTCGCCATGTGGCTGACACAGATGGGCGCCAAGGTCACTGGTCTCGCTCTTCCCGCAGAGGAAAAAAGCCTCTTCCGCCAAGCGCGTGTTGAAGAGCTGGTGACGCATATTGAAGGCGATATCCGGGACATGGATATGGTCGAAAAGGTCGTGCAACAGGTACAGCCTCAGGTCGTCTTCCACCTCGCGGCACAGCCAATTGTCCGAGAATCGTATCGCACACCGGTCGAAACTTTCGCCACCAATGTCCAGGGAACGGCTCATGTCCTTGACGCGTGCCGGAGAGTCGATTGCGTTGAAGCAATTGTCTGCGTCACCAGCGACAAATGCTATGAAAACCGCGAATGGGTTTGGCCCTATCGCGAAAGCGACCCTATGGGCGGCCATGACCCCTATTCGGCCAGCAAGGGCGCTGCCGAGATCATCATTGCATCCTATCGCCAGTCCTATTTTGGCGGACAAGCCAAGCTTGCCTCAGTCCGCGCCGGCAACGTCATTGGAGGCGGCGATTGGGCAGCCGATCGGCTGATCCCTGACATCGTTCGAGCGATCGAAGCCGGTGAAGAAGTTGAGATTCGCGCGCCTTCGGCAGTTCGCCCCTGGCAGCATGTCCTCGAAGCGCTCGGAGGATATATCACCATCGCTAGCAGGCTCATCGAAAACTGCGATTGGGCAGCAACCGCTTGGAATTTCGGACCTGCCGAAAGCGATGCAAAGCCTGTGCGCTGGATCGTTGAGCGCCTCATCTCGGAATGGGGTTCCGGCCGGTATCGAATTGCCAATACCGAGCAACTTCATGAGGCGAAATTGCTCCGCCTGGATTGTTCAAAGGCTTCTGCGGAGCTGGGATGGTCACCGAGTTGGAGCCTGGGAACCGCACTCGAATTTATCGTCGATTGGCACAAGAGGACGCAGGAAGGCGAAGATGCCCGCCTCGTCAGCATGGGTCATTTGGACTCATATCGCGCTTCGCGCACTCAACCTCACTTGAAAGTCATGTAATGAACGCCCCCAAACCACAGATTGACAACGCGCTGCTGGAAAGTTGCGACGAAGCGGACCTTAGGTCTCTGATCCTCGACCTGACGGGCGAATATGCTCGCCGCTTTCATAAGCCGGGTGAATTTGTACGCGGTGAATGTCCCATCCCGGTTTCGGGCAAAGTCTATGACGAAACCGATATGCGCAACCTGGTCGATTCTTCGCTCGACTTTTGGTTGACGACTGGCCGATTCAACAAGGAATTCGAAACCCGTTTGGCGGAGCGTCTTGGGGTGGCGCATTGCCTCACGACGAATTCGGGCTCGTCGGCGAACCTGCTGGCTCTTTCCAGCTTGACGTCACACTATTTGAGGGGAGACGCGCTCAAGCCGGGCGACGAAGTCATTACCGTCGCGACAGGTTTTCCGACGACGGTCAATCCGTCGCTTCAATACGGTCTCGTCCCTGTTTTCGTTGATGTCGACATCCCGACTTACAACATCATTCCAGAGCGTATCGAAGAAGCGGTGTCAGAGAAGACGCGCGCCATCATGCTGGCGCACACTCTGGGCAATCCGTTCAACCTTGCCGAGGTTATGAGGGTTGCTGAGAAGTATAATCTCTTCGTCGTAGAAGATTGCTGCGATGCGCTGGGTGCGACGTTTGATGGCCAGGGCGTGGGCACCTTTGGCCACATTGGCACGCTCAGCTTCTATCCTGCGCACCACATCACCATGGGTGAAGGTGGTGCCGTATTCACTGACAAGCCGCGGCTAAAGCGCGTGATCGAATCCATGCGTGACTGGGGGCGCGACTGCTGGTGTGAACCCGGACAAGACAATACGTGCGGAAAGCGGTTTGGTCGAAAACTGGGCACCCTGCCCCACGGCTATGACCATAAATACACTTACGGTCACGCGGGCTACAATCTCAAGATCACCGACATGCAAGCGTCTGTTGGACTCGCGCAATTGGGCCACCTTGAAGGGTTCATCGCAGCTCGCAACCGCAACTTCGATATTCTGACTGAGATGCTGCGACCGCTCGAGGACATCCTAATCCTTCCTGAAGCGACGCCTAACAGCGAACCTTCTTGGTTTGGCTATCCTATTACATTGCGTCCGGGATGTGGCCTCGATCGCGAAGACTTGGTTCGCTACCTCAATGATATGAACATTGGTACGCGTTTGCTGTTTGGCGGCAACCTGCTTCATCAACCCTATATGAAGGGACGGCCACATCGGGTTGTGGGAAGCCTCGAAAACGCAGATCTGGTGACGACGAACACCTTCTGGGTCGGCCTCTATCCGGGGCTAACTGAGGACCATCTTTCCTACACGACTGACGTTCTCAAGACCTATATCGATGGTCGTAGGCCGAAGGGCTGATCTGAGCAGTCACCATGAGCCTTGAGCCCGCGCCTGTCCAACCTTCGAAGTTTGTTCTGACCGGTCCCACCGGTTGGATTGGTCGTGCCATGCTCGACCTATTGCATCGAGAATCGGATCCGGATGCATTGGCTGCAGCAGACCGCTTGACATTGTTTGGCTCGAGAAGCGGTTCGATAAACACCTCCAGCGGTAAGCAACTTCAATTTGCTCCACTGGCCAAGATCACTCCGAAGGATTTGGACGGCGCCCACGTTATCCATCTGGCGTTCCTAACCAAGGACAGGCTTGAAACGATGGAGGAAGCGCAGTTCCTAGCGGCCAATCGTGCGATTGATGAATGCCTCATCGATGCAATGTCAGAAGCACAGCCCGCGAGCATTTTTGTCGCCTCGTCTGGAGCAGCACGAGCAGCGCAGTTTGGTGAGGACTGCGATGCCTATTCGCATGCGAAACTCGAACAAGAAAAGCGCTTCATAGACTTGGCTGAAAGGCGTGAGATCCCGTGCATTTGTGGTCGGATATTCAACATCGCAGGCCCTCACATAAACAAGCTCGACAAATACGCTTTGTCGGACTTCATCGTTCAGGCCCTGACGACTGGATCAATCTCAATTCGAGCTAGGATACCGGTTTTTCGAAGTTTTTTGCACGTCGAAGACCTTTGCAGGATCGTCCTGCGAGCCGCACGGCAAGGTGTGCGTCGCACACGACCAATCGATTTATGTGGGACAGAGCTGCTCGAAATGAATGATATAGCTCGTCACATTGTTGAAACACTTGGCGGTTCAATTCGCATTGAAAGGTCAAATGTAGATTACAGTAAAAGTTCCGACTACGTCGGGACTTCGCAAGAAACACTATCAATTGCGATGCAATTGAGCGTGTCCTTGCAAAGGGTGCAAGAGCAAATCCAGGACACTGTTGATTGGGTCCGCTCTTGTGAGGTCGCACAGACGGGTTCGGCCCGGCAGCTCGCGTAGGGGGAGACGCGGGCTGACTGGCTATTCTCGTCTGCAAATGGAGAAGAATTTTGAATAGTTACGAGAAGCGGATGCTTGAACTCCTCCGCGCTGGAAGAGAGAATTTCGGAATTCTCTCTGTTAAGGCGGAGTTTGAGGCCGAAGGGACGCGTGTGGACGAATTGCTTCGTCTGCTCGAAATCGCACGAAAGGCCGGCGTTGGTGTTGGTCTCAAAATCGGCGGCTGCGAAGCTGTAAGGGACCTGATTGAATGTCGCCAATATGGCGTCGACTACATCATCGCCCCAATGGTTGAGACGCCATACGCCCTTTCAAAGTACATTGCTGCGAAGGACAAGTTCTATCCCTCAGACGAACAAGCCGACATTGGCTTTCTGTTCAATGTAGAAACTCGATCAACGTTCGATCACATCGAACAATTGGGCAAGGACGCTGCCAAGGGCGGCGTCGGCATGGTACTGGGCCGCGTCGATTTCTCTGGATCCATGGGTCACAGCCGTGATTTCATCACGTCTGACGAAATGACCGGCTATGCCCGCAAGATCGCAGATGTGGCGCGCCGCAACGATATTGAGCTTGTGACCGGTGGTGGCGTGAACCCCACCGGGATCGAAGCACTGCGCAAGATCCGCGAAGTCCGGCTCGATCGTTTTGAAACTCGCAAAGTGATCTTCGATGCGTCTATCCTGGATGGTAATGACGCTGCATCAGCAATGGAGATCGCGATCGAGTTCGAGCTGCTCTGGCTCCAGAACAAGCGCAATTACTACAGCACGATTGCCGCTGAGGATTTGACGCGGATCGACATGATGGAAGCCCGTCAACGCGCAAAGGCAGCTTGAGTATGACAAGGGTCCGAGTGGCCGACGTCATCGCAAAAATCCTGGCGGACCACGGTGTAAGCGACTGCTTCATGCTGACCGGCGGGGGAGCGATGTTTCTCAATGACGCCTTCGGGCGTGAGAAACGTATGCGTAAGGTCTACAACCATCACGAACAGGCGGCCTCAATCGCTGCCGAGAGCTATGGAAGGTTGAGCGGTGCCCCGGCATTGCTCAACGTCACCACCGGCCCCGGCGGCGTCAATGCGCTGAACGGCGTATACGGCGCGTACACCGATTCCGTTCCGATGATTGTTGTTTCGGGACAGGTTAAGCGCGAGACCTGCATGTCGAGCTATGACCTGCCACTACGGCAGCTGGGTGACCAGGAGATTGACATCCTGTCGATGGTTCGCCGCATCACCAAATATGCCACTTTCCTCGATGATCCATCACAAGTCCGAAAGGTAACTGAGAAGGCGATCTATCTGGCAAGGCGCGGACGCCCCGGCCCTGTTTGGATCGATGTTCCGATCGATGTCCAAGCGGCACCGGTAGAGTTTGAGGAACTCGAGGCGTTCGACCCTGCATCAGATGATCAATCCGACGTCGCGCCTAACACGGCTGAGGAAGTCGGAGCGCTTACTGGCGATGCTTTGAATGCCGAGATTGCGACATTGCTGGATGAGCTTTGCTCAGCGGAACGTCCGGTTGTCTTGGCTGGTTCGGGCATTCGGCTGTCAGGATCACACAAGCCGTTTCTTGAATTTGTCGAGCGTCTGGGCGTGCCCGTGACAACGGGCTGGAACGCCCATGACGTGATGCCGAATTCCCACCCTCTCTACGTCGGGCGTCCGGGAACAGTCGGAGACCGCGGAGGGAATTTTGCGGTTCAGAGCGCTGACTATGTTCTGGTTCTGGGTTGCCGCTGCAACATTCGTCAGGTCAGCTACAATTGGGACAGCTTTGCTCGAAACGCCAAAGTCGCGATGGTCGATATCGATCGCAGCGAATTGTCCAAGCCAACGCTCAATCTTCATCGCCCTATCCATGCCGACTTGCGTGATTTCTTCGCCGCAGCAGGCAAGCTTGATCTTCCGCGTGCGGATCAAAGTAACGCACGAGAAATCTACCTCGAGCGAAGCCGCACCCGTGCGCTTAGTTTCCCGGTCGTGCTGCCCGAATATTCCTCCGAGACTGGTCCGATAAACCCATACGTGTTTGGGCAGGAGCTTTTCGCAAAGCTTGGCGAGAATGAGATCATCGTGACCGGTGATGGCACCGCCTGCGTGACGATTTTTCAGGCCGCCAATATCAAGCCAGGTCAACGGCTCTACACCAATTCGGGATGCGCATCGATGGGGTACGATCTACCCGCGGCCGTCGGCGCTTGGATCGCAAGTGGTGCCAAACGGATAATCTGTCTGGCCGGCGACGGCAGCATCATGATGAACCTGCAGGAGCTGCAGACCATCGTTGGCCAACAATTGCCGATCAAGATCTTCGTCCTCAACAATGACGGGTATCACTCGATCCGCCAAAGCCAGCAAAATCACTTCTCAGACAATATTGTCGGGTGCGGTCCCGACAGTGGCCTCACTTTCCCTGACTTTGCGAAAATGGCAGCGGGCTTCGGGATACCAGCCTCGCGTGTCGCTTGTGACCCCGATTTGCCTGCTGCTCTTGAGGCCGCTCTGTCGAGCGAAGGCCCTCACCTATGTGAAGTCATGATCGACAAGACACAGCAATTCGCGCCGAAACTCTCTTCGCGCAAACTCGATGATGGCACGATGGTCTCCTCTCCTCTCGAAGACCTTGTTCCATTCCTCTCAGACCAAGAATTGGCCGACGCCATGGCACCATGCGAGACCTTGCGATGAAAAAAACAATCATTTTCGATCTCGATGGAACTCTGGTCGACAGCTGTCATATCTGCGTTTCAATCCTTGAGGATATGATCAAGGAAAGAGGCATTGAGAGTGCGATTGATCCAGTCTTGGCTCGCAGCTTTATGAGCTCTGGCGGGCAAAAGATGGTCGCAGGCCTTCTCGGCGATGCTTGTGGCGACATAGCAGACGACCTGCGCGAATTCCGGGAGCGTTATGCCAAGACCGAGACTCCTCATTCAGCGCTATTTGAAGGAGTCGCAACCGGCCTGAGAGAATTGCATAGCCAAGGCTACACTTTGGCCATTTGCTCGAACAAGCCGCAATTGCTGTGCGAGAACGCGCTTGCAGATACCGGACTCTTGCCGCTCTTCGCAGCGATTGTCGGAAGCCGTGACGGATTGAAGCCGAAGCCGTCAACCGATTTGCTTGAGCTTACCTTGCGGCTTCTTGGCCAACCCAGCCAAAACTGTATCTATATCGGCGATAGTGAGCTCGACGCACAAGTTGCAGAGCAGCTCTCGATGGAATTCGGCTTTATGTCATACGGCTATGCAGCCCAAGGTTGGCTGCCGAGCAATGCTCACTCATTTGCCCGATTTGATGATCTAACGCGATCGATCCTTCAGCGGCGCGAAGCGGTCGCGGCGTAGAGCTTCCGATGTCGATTACTTTTTCACACCGCCCACCAATCTCACATTCCGTCGTCTCGACGATGGTCAATCCCAATTCCTGTCAGCTGCTGACTGCTGAATTCCAGAACTGAGCAATTCAATGAAATTCACTTCAATTCTCCCATTCGCTCGAACTTGGATCGCGCTTCTGCAAGCGCTATTGGCATGCGGATTGATAATGTCCTCCGCGTCGGTCGACGCTCAATTGCTCAACAACGGTGCGCTTGAAGACCCGGCCGAGGAAGATGGCAGGGATGACGGCCTCGGATCGACAACCCAATCGGGATCAACCGTAAGCACCAACTCTGCGTTCGCGCCGACAAGCCTCGGACCAGACGATCTCCCCGAAAATGCCTTTGAGGATCGTTTGGATGCGCAGGAAGATGCGCTCGGGCAAAATCTGGATCTACGAACCCCGGCAGAACCAGGCGAGTTTGAAGAATACGTCGCAGAGGTTGCGGGTCGCGACGTTCGCCGCTTCGGGGAGAACCTTCTCCTTCCCGCGAGTCGAGATTTTGCCCTTCCCTCAACGGCCACAATTCCGCCGGACTATTTGCTCAACATCGGAGACACCGTCGTCTTGAGGCTCAAAGGATCCATCGCTGGAACGGTGGAGCGCGAGATCGACAATGATGGCAATATCTTCCTCCCCAGCGTGGGCAGCATCAAACTCGCCGGTATCCGGTATTCCGACCTCAGGCCGACCGTAGTCAAAGCAATCGGCCAGGAATATCGGCAATTCGACGTTGATGTCGGGATCCGTAAATTGCGCGGGATCAGGGTCTATGTCACCGGCTTTGCCAACAATCCCGGCGCGTTCACCGTCACCAGCTTGTCGACACTGGCCAACGCCATTTTCCAAGCAGGAGGTCCATCGGCGGGCGGCAGTTTCCGCTCAGTCAAGGTCTATCGTAATGGCCGAGAGATATCCGATTTCGACCTCTACCAGATCCTGAGAGGTGGCGATCGCAACAATGACATTGTTCTGCAGAATGAGGATGTCCTCTTCATCCCGCCGGCTGGTCGGCAAATTGCAGTTCTAGGCAGCGTAAAGGACGAAGCCATATATGAGTTGCGCGACGGCGAAACCCTGGCGGATGCACTGAAACTTGCCGGTGGACCCAACGATCTGGGGGACCCCGAGCGCCTCATCCTTTATCGCACGTCTGACACCAACCAGCGCGGGCCGATACAGATCGCAGCGGACCAATGGGGCGCCTCCAAAGCGCTCGGCGGTGACATTATTGAGGTTCTATCTCGCGGCAGCCTCGTGCAGCCGATCGCATCCCAATCAGTGATTGTGCGCATCGAAGGTGAAGTCAGGAATCCTGGCAATTTCTATGTTTCCCCAAACACACCGCTGCAGGACATTCTCGCATTGGCCGGTGGACCTACCGAGCGCGCCTATCTCTTCGGTGCCCGGCTCGAACGGCGATCGGTCAGGCAGCAACAGCGGGTCAGTTTCCAGGAGGCGCTTGAACAACTGGAAATCTCGCTTGCTTCTGCTCCGCTGGTCAACAGCTACGGATCCGATACTGGCCGCAGGGCCGCAGAGATCGCAGGCGCTCAAGACGTACTGGAGCTGTTGCGTGATCGAGAGCCTGATGGCCGCGTTGTTATGGGTTTGACTCCAAGTTCAACCGAACTGCCGGGAAGCCTTCTGGTCGAACACGAAGATCGTCTGGTTGTGCCGCCTCGGCCTTCAACGGTGGGCGTATTTGGTGCGGTCTTCAGACCGGCATCTTTCCTGATCGAAACCGACGGCCTTCAATTGCGCGACTACATTGAAATGGCTGGAGGTTTGCAGCGCGCGGCCGACAAAGGCCGAGCATTCGTCGTCCGAGCGAACGGCGAGGTGCTGACCAAGAAGAACGGAATGCTCAAGGAGGCTGCCCTACCCGGTGATGTTGTGTTCGTTCCGATCAGGACACAAACCAATGATATTTGGCAGCGGATCCGGGACATCTCGACAATTATTTTTCAACTGGGGGTCACCGCGGCGGCGGTGAACTCAATCTGATGCGCCGGCCAGTTAGTCTCATGGGTCAGGTTGCAAGCCTCAAGTTCCTTGCCAGTTTTCGCTGGAGAGCCATCATCTTTGGGGCCGCTTTGTTGGTGTCAGGCGTCCTGATCGTCTTTCCCGAGCGCTTTTCTGCAAGCAGCTCCTTCACACCCAGCGATAGAAGCTCGCTTGGCCTCGGAGGTGCTTTGGGCGAATTGGACGCAGTTCGAAGCGTTTTCAACAACCAAGCCGCCGTGGAGATCGCCCTTCGTCTTGGCGAGAGCGATACCGTTCGAGACAAAGTTATCGCCAACAGCTCCCTTCGCGAGAAGCTCGAGAGCGACGGTCGAATCGCTCTGCAGCGATTTTTGAGTGATCAAGTTACCGTTCGGTCGTTGCGGGGCGGGATTGTGCTCATCGAAATGCAGCATCGTGATGCCGATTTCGCAAAGGAGATTGTATCAGCCTTTCAGCTCGCGCTGCAGCAGGAATTGGGCGAAATCAGCCGCCAACAGACAGAGTACAAACGCGAAGTGCTCGAGCAGCTTGTTCGCGATGCCTCAGACGATCTGGCAAATGCACAACGAGAATATGACAATTTCCGACTGACCAATCGCTACACTGATCCACAAACCTCGATCGCAGTGTTGGGTAGCAGAGTGCCGTTGTTGGAAGATACAATTCGAGCACGAGAAATTGAACTTGCTCAGGCGCTCGAACTGTTCACGCCACAAAATCTTACTGTCAGGCAAAAGCAAGCCGAGCTGAGAGCGCTTCGAGCTCAACTGGCTAAAGCCCGTTCAACGGTCCCTAGTCAGGCACAGAGCATAGGCGACTTGGTCCAGAATTCGAGCGAGCTGTACCGATTGGAGCGCGATCTGGAGATCGCGCAAACGCTTTACGACAATTACCTGCGCTATTTGCGCGGCACAGCCGTCGAGGACCTTACAGCGGAAGCAAACCTGCGCTTGGTTGAGCTTCCACATGTCGAAACAGCACGCCAATATTGGCTGCCCGCAGCAGCAATGTTCCTCTTTTTCCTGCTGCTGTGGGGTGCGATCGAAGCCTATCGCTTGAGGCCGCCGCCCGTGGGGCTGGCAAAGTCCGGTGAAGACCAAAAAGCCGGATCGAGCTGAGGATGGTCAAAGTTCCAGAAATCTCTGTTGTGATCCCTTGTCGCAACGAGGAGAACAACGCCCCCAAGATTGCGAAGGCGGTGATCGATCAGCTCGAGCCGATTTCCGAATCATTCGACATCATCTTCATCGACAATGAATCGACCGACAATACGGTTGCGGTCGTTCGCGAGCTTTGCGCGAAGGATGATCGCATCAGGCTGATCGTCAACAGTCGCAATTTTGGCCAGATGCGATCGCCAACCCATGGTATCTTTGTCGCTAAAGGCAAAGCGGTGATCGGGATGTGCGCGGACTTTCAAGACCCGCCAGAGCTCTTGCCCAAAATGGTTCGCTATTGGCGCGAAGGCACTCCGATCGTGCTCGGAGTTCGCGAAGAGGAAAGATCGGGGCTTATCCTCAGGTCCGTCCGGTCAATCTCATATTGGTTGCAATCGACCTTCGGCGATTACCAGACAATTCCGAACGCTACGGGGTTCGGCATTTATGATCGAAAAGTCGTCGAAGCGATCAAGCAGCTCAATGAGCCTGAGCCCTTCTTCCGCGGACTGTTGATCGAAACCGGGTTTGATCTGATCACGATTCCATTCAAGCGGCCTCCACGCGCAGAAGGTCGCTCGAATAACAATTTCCTGACCTTGCTTGATTTCGCACTCAACGGATTGGCGGGCTCCTCCAAGGGATTGCTTCGTGTGCCGCTCTATGTCGCATTCATCATGGCGCTGTTGACCCTGTTTTGCTTAGGCGGCGCCATTTATGCAGTGATTTTTGAGCGGTCCGTTCAGCTCTGGCTTTTTGCCGCTGCGCTTCAAGGCCAGTTTGGCCTTTTGTTCTTGTTCCTCGGACTCATAGGAGTGCAAGTGAAGCTCATTTCCGAGCGCACTAGAAACCAGACGCTCGTACTCGAAAAAGAGCGCGTCAACTTTCCAGACGACTATTGAGCGTGCAGCAACGGATCTCTTTTTCCCGGTCTCGGGTTGAGATTTGTCTGGCCGCGATCGTTCTCGGCGGCATTGCTTATGCTGCGAGCCATGTCTTTCTGTACGGGTTTCTTCCGCCTCCGTTCTTCTATCTTCCGGCGGATACTTTCGCAGACTGGTTCAATGTAGCCTATTGGTCACGCCATCCGGGAACGCATGATTCATGGCGCTCGATCTATCCGCCGCTGTCGTTCTCATTCATAAGTCGGTTGGGTTTCGATCAGTGTTATCCGACCAATGCTCATTTGCCAGACATTCGCAGTTGCGATTGGCCCGGCCTGGTTATGCTCGGCATCATCTTCTTGGCGAACACAATCCTTACCTGGAAAGTCTTTCGCAAGATTGATCCAAGCACTGCTCCAATGAGGACAATCTGCCTTGCACTTGGAATGCCGATGCTAACCGCGCTTGAGCGGGGTAACCTCATTCTTGTTGCCTATACGTGCGTTCTCTTGGGGTTTGGCCCGCTCATCGCGTCAGCGCGACTTCGTTGGGTGTTTGCTGGGTTGGCGGTCAATCTGAAGGTCTACCTTGTGGGAATTATTGTCGCCTTGCTCTTGAAGCGGCGCTGGCTTTGGGTCGAGGGCGCGTTGATCGCGAGTACACTGATCTACCTCATCACACTGGCCGATTTTGGCAGCGGCACACCCATGGAAGTAGCGCGCAATGTCCTGGGTTTCTCGGACAACAAAGCGTCTCGCATTCTGGATGTTCGCAATTCGCTAAATTATGGCCCTCTGCTCGAGGTCTTGGAGACAGGCTCGTTTCCTCTCGCGCTCCTGATTGGTTCAGCCTGGGCAGACTTTCTGATCTTGACCCTCCCAGTCCTGAAACTTGGCACCCAGTTACTAATAGTTGCGGCGGCCGTTGCCACGTATGTCCGACCCGAGCTTTACAGCCCGCACCGCGTATTGGCGCTTGCCATGATGTTGGTTCTGCAGACCATCGGGGGCCCTCTCTACATCATGGTTTTCATTGTCTTCTTTGTTCTGATGGAGCGATGGCGTGGCCCTGCGCTGATTTGGGCAATAACTGCCTGCTATCTGCTTGCCTTTCCGTTCGACTTCGCGTTGTCGTATCTTCCACCGGAAACACGCGATCTCTATTTTGTTGAGACCACAGCGTTCATCTCTCATCCGATAACCGCGGGCCCATTCATTCGGCCGCTAATAGTGATGTCGATGATGTGGGCGATCAGTTTTGCGACACTCAATGACTTCAGAATAGCATTCTTCGCGCGCTCTTCGATTGCTGGAAATCCTCGTGCACAAGCGGTTGCCAAGACATAATGACCCAGCCCCAAACTTCTCTTCAGGCCGGACTAGCAAGTACCGAGACAAAAAGGACATTGAGATTCCTCGCGACGGGCGCGCTCAACACCGTGTTTGGGTTCGGACTTTACGCATTACTGCTTTGGGTCGGCTTCATCCCGCATGCCGCGCAGCTCCTAGGACGGATTGGCGGGGTGATTTTCAATTACTTTTCATATGGCCGCTTCGCGTTTGGAGATCTCAGCCTCAACAAACGGAGATTCCTTACAAACTATTTGGGCAATTACCTTTTCGCTGTAGCGTTGCTTTGGATCCTTCTGCAGTTCACATCCAACGGCTATCTGGCCGGTGCTGCGACCATGGTTGTGACCACATTCCTCAATTTCCTGGTGATGCGATTCTACGTGGCGCAGAATGAAGAGAAACCAAGCGGTGAGTTGCGGTCCTATCGCCCCCATTCTCGCGACTGGCGTTGGATGCCGGAATGGGCATTGCTGGCGAAAGACACGGTCCATGACATAAGCCATGGGATCGTTGACAGGATGATGGTCTTCAGGCCGGTTCGCGCGATCTGGCGTTTCACAATCGGTCGAAAGCTGAAGCGGGAGATCCTCTCGGCCGGATGCCTGCTTGTACACATCCCCAAGACAGGCGGAACGTCGATTTCAAGGCGTCTCTACGGGCGCAATCTTCCCCACCATCGCGCGATCAGTTGGCAGCGGCGCTTTGAGTTCGATTATGATGATTGGTGCCGGTTTGCCGTTTTGCGCGAACCCGTCAGTCGTTTCCTCTCGGCCTGGCGCTTTACCAAGGCCGGTGGCAGTTCGATGATCCTGAACTCTCGGTTTGAGATGGCACAACTGGCTCCGATGGAGCCGCTTGAAGGTCTGCTCGAAAGATTTGAGAACGATCCTGACCTGTTGCGAGCAGTGCCAGCATTTCGGCCTCAAGTGGAGTTTGTAACCGACATCGAAGGCAAGATGATGGTTGATCGTCTGTTTGTCATGGACAGTGACGAGCATTCAAGTGAGCGCCTTGCAGAATGGCTTAGTGTTGAGCCAATCCCTCATCTCAATAAGAGCGCGCCGACTTCGGATCCATTGGATCCAGGTTTGGAAGACCGCATCCGCGCTCTCTATGCCGATGATCTTGCGCTCTACCAAAGTGTTGTAGCACAGGGCGGCATGATCAAATTTTCGAGCCGCGAACCAATCAAGCGGGCCGAATATCCACCATCGATGCCCCTTAGAGTTTAATGCTAGTCTACGGCCATCATTCCTCACCCTGCGATGCCAGCGGGGACCTAGTGAGTATGGTTACGACTGGGCCGACACTCTTGTCCTTTGTGGGGGCAATTTCTTTTGCCACCACCATTCTATCAAGCAGTGCCTGATAGGCTGCGTGCTCTGCCGGGAAACGAGATCGCTCAACTCGATATCTGTCCATCTGTGTTAGGATCGCGAAATCGGCACCACAGCTAGCGCGAAGTTCCGCTGGCATCGTTCCAAAATCCACGTTTGACCGACCAGACCGCGCGCTCTCGACGACACGGTAGTCAACTTTGCCTGCGAGCATATCGTGCGCGTTGACACAACCGGCATCACCCATTGGGAACAATATCGTCCAAGGTTGACCGATCATATCGAAGGCAAAATGTTCGATCAGGACAATGCTTCCTTCGGGTATGTTCGCATCCGCCCATCTCGAAGCAAGTTGGCGTGTATCCTCCATACGGACGGAGGACTCAGCCCTCGCCGTCAGCGCTAACGAAATTGGAATGAGAGCAAGGCCAATCACGAGGCCGATCTCGGTCAATCGGTTCCGTTTTCGGACCAGTTCTACCAGGTATACAGCTCCAAGCCCGGCTGCGATTGCGAAGAGCGGGAGCAGCGGGAGAATCCAACGCTCCCACCGAAGATTGCTTGTCGTGAGCAATATGATCTGAGCGATCACGAAAGGCAGGATGACCAGAGCGTGCGGCTTTTTTCGGACAATCAGAATCCATCCGATGGAGGCCAAGACCAAGCCGGCGATGCCCAAGCCATTATTCAATGCGCCGCGAACATACCACCAAGCGTTATCAGCGATCCCTCCGCTGGTTGAACCGAGATGCTGCGTACGGACCTCGCCGCTGAGATTGCGAACGACAGTCTCGAATTCGAGTACAAGGTATGGAGATATCAAGAGCAACGCGACGAACGCCAACGCCCCAAATTCGGTCAGTCGAAGAATGTGCCACTTGACGTCGTCGCGCGCATCAAAGATCCGGACTGCAGCAGCTCCGACAACGGACAGCGCAATCAGCGCAAAGGGCCATTTGGTGGCGACTGCGAGCGCCAGCCAAACCGCCGCCAACAGATAGTCCTTTCTTGCGCCATCGCGGGCGATCCGAAGCGCCGCGCCCAAGCACAACAGCATGAAGAACGTGCCCATTATGTCGGAACGGATGATCTGCGAATAGGCGACATGCACCGGACTGCACGCCAAAATGAGAGCAGCGAATGTGGCAGCCATCAGCCGATTGTCTGGATCGGCAACATGCTGTGCCAAGCGCCAAGTCTGCCAAACACATAGCGCGCCGAATGCAGCTATCATGGCCCGTCCCGGCAATATGAGGATGCCAGGATCTTGATAGATGGCATCCATGAAATCGGCGGTTCCCGAGAACGCTCCAAACATCCATCCAAACAGGAAGGTTGCCGCGTTCACGATGGCGAGGCCGTACATTGTGGTGGTAGCGGGATGGCCAAACCAACCGGGGTTCAGCGAGCCCTCTGTCAACATTTTGGTCGCGCCAAGTTCGAACATCAGCTCGTCCGGGTCGTTTAGCGCTGGCAAGCCGAAATCGATCCCATGCAGACGCAATGCGAGTGCGAGAAGCACAATCAATAAGGGTGCATGGATTTCAGAATGCCATTTGGGCAATGTATTGCGATCCGTTGGGAAATGCCCGTCTTAGAGGCAGAATTCTGACTTATTGCCTTAGTCCATACCCACCCGAGTGCAATGAGAAAGCACGCGAGCCTGTGAGTTTTGGGAGCTTGCAATCACATTGCAATGTGATAGTTGAACGCCATGAGCACATCAACTATCACACGCGTCAGAGATCTGGTGTCTTCTGGCGATATGACCAAGGCCGGCCTCGCGCGTGCAGCCGGCTTGCATGCCAACACTTTGCGCGACTGCGCGGACGAGGATTGGAACCCCACCACTGAGACTCTTTCCAAGCTGGAAGCGTTCTTGGATGCCAATGATGATCGCCCAGTCCTGGTTGGAATTGAGGAAATCATCGACGAAGCGAGGAACGGCAAGATGTACATTCTTGTCGACGATGAAGACCGCGAGAACGAGGGCGATCTCATCATTCCTGCGCAGATGGCGACGCCTGCCGCGATCAATTTTATGGCGACGCATGGTCGCGGTCTGATCTGCCTTTCACTTGATCGAGCGCGCGTTGATCAGCTCGGCCTGGAGCCGATGAGCCGCAACAATCGGGAAAGCATGCAGACAGCTTTTACGATTTCGATCGAAGCCAAAGAAGGCGTCACGACCGGGATCTCTGCGGCCGATCGAGCCCGCACTGTTTCTGTCGCGATCGACGCGACCAAAGGCCCCGATGACATTGTCACGCCGGGCCATGTCTTCCCTCTCACAGCGCGGGACGGCGGCGTTCTTGTTCGCGCCGGCCACACCGAAGCAGCCGTCGATATCTCGCGCCTAGCCGGCCTCAATCCAAGCGGAGTGATATGCGAGATCATGAATGAAGACGGGTCAATGGCGCGTCTCGATGATCTGATCGCGTTCGCTCGCAAGCACGATCTCAAGATTGGCACGATCCGTGACCTGATCGCCTATCGAATGCGCAATGATCACTTGGTCGAACGAGCAGACGAGCGTGCGTTTGAGTCCGATTATGGCGGGCAATGGCGCATGATCACCTATCGCAACACAGTGTCTGACAATGAGGCTTATGTCCTCCAGAAGGGGCATATACAGCCCGATGAAGCGACGCTGGCCCGCGTCCACCCCATATCGGTGTTTGATGACGTTCTCGGCCAGCCTGGGCCGCGCAAACGGACCCTGCAGCGCGCCATGCAGGCGATCGGTGACCACGGTTCTGGCGTTATTGTCATTCTCACGGGCCGCGTCGGATCAAGCGGTGAATACACCACTGAAGAGGCAAACAGGAATGTCGGAATTGGCTCGCAGATCCTGGCGGATCTCGGCATTCACGACATGATCCTGCTTTCGAACTCACAACCCAATGTCGTCGCAATTGAAGGCTATGGCCTCAACATTGTCGGCCACCACCCTATTCCGGAGTAATCCATGGCCCGCTTTCTGATCGTCGAAGCCCGATTCTACGCACACCTCAATGATATGCTGATTGCTGGCGCCAGAGCCGCGCTTGAGGCCGACGGGCATGAGGTTGAAGTCCTGACTGTCCCTGGCGCGCTTGAGATCCCCGGCGCAATCGCAATGGCCGCTGAATCCGGTGAGTATGATGGCTTCGTTGCGATCGGCGTGGTCATACGGGGTGAGACCTACCACTTCGAGATTGTGGCTGGAGAAAGCGCGCGGGCCATTATGGCGCTGACCATGGACGGAATCGCGATCGGCAATGGTATCCTCACGGTTGAGAATGAGGACCAAGCTCTCGTCAGAGCCGATGCCAACCAGAAAGACAAAGGCGGTGAAGCGGCCAAGGCTGCCCTAGCCTTGCTCGCTCTCGCCAACCGGTTTGGTCACTGTCAGACTACGTAGTTTCCCGCTGTATCTTTTCTCAAGAGCCTGAGCTGTATTCCCAATCGGACTGACAAGGGCGTTTAGCCGAGCGGCTTGACGGCTGATTTGTGGGATTGGGGAACAATTGTGGCAGAAGGGAAGCTGGCGCCGCCCGCGGAGCTGAAAGTGATCATAGGTGCTTTGGAGGCTCAGCTGGATCAACTTGATCGCTTGGGTGCTCAAGTCGCCGCAGCTCATTTGGTGAGCGCGATCAATCAATTGCGCGGCGAGAGTGACGCGACTGAAGCCGGTTCGGCAGACGCGATCCGTAATTTCCCTTAAAGCCAATTTGCGACCGTTGGACTATGTTCTGCGATGGATAATCATGGGTCGCTTGCCCACCTGTCATATGGCCAACAGAGCCTGCGACCAGGTGTGCTCCACGCTCGACCCCGAAGCGCATTGGCAACGACCGGATTCGAGAATGGGCGATTCCAAATCAAACCGCGATGGAACCGGTGACAAACCTTCGCAGGACGCAGGTTCGTCTCTTACTAGCAGTCAGACAGATTTGCAGCTCAATCTGACGGGCGAATCTCGATCGCATTGGCTGGCCGAAATTGCATCGCAACTACTGCACCTGGCGCGTGAGATCGAGGACGCGGCGGGATCTCCTGACGTTGTGGCCGCCCTGCCCGAATCTGCCCCACTTGGCGTGGGGACAGGGGCGGTCATTCCGGCTTCCCCAAGCCACAAGTCGAACCAATCCAATCTGGCTCGCAATATAGAATTGGCCCGGCATCTCTATTCGATGCGGCGCCAGCGCAGCGCGATCTTTGGGCAGATGGAGATTTTCGGCGAACCGGCTTGGGATATCCTGCTCGATCTCTACATCGCCGCTCTCGAAGGAAAATCAGTGTCGGTATCCAGTGCCTGCATTGGATCAGCATCACCGCCGACCACAGGCCTGCGTTGGATCGGCGTACTGACCCATCAAGGCATGCTCATCCGCGAGCATGACCCGACAGACCAACGACGGGTCCTGGTCCGCTTAAGCGATCACGCCATGGCGGCCATGGACCGTTTTATCGAGATGATGGTCTCGCGGGACCCAAGCCGTTAGGCGCTCAACGTCCCGAAACAGCCACGGCCAGCATAGCGGGCGCTGCTGCCGAGCTCTTCCTCGATGCGGATCAGCTGGTTGTATTTCGCAAGTCTATCAGACCGCGCCAGCGAACCCGTCTTGATCTGTCCGCAATTGGTCGCGACCGCGAGGTCAGCAATGGTCGCATCCTCAGTCTCGCCCGAACGGTGGCTCATCACAGAGGTGTAGCTCGCTCGATGGGCCATATCGACCGCAGCCAGCGTTTCTGTCAGCGTGCCGATCTGGTTGACTTTGACCAGCAGTGAGTTTGCCAAACCGTTGGCGATGCCCTCTTCCAAGCGCTCAGGATTGGTTACAAACAGATCATCGCCAACCAGCTGGACCGTGTCGCCGATCGCCGCGGTAACAGCTGCCCAGCCCTCGAAATCATCTTCGCTCATGCCGTCTTCGATCGAGCGGATCGGATAATCAGCGCACAGCTTGGCAAGGTAGTCAGCCATCTCTTCACCGCTGAGGCTCAGCCCCTCGCCCGAGATTTCATATTTGCCGTCTTTGTAAAATTCGGTCGCCGCGCAATCGAGCGCCAGCACAACGTCTTCACCCGGCTTGAAGCCGGCCTGTTCTATCGACGCCATGATGAAGTCGAGCGCCGCACGTGTGCTGGCAAGATCGGGAGCGAAGCCACCTTCATCCCCAACCGCGGTTGAAAGACCCTTGTCCGACAGACCCTTCTTGAGCGTGTGGAAGACCTCAGAGCCCCACCGTGTCGCATCAGCGATCGTGTCGGCGCCGACCGGCATGATCATGAATTCCTGGATGTCGATCGGGTTGTCCGCGTGCTCGCCGCCATTGATGATGTTCATCATGGGCACGGGCAGAACATGCGCCGAGACACCGCCGAGATAGGAAAACAACGGCAGGCCGCGGGCATTGGCCGCTGCCTTTGCAACCGCGAGGCTGGTGCCAAGGATTGCGTTTGCGCCGATCCGGCCCTTGTTCGGCGTTCCATCCAGCGCAATCATCGCCAGATCGATGTCGCGCTGATCTTCGGCGTGCATTCCAGTGATCAGTTCTGCGATCTCGCCATTCACCGCAGAGACGGCTTTGAGCACGCCTTTGCCCTTATAGCGTGCCGCATCGCCGTCGCGCAGCTCAACCGCCTCATGAGCGCCGGTTGAGGCGCCAGAAGGGACTGCAGCGCGTCCAAAGCTTCCATCATCAAGCAGGACGTCGACTTCCACAGTCGGGTTGCCCCGACTGTCCAAAATCTCGCGTCCATGGAGGTCGATAATCGCAGTCATGGTTGGCTCCGCAACGAATGTGTTGTATATCTCTAAGACACCCCCATATGGGGTAT
>Ga0207422_1002622_pt1 | contig 22717 bp, 20 predicted proteins | sample MarCyaLeptolynsp_FD_187757 | JGI IMG/M metagenome (GOLD analysis project Ga0207422, IMG submission 187757) | Marine cyanobacterial communities from Panama - species 1 Leptolyngbya sp. (SPAdes) | ecosystem: Environmental > Aquatic > Marine > Unclassified | place: Panama: Panama City | collected... | reverse complement strand
GTCACTTTGAGCATTAGGCTCGGACAGCCAAACCTAAAGCTTGTTCTCAAAGTGATTGAGGAAGAAGGGGTGTCTCCCTTCAAACCAAGATCTGAGCCTTAAAGACCCAGAGGAGACTTAGAGGCCTTTAGGGGGCAGCGAACACATTTGCCTTCATGCTGACAGGCAGACGCACGCCAAGGATCTCCTCAGACGCATCGCCCATAGCGGCGCGACATGCATCTTCGTGCTCAATCTGAGAAAAAAGCCCATCGTGGAGCGGCAGCGCAACGATGTCCTGATCAATTAGCTTGAGGAGCACTGACACCATGATCTCGCTTTCTAGGTACATGAGATGTAGCCCACATCCCGTGCCGAACATGTGGGAGATTGCGGGGTGCCTGTGAGCTAGTGCAGCGGATACCCGATTACCATTCCAACCCAGCCCCAGCATTGCCTTGAGTTCGTCGGGCATTCTCCGCATCGGCCCTGTGCGGCAGAGCAAAGCGTTCATGGCGAGTTTCGATGCGTCCCGAGACATGGGCACACCTTCATACAGATCGCCATCAGGCTGGGGTTTACCGGCGAGATGATAACAAAGGCGCGGGAACATGCTCTTGAAGTCCAGCTCAATGATGGGCTGATCGTTGATTCTCAATCTGTGACGTTCCTGCTTCTTTAGGGTTTGCCACGGGCCACGATACAAGCGCCCATGTTTGTCAAAGCGCTCGTTGTCAGCGCTGTCCGTCCAGAACATGCGGACCAGATGGACGGGACCTATAGACCGCCCGTCGAGTGTAATCTCAGCTCTGCTGATCGCCGCGTTGATCGTCTCCATCTGCTCACGCATTTGCTTGGTTCGGGGGGTATCGGAATAGTCGATCCATTTCTTACGCTTCTTCGGGCCAACGTTCATATTGAGCCAGACCGTCTCTGCACCTTCGACACGTGATGCTGCGTTGAAGCTTGCCGCATCTTGGAGCAGGTCTAGGAGGCGCTCAGAAGGCTCCAGAGTCGTTCTCTTGCCGTGAGCGGTACCAACGTAGCGCTTGATGTATCCCTGCCTCTCCATGGACTCCAAAACGGTCATGAAGGCCTTCTTCGGGAAGCCTGCCCTGTCGTAGCGACTCTTGGCATCACGCTTGGCGGAGATAATCAGGCGTGCCCCAGGTTGGTTCGCGGTGACGAGCAGCGCAAAGTTAGCAACAAGGTTTTCAACCATCACCCTGCGACGTTCAGCGGCATCGAGGTAGAAGCGAGGTGGACGCGGGGTGTTTGCCTCAAGCTCATTGAAGAGGCGCTCTGCTAGGCCTTTGAGACGCGGGTCCTCAGGGCGAAGCCATTCGTCATGATGCCTATCAGCGATGCCGCTAGGATCTTCAGAGGGCTCCATTGGTGAATGCCTCAGGGCATTCCTCAGTGCCGCTCTCAAGCATGAACCAGCATGGGTGTTCCTGCCGGTAGTGCTCGAAGTTGATCGCCGGATCTTCCACCTTTGTAAGCGCCTCGGCTGCCACTTTATTGGCAATTCCAAAACTGGTCACGCGATCATTCTTGCCGAACGTCCTTAGAGACCATCTGCCTTCAGACCGGGCAAGTTCAAGCGGCTCGAAGAGTTCCCTTGCCTTGATGGGGTTCTTGTTGTGCTTCGTAGCCTCCATGTTTCCAGAGAGGCGGCGGTTGCGGACGTGCTGGAGGATTGCTTCGAGGCCTCGGCAATGGGCCGTGAGATGTTGGTCTTCTCGGATGGCTTGAAGGATCTGCATTATGGACAAAGCGCGGGCCATATCCTCAGAGGCTGCGTACCCGGCACCCCAGGTGCATAACGCCTTGTCACCTCCGCTAACGACTGACGCCACTCCGATCAACTTGTCAAAGCCCGAGAAGGAGTCCTGGGTTGGCCTGCGGGTGGCGATGGTCGCGGTCACCGATGTGCCTCTAAGAATGTGCGGAATATCGGACATGGTGATGGGTTCGGTGAACAGCATGCTGTTTCCTTTCGTGATTGTCGTGATGATGGTGGTGGTGATGGGAGGGAACCGACTGACCGGAATCCCTTACTGATTGGACCCGGAGTGTGACCCCCAAGTTGCACAACTGAACGGCAAAGGTTTATCGCGTTCGCTGCCCCCCAAACTCAGGCGACTTTGAGGGGGCTGAGCTTGACCAAAAACCGCTCGATTTAGCGCTTAGAATTCACTCTCGTTCTATCAGATGGGCGCCTATTAATAGCTGTTACGAAAAAGCTTTTTACTTCAGATAGTTAGGTGGAATTGGCCGCAATATCTAATAAAGACGATTCGTCGCACTTCTGTTATTCATATAGAAGGGAATTGATTCCCTAAATAATTCAGACACTTACAAATAAGCAAATTCGCGTGGCAGCGAAGCAACCTGATGGACCGAATTGGGGCCATACGACCAGGTTTCAGGCGGCTGGTTCTGCTTCATGTCGAAGCCTCGAGTTATTCTAATACTGGGCTATTGTGTGGCGTGCGGTGACGCGGGGTTATTCTGATACACGCGAATTGTGCTGCCAGTGCTACAATCTGGTTATTCAGATACAAGCCTATTGTTCGCAGCCTGCCGGTGAGCGCTTATTCAGATACCTGCGAATTGGACGAGCAATACTAATTCTGATGGAAGGGAATTGGCACTTCGCTATTCTAAACCGAATCTATTGTGTGCCGAGTGGTAGTGTCGTTGCCCGTTATTCTAATCCCTGCTACTTGGCAGGCATAATCGTGACGGATTGATGTTTAGTCGCGACTAAATGCTTGTCTCGCTTGGACCGCCTAGAGACGAAACGCTTCCAGCGTCCAGGAGTTATTCTGATAGGCGCTTATTGGCCATCAGCTTCGTTTCACGGGCTCCTCCACTCTCAATGTCAGCGAACCGTGCGAGACAGCTCGTTGCTGGTACCAAAAGCCATCCTTGCGGACGTAGCGGTGCCGGTTAGACAACAGCTTTTTGGCTTGAGCCCCTGGGTTGTCTGAAGTCATCAGGTGCTTCCTGTCGTCGGGGACAGGCCACCGCTTGACGATGTACACGCAGATGCCGACACCGATCAGAGGAAAAAGAAAGGCAAGCGCATAGCTCATCTCATTCGCCCTCAACGTGGCCTGGAAGCGGCTCCAGTGGGCTGATGATGAGAGAGAAGGGGCCCACCCATATCTGCTTCGAACCATGTCCATCATCAATGTCCTCCCGGACCACTTCCCATGGAGAAACCTCACTCCACTTGCACCACTGCTCAAAGACCCATTCGCGCCCAAACAAACGAAACCAAAACCAGAACATTCCATTCTCCTATTCACTTTAGGGGTTACCCGTGCACTTTGAACTTCGGGAAGCGCTTCAGTGCCTTCCCCATGGTCTGCACGGTGACCATTCCGTATTCGTCTCCAACAGTCTCAGGGGCGTGTCCGCAGATACGGTCCAGGATGAGACCCTCAATGCCCGCCTCCCTGCCGATGGTCTTGAAGCCGTGACGCCAAGCATGGTTCGGCTGGACGCTCCTGTCAGGGACATGCTGTCTAACGAATTCTGTGAGTTTGTTCTTTGAGGTTCTCCATGCGGGCCTGCCGGTTCCAGACCACATGAAGAGCGGGCCATCAGGGGCGGACTCAACGAAGTCCATGAAGCCTTTCTCAAGGAGATGATGGTGGAGCGGGACTGTCCGCGCCTCGCCACCTTTCACGGTGACAGCCTCGGGGGTGATCATCATGGCGAAGTATCCGTCCACCTCAATGATGTCGGTCTTGCGCAGTTGCAGGATCTCACCAACCCTCGCACCGCTGTACGCACAGAGCCACGGAGCCCATCGTCTTGCGGCCCATCGTTGGACTGTCTCTCGCGGCCCACGCTGCGTCTCATCGCTCGCGCGGAGGATCTTGTGAGCTTCCTCTGGGGTGAAGTCCCTCATGCGCTTCTTGGGCTGCCTGCTTCTCGTTACCGTGACGCCATCCGCCGGGTTCGCCTGGAGCTTCCGGTTATCCACTGCCCACCTGAAGACGCTCTTCAAGGCCGACAGGTCGGTATCCTTGACGGTTCGAGGAGAGACCGCCTGGAGCCGGTGATCCTTGAAGGCGATTACATCAGCGGCGGAGACACGGGTAGCGTCGTCATGGCCCAAGAAGTCCGCTAGCTGCCGGAACGCCCTTTCGTATGCTTCTCTGGTGCTCTCTGAGTGGCCTGTGAGCGTTGCTTCTGCCCACCAGGACTCCGGGAGCCCGACAAGCGAAACGGCGCTCTGTGGACTCCCTGTGTCCTTCCAGGGAGGAAACCTATTTGCGTTCGGGTCCGGTGAGTAGTCTGCGTCTGCAAGCTTCCGGCTGTGCACGTTGAGCCCTTGCGCCGCAGACCTTGCGAACTCCTTCAGGATCAGACGGCGGGAGCCTTGGTCGGTCTCAACGATCCCCTTTTCCGCCAACGCACGGTCCACGAGGCTGCCAAAACGTGCCTCAAGGCGGCGGTAGGCTTCTTCGCTGCCATCTTTGCGGTCGTCCTCAAGGGTAGCGGCCACGTGTCGGAGCAACTCCGCTTCCTCATCATCGCTCAGGGTGGCGACTTGCTGTTGCCGGGTCTCGATGTCGATCTCCAAGGCAACCGTGCGGTTACCGACACCAGGATCAGCGCTCCAGGCCTCATAGATTTGCTTGGAGAGTGCGACACATTGCTGGTGAGAGAGGGGGATTGGTGCATCTGCCCTCGCTGCCCTGAAGACCTTCTCCAAATAGGCAAGCGCTGCGGCCTGTCGCTCGCGGACGTCCGGTGGACTATCGGTTCGGAGGGAGAAGCGTATCGTGCCATGCTTGGGGACCGACACGGTGCACGTTTCATCACCCAGCGGCACATAGAGCTTGCGACCCGCCAGCCGCTCAACGAGGTCGGCAGGAACACGCTTTGCAAATTGCTGGAAACGAGACTCTTTGCGTTTCACCGAACTTACCAGCCTATACAGCATTGTGACGCACCTTTGTGACACACTAAGGTATGCGCAACGCCTTGACTAGGCTTAAGTATTTGGCGGGAAACACTCTTGAAGAGTGATGGTGCCCAGGAGAGGACTCGAACCTCCACGCCCATAAGGGCACTAGCACCTGAAGCTAGCGCGTCTACCAGTTCCGCCACCTGGGCTGTGAGGGGGGCTTGTAAGGGCCGGGTCAATTCTTGTCAATCGGCAAGTGCGACTTTTTTTGCTCATTGGCCCGGAGCCCTTCACACCCGCCGCACAAAGGTCTAAGTAACTCCATGAAAGGCCCGTCGACAGAAGCGCCGGGCCCTGTTCAGGACGCGACAAAAGGCATTGCAGGATGGCCACACCACTCAATGGCAAACTCGTCACGGTTTTCGGCGGATCCGGGTTTTTGGGCCGCCATATCGTCCAGGCTCTCGCCAAGCGCGGGTATCAAATCCGCGCGGCGGTCCGGCGCCCCGATCTGGCGACACATTTGCAGCCGCTCGGCGTTCCGGGACAGATCATGCCGGTCCAGGCAAACCTGCGCTACCGCTGGTCCGTCGACCGGGCCGTGATCGGCGCGGACGCCGTGGTCAACGCAGTCGGCATCCTGGCGCCCTCGGGCAACCAGACTTTCGATGCAGTGCAGGCCTTCGGTCCGCGCGCGATTGCCGAAGCAGCGCGCTCCGCCGGGCTCAGTGCGATCACGCATATTTCGGCGATCGGTGCCGATGCCGACAGCAAATCGGCCTACGCGCGCACCAAAGCGGCCGGTGAAGCCGGCGTTCTGGAAACACTCGCCGACAGCATCATCCTGCGCCCGTCCATCGTGTTCGGTCCGGAAGACGATTTTTTCAATCAGTTTGCCGAGATGGCGCGGTTTTCACCCGTCCTGCCGTCGATTGGCGGCGGCGTGACCAAGTTTCAGCCGGTCTACGTGTGTGATGTCGCTGAAGCCGTCGCCCGCGCTGTCGACGGGGACCTCACGCCAGGTGCCACCTATGAACTCGGTGGTCCGGAGATCAAGAGCTTCAAGGAGTGCCTTGAGGACATGCTCGAGGTCACCCGGCGTTCGCGCACCTTGTTGCCGATCCCCTTCCCTGTCGCGTCTGCCATGGGCAAGGTCATGCAGCTTTTCCCGGGTGCGCCGCTCACGGCTGACCAGGTCGAAATGCTCAAAACCGACAATGTGGTTTCAGAGACCGCCAAGTCCGAAGGCCGCACACTGGAAGGCATTGGAATCGAAACGTCAACGCTCGCGACCATTCTGCCCACCTATCTGGAACGCTTCCGCGAGCACGGCCAGTATGATGCGCATCGCGCGGTCTGAAGGGGCTGACTAGGCAGCAGTGCGGGACCCATCCCGCCTTTTCATAGAGGCATCCGTTGCCGCGTCGACGTGATTCCCCTAGGCTTGAGTGTGCCGGGGGGAGCTCATGTCGCCGATTGCCAAAATAACGATGGTGTTTGTCGTTTTTGTCGACCTACTGGGTCAGGGCCTGGTCTTTCCGATCATCAACAGCCTGATCATGGAGCCGAGCACCTCGATCCTGCCCACGGACACGTCCACCGCAGCGCGCCATTTCGACTACGGGCTCATTATCGGCATCTTCTTTCTGTCCTGGTTTTTCGGCGCGCCCTATATCGCAAAGCTTTCCGATCAGATCGGGCGTAAGAACGCTATCCTGATCTGTCTGTTCGGAGCCTTCGCCGGCTATGCGCTCACCATCATCGCACTTTACGTGAACAGCTTCCTGCTGCTCATCCTGGGGCGTGCCATCACCGGGCTGACGGCAGGCAACCAGCCGATTGCCCAGGCGGCCATGGTGGACGGCAGCACCGATGATGAGGATCTCTCCAGAAACATGGGCTACATCATGCTCGGCATCAGTTTCGGTCTCGTGGGTGGACCGCTGATTGGCGGCTTCCTGTCCGACCCGATCCTCATCGGCAGCATCGCAAGCGTCAAACTGCCCTTTTATGCGTGCCTGGCCCTCGTCGCGATCGCGGTTTTCCTGGTGGTTCTCTTTTACAAGGAAGACCCGGCCGACCGGGAAGAGTTTTCGCTGAGGCCTGCGGAATTCTTCGCCACGCTCTGGCGGATCAAGGACTTTCCGCTCGTCATCCGGTTGTCGATCGTGCTGTTCTTCTTCCACCTGGCCAACGTCACCTTCTACGTCTTCGTCGACAACTATCTCACCAGCCGGTTCGGATACGGCGTCCTCGGCAGCAGCTTCGCCATGATGACGATCGGCGCAGCCATCGCGATTTCGAGCACGTTCCTTGTGGTTCCGGCACAAAAACGGTTCACCAAGGAACGCATCCTCGCGGCAAACTTCATTGTCTGGATCCTGGCGACCGCGGCGTTCATCCTGTCTCCGGACGGGCCTTTGACCTATGTGCCGATCTTCTGTTTCTTCTTTATTTTCGGCATTGCCTATCCGACCCTCTTGTCAATCTTTTCGGCGTCTGTGGGCGCAGAAGAACAGGGTTGGGTCATGGGTGTGACCATCGCGGTGTTCACATTCAATGCGGGCGTCATGTCGCTGGTCGGTGGGGAGCTGATCGGGATCAATCTCGATCTGCCATTCTATATCGTGATCACCTGTGCGCTTCTGGCACTGGTGGTGATGTTCCTGCTCTGGAACAAGCCGGAAGTGAAGGCCTTGCTGCGCAAGACCGGCGGCTGACATTTCCATGCCAGCCACCGGATCCGTTCATATCCAGTAATCCGCGCCCACTCGATCCCTGTGGAGCTTCTGGTAACCGCGTTCTGTCCGCATGAGGCCAATGTCCCGCAACTCCTCTTCATTCAAATGAGAAAGGGCACGGGCAGTTGACCTGCTGCTGAAATACCTGCGGAACTCATCGGCACATGCACGAAGAGCGGTAAGCAGAATGCCGCGGCTTTGCGCACGGCTGCGGAAAACGGTCTCGACTTCATAGGTCATCTCTCTTCTCCTCGGGGTTCGTCTCCCCCATTTCCTGGGGACAAGGAGACAATGACAGGGCAATCCTGACAGCTGTGAGTCAGGTTTGATCTCGTTCTGTTCCAGAGATATGATTTTTTTTCGAACCAACCGGCCAAGGCTGTTTTCATGAACCCGATTGAACGTGCGCTCGGCATCCTGTTGCTGCTGACAGGCGGTAAACTTGTCCCCGCAACCGTGCTCGCCGAACGGTTCCAGGTGTCGCTCAGAACGATCTACCGCGACATCGACAGGCTGATTGCACTCGGCGTTCCGGTCGATGCGGAGCGCGGCGCCGAAGGTGGCTACCGGCTCGCGAGCGGATATATCCAGCCGCCTGTTGCCCTGACACGCAACGAGACGGCGGCCCTTCTGGCCGCGATGGCACTGGTGCGCAGCAGCCGGACTGTCCCGCTCGCCGACGAACTGACCTCAGCGGAAAAGAAACTGCTGGCCTCGCTGCCGAAATCCGTCCATGGCCTCCTGAAGGAAGCCGACCGGATCGTCGGCATCGAACCGATCCCGGCCGATATCTTCCATGCCGGCACAAAGGCGGAGCCAACCGAAGACTGGCAAACGGCGCTGGACGGTTTCATGGCCGGCATCCTGGACAGCAAGCGGGTCAGATTTGATCACGTCAATCCGTCGCGCAATGCCGTGAAAGCTCATGATGTGGAACCGTACGGTGTCATGTTCGACCGGGATCTCTGGTACCTTGCGGGGCGCTGCGTCGACACGGAAATGGTCAAGGTCTACCGGGCGGACAGGGTCCGGAACCTGGAAATCAGCGGACTGTTCTTCCGGCCCGACAAGGATTTCTCGATCAAGACGCTGCTTGGCGGGGCCTGGCTTTCCCAGGCCATGCGGCGCTGGGAACAGGAAGAGGAAATCGCAAAGATCCTGATCACCTCCGAGCAGGCCAGAAAGCTGAGCGCGGACTGGTACTACCGTCACGCGGTCTTCACACCGGCGGCAGATGGCAGGATCCTTGTCCGCATTCCAAGCACCGACCGCGCCCGTATCCTGCCACTGGTGCGATGGCTGGGCCCGGGCGCGGAACTGCTGTCACCCGCTGGATTGCGGCTGGAACTCACCGGTGAACTGGCGGAACTGAGCGCGCTCTATGCGGACGGCAAGTCGTCAACCTAGGAAATAGAGCCCTGCAAAGCCGGCAAGTCCGACAAAGATCCGCCACCAGGCAAAGGGTGCGAAGCCGTGTCTTGAGACGAAATCCAGCAGCTTCCTGACGACGAAAACCGCGGACACAAACGACGCTATGAAACCGATCGTGATGATTACGGCGTCGTCGGCTGAAAGGACATTCCGGTTCTTGTAAAGATCGTAAGCGAACGCCCCTGCCATGGTGGGCATGGCCAGGAAAAACGAGAACTCGGCGGCAGAGCGCTTGTCTGTGCCCATGAGCAGCGCACCGGCAATGGTGGCGCCGGAACGCGAGACGCCCGGAACCATGGCAAGGCACTGGCAAAACCCGATCTTGAGACAAAGCGACAACGGGTACTCCATCACGCTGGTGTAGCGGGGCCTCAGCGGCAACCGGTCGATCCACAAAAGAATGACGCCGCCGACAAGCAGCGTGGTACAGATCAGGGCCGGCGTTTCAAACAGGACTTCCTTGATGAAACCGTGCAACAGAACGCCAATGACAGCGGCCGGCAGAAAGGCGATCAGGATGCCGAAGACAAAGCGCCTGCTGGTGGCATCGCTTGGAAGCGTGACCGCAAGATTCCAGAGCCTGCCGAAATAAACCGACAGGATTGCCAGAATCGCGCCAAGCTGTATCAGGACTTCGAACGTTTTTCCGGTGCTTTCAAATCCGAGAAAATGACCCAGCAACAGGATGTGCCCGGTGGAAGAAACCGGGATAAACTCCGTCAGGCCTTCAACGATCCCCAAAATCAAAGCGCTGACAATCGTTTGGCCGTCCATTTGTGATCTTTCTCCGTTGGGATTGCTAAAATTGGGACTGAGCAGGTGGATCTTGCGACTCAGGCACGGCCTGACGTGTGCTTAATTGCAGAACCAAAGCGGCAACGTCAAACCCTTGATAACCATATGTCAGGCAAACTCAGACCATAATTCCTGTGACCTTACCCTAGTCTTGCCACAGTTCAGGCCCTAAACCCGTTCATGCTGACGCTTTACCATCATCCGTTTTCACCGTCGTCCCGGTTCATTCGGCTCGTTCTGAGCGAATATGGCGCTGCATTTGAAGAGCAGCATGTCGACCCCTGGGATCGGCCCCAGCAACTGTTGATGTTGAACGCTGCAGGAACCGTTCCCGTCCTTGTGGAGAACGATGGTCCGGCGATCTGCGGCCCGGGGCCGATCATGGAATATCTCGACGAAACGCGGGGGTATGCGGTTGCTGACCGGCGCCTGATGCCGGACCACCCTGAAGCCAGAGCGGAAACACGGCGGCTTGTGGAGTGGAGCCTGATGAAATTCGACCAGGAAGTGGTCGGGCACCTGGTTCGCGAACGCATTTACAAACAGATCATGCCCAAGTCTGCCGGTGGCGGCGAACCGGATTCTGCAGCTCTGCGCGTTGCCCGGGCAAACATCCACCACCACCTGAAATACTTCGGTTATCTGGTCGCCTCGCGCCGCTGGTTGGCAGGCGACCGGCTGTCCTTTGCCGATTTTGCCCTTGCAGCGGGGCTTTCCTGCGCCGACTATCTGGGGGAAGTGCCCTGGAGCAACGAAGAGGACGTCAAAAGCTGGTATGCACGCGTCAAATCGCGCCCCAGCATGCGTCCGCTCCTGGGTGAGAAAGTACTGGGCATGCCGCCCGCCGCATCCTATGCGGACCTGGACTTTTAAGCACCCGTTGTCGACGACTTGGACAAGAAAACCCAAAAGCTTCTGGCTGACCTTGAAAACAAGGCACACACACTCGGTTTCGACCGTCTGAAAATCGCCTCTGCCGACAGTATCCCGGACGCTGGAGAGCACCTGCGTGCTTTCCTCGAAAAGGGCTACCACGGAACGATGGGCTGGATGCAAGAGACCGCCGAGCGGCGTGCCGCACCGCGTTCACTTTGGCCTGAAGCCCGCAGTGTGCTCATGCTGGCGATGAACTACGGGCCGGACGACGCCCCGGAAAACCATCCTCTGAAGCATCTTGAGGATCCCGGTACCGGCGGCATTTCCGTTTATGCACGTCACCGCGATTATCACGATGTCATCAAAGGCCGCCTGAAAGAACTGGCGGGCTTTCTGATTTCGCGGGCCGGTGGAGACGTCAAGGTTTTCGTAGACACGGCGCCAGTCATGGAAAAACCGCTCGCTCAGGCCGCCGGGCTCGGATGGCAGGGCAAGCACACAAATCTGGTGTCCCGCGAGCTTGGCTCCTGGTTTTTCCTGGGGTCCATTTTCACGACGCTGGAACTGCCCCCAAGCGGCAGCGAAGTCGATCACTGCGGGTCCTGCCGCGCCTGCCTCGAGAGCTGCCCGACCGATGCCTTTCCGGCTCCCTACCAGCTCGATGCGCGACGCTGCATCTCCTATCTGACCATCGAACATGCCGGCGCCATTCCGCATATGTTTCGCAAGGCGATCGGCAACCGGATATATGGCTGCGACGATTGCCTTGCGGCCTGTCCCTGGAACAAGTTTGCGAGCGCGGCGCGCGAAGCCAAGCTTGTCGCGCGGGACGAGCTGAAAAACCCGGACCTTGCCATGCTTCTGGAGCTGGACGATGCCGCGTTCCGCAAACTCTTTTCAGGGTCGCCGATCAAGCGCATCGGGCTAAATCGTTTCCTTCGAAATGTCCTGGTCGCTGCGGGCAATTCCAATCGTCCGGACCTGACTGACAAGGTTGAACGTCTTTTGGAAGACCCCGATCCTTTCGTCCGGGGGGCCGCGGTTTGGGCGCTAAGCAAGCTCGCCACCGACAGCTATTACAGGTCGCTGAAAGCTGCCGGCATCGCCACTGAACACGACGAGGGTGTTCTGGACGAGTGGCGGCTCGGCGAAACCTAGAATTCTCAGCTCCGGATTCGACGTCACAAAAAGAATGCGCCATAGTCATGGAACGGCCTGAGACAAACAACTATATCTGAGCGGACCGTTTTCCAACGGTCTATTCTGATCATCCGATTTGGAGCCAAAACATTGTTTTTTAAGCCCACAACTCCATCCATATCCCGACCGGTCAGCCAACGTTCGAAGGTGCTGGCGCTCAGCACGGCAATGGTGCTGATTTCGAGCACCGCATTTGCTCAGGACACAGGCAAGGCTGCGTTCGACGCTTATGCCGAGGGTCTGAAAAAACTGGGCCTGACCTTCGAAAACGGTTCGGTCGATTATGATGCCGGAACCGACACGCTGACGCTTACGGACAGCAAGCTTTCCCTCAGCGGCACAATCAAGGACATCCCCAAGGAAGAAACCGATGTCTCGGGCAACGATGGCCCGACGGATATCGATCCATCCAAGCTGACGGATCTGAATTACGAGGTCTCGATCAGTTCCGGGACAGTTACCATCACCGGGCTAACCCGCAATGACGACACGTACACCTCCGAGAAGTGGGTTTACTCGGACGACACGGCGCTCGTGGTCAGCGGTGAAGCAGAAGGCGAAGGCCGTCTGAAGATGGAAGGACGCCTGTCCGGCATAACGGCGACGAATTACGAATTTGTCCTGCCGGAGCTGCCCGCCGAGGATCCCGCCCGTCAGGTCAGCCGCTGGCTCCCGTTCGTGAAAGCCTCCTTGCTGACGTCCTATGACGAGGTCAGGATCGACAGCTCCGGGATAACCATCGAAGCCTACGGGACGGAAAACGGAGAGGACACACTGGTTCTTTCCGGCACGGTGCAAATGGACGGTTACGTGCTTGCCGGTGCAAGAGACGGCCGGGTCGACGAATATTCGATCGATCAGGTCACGCAGAACATACAGACGCTGGACCCGGCTTCCGGCGAGATGCTGACACAGACCACCAGCCAGGGAAAGACGATCTACAACGACATTGACATGGCAGGGTTCTTCGATCTGTTCGACCCGTCTGTTCCTGAAAGTGGCCAGGAAAGGACCCTTCTCGGATCAGGATCGGCCGTGGATTACAAATCCACCCAGGAGGTTGGCGATGGCATAACCATCAAGATTGAAGCCGACCGCGCGACGCTCGACAACGTCACGATGGTCAAGCGTGAGAACGATGTGCTTGGCCTGCTTGACGATCTGCTTGACCAGAAGGCTCCGTCTCCGGAAGAGCTGATCACCGACATTTTCCAGTTCTATCGCTCCTTTACGCTTGGGGATGCGCGCATCAGCGGTGTGTCGGTCATCGTGCCGATCGGGCCGGGCCTGGAATCGGCAATCAAGATCGAAGAAATGGCGATGACCAATATTGGGTCTAGCGGCATTGGCGAGATGATGCTGGTCGGCCTCGACGCACCGAACCTTCCAGAAGGCGCTTCCGTGAAGCTTGACTGGGCCGCGATCGGCGACATTGAGTTCGCCGAATACACGCCGATGAAGGCCATGATCGCGACCCTCATGTCTGACCCGAACTACGGCGAGGACAATCCGATCGAAGTTGCGCGTGCCTTTGTGCCGAGATCCTTTGCCTATGAACTCGAAGGCCTGGACGTGACCATTCCGGATGTAGGCCAGACCGCAATCGGCAAGGCCGAAATGACGATCTCGTCGACCGTGCCGCCGATCCCGACAAGCCTGCACGTCAGGAGCGACGGCATTCGCGTGCCTGTCAGTGTGATCGACGAACCGGAAGCGCAGGCACTGTTCCAGGCTCTGGGACTGGACACGGTGGTCTGGTCCGATGAGACACGTTTCTACTGGGACGAAGCAACGCTTGAACTTCGCCTTGAGCGCCTGATGGTGGATATCGAAGGTGTCGGCCGGGCGGAGGCGTCTGCACGCTTTGCCAACGTTCCGAAGGCTCTGTTTGAAGATCCGGAAGGGCAAGGACAGATAGCTGCGATCTCCGCTCAGTTCGTTGACGCTTCGCTGTCCTTCAAGGACGCCGGACTGGCTTCCAAAGGCCTTGAACACTTCGCAGAAGCCCAGGGGCTGCCGGCAGAGGTCCTGCGTGAAGTTCTGATCGCGCAAGCAACGGAGGCGACAGCGCCGATCCAGAACGAAGCCTTCACCAAGATGGTCACGGACGCGGTTTCCAAGTTCCTGAATGACCCGAAGGACCTGAGCGTGACACTGGCTCCTGCCAATCCCGTGCCACTGGCACAGATCCTCGGCAGCATGGCAGCGCCTCAAACGCTTCCGGATCTTCTCAACGTGAAGGTCGTGGCGAACTAAGCCAGAAAGCGTTATTGAAACGAAAAGGGCGGCCACGGGGCCGCCCTTTTTTCTGGTGATGACGCGTTTACTCCGCAGCCTGTTGATGCTGCGCCGGCCCGATGCGCGCAGCGCAGAACTTGAACTCCGGGATCTTGCCGAACGGATCAAGCTGTGGATTGGTCAGAAAGTTTGCCGGTGCTTCGAAGAAGCAGAACGGGATGAACAGCATTTCCTCCGATACATCCCGGTCAGCGCGCAGCGTCAGGGTGATCGCACCGCGGCGGGTCTCAACGGTGACCTGCTGACCGATCTCCAGCCCTGCCATTTTGATCGAGCGCGGGTTCATAGACACGACAGGTTCCGGCTCAATGGCATCAAGGACGGCGGCACGGCGCGTCATGGCCCCCGTGTGCCAGTGCTCAAGCATGCGGCCCGTCGTCAGCACGAGCGGGAAGTCCTCGTCCGGCAACTCGTTGGGCGGCACCAGTTCCGTCGGAACGATCTTGCCGCGGCCGTCCGCAGTCGGGAAGGACTGTCCAAAGAGGATCTCGTTGCCGGGCTTGTCCGGCGCATCTGCCGGATAAGTGACGGTGCCGTCGCGCTCCAGACGCTCCCAGGAAATGTTGTTGAGCGAGGCCATGTGCGAGCGCATTTCCTCATAGATTGCCGGAACACCGTCATAGGACCAGTTCAGTCCGAGGCGGTTGGCGATTTCGATGAGAATTTCCCAGTCGGCGCGCGCCTCGCCGGGCATCGGCACACATGGGCGGCCGATCTGAACCTGGCGGTTGGTGTTCGTGTATGTGCCAAGTTTTTCCGCATGCGCGGACGCTGGCAGAATGACGTCAGCATGCCAGGCTGTTTCCGTCAGGAAAATGTCCTGAACAACCAGGTGCTTCAGCGTCGAGAGCGCCTTGCGGGCGTGTGTCTGGTCCGGGTCTGACATGGCCGGGTTTTCACCCTGCACGAACATGGCTTCGATGCCGCCGGCCAGAATGTCGTTCATGATTTCAACGACCGTGAGACCGCGGACCGGATCAAGGGTCCTGCCCCAGGCATCTTCGTACTCGCCGCGGATATCCGGATTTTCCACCGACCGGTAGTCGGGGAAGACCATCGGGATAAGACCGGCATCGGAAGCACCTTGCACGTTGTTCTGCCCCCGCAAGGGGTGCAGGCCCGTGCCTGGGCGGCCAATCTGGCCGGTGGTCAGCGCCATCGCGATCAGGCAGCGGACATTGTCGGTGCCATGGACATGCTGGGAAACGCCCATACCCCAGAAGATGATGGACCTGGCGCTGGTCGCATAGAGCCGCGCCACTTCCCGCAGGGTTCCGGCGTCGATGCCGCAGACCGGTTCCATGGCTTCCGGTGTGAAGTCACGGATCTTTTCTGCAAGCGCTTCAAAGCCATCGACATGGGCCGCGATATACTGGCTGTCGTAAAGCCCCTCGGTGATGATCACGTTGAGGATCGCGTTGAGCATGGCGACATCGGTACCCGGCTTGAACTTCAGGCCGTAGTCGGCGTGCCGCATCAGGTCCTGGCCACGCGGATCCATGACGATCAGCTTGGTGCCCTTCTTGGCGGCCTGCTTGATGTAGGTCGCCGCGACAGGGTGGTTCTGTGCAGGACGCGCTCCGATGACAATCATGCAGTCGGCATCTTCAGCGGCGTTAAACGGTGCCGTCACCGCACCGGATCCGATACCTTCCATCAGAGCTGCCACGGAAGAGGCGTGGCATAGCCGGGTGCAGTGGTCGACATTGTTGGTCTGGAACCCCTGACGGATCAGTTTCTGGAACAGGTAGGCTTCCTCGTTGGACCCCTTGGCCGACCCGAATCCGGCCACACCCGCTCCGCCCTTGGCGTCGAAGGCCGCCTTCAGACCGCCGGCTGCGCGGTCGAGCGCTTCTTCCCAGGAAGCTTCACGGAAGTAGTCGAGATGATTTTCCAGCGTCATTGAGATGTCGCCGCGCTTGGGTGCATCGTCGCGGCGGATCAGCGGCTTGGTCAGGCGCTCAGGGCTCGAGACATAGTCAAAGCCGAAACGGCCTTTCACGCAAAGCCGATTTTCATTGGCCGGCCCGTCACGGCCCTCGACCTTCACGATCTTGCCGTCCTTCACCGAAACGGATGTCAGACAGCCGACACCGCAGAACGGACACACGCTGTCGACGGTTTCCTCGGCAAAGACCTGCCGGACCTTGCCGGCATCGTCCAGAAGGCTCTTTTCCATAAGCGCGCCGGTTGGGCACGCCGTCACACATTCACCGCAGGCAACGCACGTGGACACGCCCATTGGGTCGGCCAGATCGAACACCGGCGCCGTATGGGAACCACGGTCCGCCATGCCGATCACGTCGTTGACCTGAACCTCCCGGCAGGCACGTTCGCACAGGTTGCAGGCGATGCAGGCGTCCAGGTTGACAGCTATCGCCGGGTGCGAAATGTCCTGTGCCGGCTTCTCACAGGGTGCAAATCTGCTTTGCGTCACGCCGATTGCGTCGGACCATTTCCAGAAATCACTTTCCGGATCGGGATGCGCGTCCCGGCTCGGCTGATCGGCCGCGAGCAACTCGAACACCATTTCGCGCGCCTTCGACGCCCGTTCCGTTTCGGTCTTGACCACCATGCCTTCGGACGGCATGCGGATGCAGGAAGCTGCGAGGGTGCGCTCGCCATCGATATCGACCATGCAGGCACGACAATTGCCGTCAGACCGATAACCAGGGGCGTCCTTGTGGCACAGATGCGGGATGGCGACGCCTTCACGCTTGGCCACCTGCCAGATGGTTTCACCTTCCTGGGCGATGACGTCCTTGCCGTCGAGGGAGAAAGTGATTTGCTGCGTCATTGTTGGCTGTTCCCGGCTAGATTTGAAAGGCTGTCACCTTCCCAACGCATATAGGTTTTTTCCGTGTCGAGCGCTCCCAGACGCGCATAGAGCTTTTCCGCACCGGAATTTGCGCGATCGACAGTCAGTTCCAATCGAGGCATTCCGCGTTTGCGTGCTTCTCCCGCACAGCTGCGCAGCAATTCCTCACCAATGCCCTGCCCGCGTGCGTTGTCACGCACGTAAATGTCCTTCACGAACAACGATCTTTGCCCCGCGCCTCCAGAGGGAAAGATAGGCGTTGCGGAGAGATGACCGATAACGGCGCCCGTCTCGTCTTCCGCCAGCAGGAAAACGGCGTCCGGCTGTTCTTCAATCCAACGCTCGATCCGGGAGCACACCTCGGATCTTGGATGGTTGCCGTCACCGCCGTAGTGCTGTTCCATCTCCACAAACAGATCTGCCAGTGTCTCCGCGTCGGAAGTCACCGCCGGCCGAATTCTCATTTCTCGAATTCCTCCGGGAAGAACTTCAGCACCGAGGCAACCGGATTGCCCGCAGCCTGGCCGAGACCGCATATCGATGCGGAGCGCATGACGGCGTCGAGATCGGCAATCTTTGCTTCATTCCAGTCATTGTCTGCAAGAAGATGCTCCATCTTCTCAGTTCCGGAGCGGCAGGGCGTGCACTGGCCACAGCTTTCATGCTTGAAGAAGCGCATCAGATTGAGTGCCACGTCGCGCATGTCGTCCTGATCGGAGAAGACGACGATGGCGTGACTGCCGATGAAGCAGCCGTGCTTGTCCAGCGTGCCAAAATCGAGCGGCTCGTCGGCAAGTGTCGCCGGCAGAATGCCGCCCGAAGCGCCACCGGGCAGGTACCCCTTGAAGGTGTGGCCGTCTTCCATGCCACCGCAGAACTCTTCCAGCAGTTCATTCATGGTGATCCCGGCAGGCGCCAGCTTCACGCCCGGTTCCTTGACCCGTCCAGAAACGGAAAAGGACCGGAATCCCTTGTGATCCCGCCGCCCCTGGGACGCGAACCACTCCGGCCCCTTTTCGACGATGTCGCGGATCCAGAACAGGGTCTCAACGTTGTGGTTGAGCGTCGGACGGCCGAACAGGCCAACCTGGGCGATGAAGGGTGGACGGTGGCGCGGCAGGCCGCGCTTGCCCTCGATCGACTCGATCATCGCGCTTTCTTCGCCGCAGATATAGGCACCGGCCCCACGTCGCAATTCAATATCGATGGTCGTGATGATGCCTGCCGAACGCAGCGCCGCAATCTCAACTGCCAGAATATCAAGAACAGCAGGATATTCGTCTCGCATGTAGAGATAGATCCGGTCGGCGGCAATCGCATGCGCTGCAATCAATGCCCCTTCCAGAAGCCGGTGCGGATCGCGTTCCAGGTGATACCGGTCTTTGAAAGTGCCTGGCTCGCCCTCGTCACCGTTGATGGTCAGATATTTCGGACCCGGCAGATCGTTGACGATCTTCCACTTCGTGCCGGTCGGGAACCCGGCGCCGCCCAGACCGCGAAGACCGGCTTCCAGGGCCTTGTCCGCAATCGCGGCGGCATCCAGTTCTCCGGCGCGGACACGCTCAAGCAGCTTGTAGCCACCGTCGGCCCGGTATTGATCCAGCCGGATGCAGTCGGGAATGACAGGGCTGCTCAGCCCTTCAAACAAGGCTGCGCGAACAGACATTTCGTTGGCCTCATCGATCGCGCGCTTGCCGACCTGAACGGCCGGGGCACCGGCACAGCGACCAATACATGGCACCTTCTGGATGCGCACTTTTGCGGGATCGACACCGCTCTCTAGTGCCGCCGCCAACGCGTCGGCTCCCTTGATCGAGCAGGCGACGCTGTCGCAAACCCGAACCGTCAGCGGAGCAGGTTTTTCTTCCCCTTCCCGGACAATGTCGAAGTGATGATAGAAGCTTGCAACTTCATAGACCTCGGCTTGCGACAGACGCATTTCTGCCGAAAGTGCCTTCAGGTGACGGGCCTCCAGACAGCCATAGGTGTCCTGAATCTTATGAAGATATTCAATCAACAGATCCCGCCGGCGCGGTTCATCGCCTAAAAGCGCCTGAACCTCGTTCAGTGCCGCATCTTCCAATTGACGCCCTTTTGGCTGGGACGGCTTTCGTGAAAGCCCCTTGCCGAAAGACATTGGCGTTCCTCCTAAACGTCTGAAGCACGCGGAATTTTCGCGCGTGCCTGCAATGATCCGGTGTCTTTGTGACACGCCGAACCGGTCCCGGTTCACACGTGGTCAATCAAGTTGGACCGGATGCTAACGATGGAATTATGCCTTGTCTGTTTGAAAAACGACAACGTGACTTCAAATGCTGACGCTTTGAGGATGCCGGCACCGATCTGTCAGGCTGTCAGATGCGAAAATGCGGCAACCACTCGCTCATAAACGGGACGCTTGAAGGGAACGATCAATTCCGGCAGGCGTTCGGCATGTTCCCAGCGCCAGTCGCCGAATTCCGCCGAATGCCCGTCCGGTGGGGTCAGGATGTTGATCTCGTCATCTTCCCCGTTGAAGCGATAGGCAATCCACCACTGTGCCTGCCCGCGATACTTGCCGCGACGCGTCTGGCGGACAACCTCATCGGGATAATCATAGGCGAACCATTCCGGCGCCTGTTCAAGAAGCGTCACGGACCTTATCGAGGTTTCTTCGTAAAGCTCCCTGCGGGCCGCGCGTTCCGGATCCTCACCCTTGTCAATGCCACCCTGAGGCATTTGCCAGGCGAACTCGTAGTTGGACGAACTGCCGCCATCGTCGCGGCTGCCGATCCAAACCTTGCCCTCAGCGTTGATCAACATGATCCCGACGCAAGGACGATACGGCAACCCTCCGGAAGGCTCAGGAAATCCCGGACCGAGAGCACGCTTTGTCACTTAGATACCTACCTGAAAAGTTACACTACCGGTCGATGGTGGCACTGACCGGGACGAGCTGCAAACCGCGCTGCTCCAGATCGCGCACCCATTTTTCCAACTGCCGAACCGTGACCGGCAAGGCGGAACCGGCAGCGACAGCCACACCCCGGGATCTGGCGATACTCTCAAGCTGCAAAAGTTTTGCGTCAATGTTGTCCTCCCGTGGAACTTCGTCGAGGACGACATCAACGCCGCTAAAGGGAATAGCCAAATCGGCTGCGGTTTCGCCAGCCAGGCTGCGTGAGGACGTGCCATTGTCGACGAACATCAAGCCACGCGTTTTCAGCTTTTCCATCAGATACTGCATGGAGGGCTTGGTGGAGGTGAAGCGAGCGCCCATATCGGCGATCGTGCCGACATAGTTTGTTGCCCTGGTCAGCAGGAAAGCCAACCTGTCCAGCATTTCAGCCGGCTGCAAGCTCACAAGAAGCGTGTGCGGGCCCGGGTCATTGTCGGGAAAATCAAAGGGCTCCAACGGTAGCTGCAGCAACAATTCGTGGCCCTTCAGACGCGCCTGCTGCATCCACACATCCAGGTCTTCCCCGTAAGGCGCCAGTGCAAGCGTGATGTCCGCCGGAAGACTGTCGATCGCGTTCTGCGTTCCTGTCTCGCTGAGACCAACGCCATTCAGGATGACGGCGATTTTCGGAATGGACGAAAACTCGGTAACGACCGGGCGCGCGTATGCATCCAGGGGCCGGACACCAGCGTCGCTGACTTTCGGCAGGAAACCGTAGTCGGACCGTTCGCTGACCCTTGTATCGGGATTGGCCGACAGGCTCGTGACGGGTGCTTCTACGCCACTCCCATCCGGCCGCTCGACCATTTCGTAGCGGGGTCCGAGATAATCCTGATTTGAATCCGGTCTGAGGTTCGGACCGAGGTCGCCGCCTATGCCCGGACGGATCTCGACGACTTCAATGTCTTGCGAGGTCACGCCTTCCACTGTTGCGTCGAGTGGGATAACGGCGACCGGTTCGCCGCCGAGCGGGTCATCGACAACCGCAACCCAAATGAGCGTCGTGGTCACGAATACGCTCAACAAACCGGCACCAATGAGACCAAACGGCAGCCTGACAAGCCGCCGTTTGCCCATCCCTAGGGGAGCAGTGAGATCTTCGCTCGACATACCGTCCTGAGCCTTTTGTCCGGCATGGCGCCGGAGTCATCTTCGTTTTTGGGATACGCAGAACGAGAATGGAAGTGTTGCGCGCCGGGTTCCGGCGCGCAACAGAGTGTTTAGTTTTTAACCGCCGCGCTGTCCGACACTGGCGGGAAAGCGCTGTTGACCTGAACCCCACGCAGCAGATCGAGGGCCATCTTCAACTGGGTGTCGTCTTCGGGATCCGGCGGGACATATGCCTGGCTGCCGGACTGTTCTTCACCTTCGGCTTCCAGGTGGCCACGCAGGCCGGCTTCGCCTCTGGTTTCAACCCGTCCGACCAGTTCTTCCGGCAGCTCCTGCAATGCCTCGATGTCCGGCACGATGCCTTTCGCCTGAATGGAGTTGCCAGACGGCGTGTAGTACCGGGCAGTCGTCAGCCGGATTGCACCGTTGGCACCGAGCGGAATGATCGTCTGGACGGATCCCTTACCGAAAGAGCGCGTGCCGAGAATGGTGGCACGGCGATGATCCTGCAGAGCGCCCGCAACGATTTCAGATGCGGAGGCGGAACCGCCATTGACAAGGATGATCACAGGCTTGCCGTCGGTGAGATCACCGGCGCGGGCATTGTAGCGCTGTGTTTCTTCGGCTTCGCGGCCACGGGTCGAAACGATCTCGCCCCGATCCAGGAACGCGTCGGAAACCGCGATGGCCTGATCGAGCAATCCGCCTGGATTGTTGCGCAGATCGATGATGTAACCCTTGAGATTGTCCTCACCGATCGCGGCAGTGGTTTCCTCGATGCCTTTCTTAAGGCCATCGAACGTCTGCTCGTTGAACTGCGTCACGCGGACGTAACCGACATCTTCCTCTTCGCGCCAGCGAACCGAGCGGATACGAATGATGTCGCGGGTGATGGTGATGTCGAATGGCTCGGCGCGGCCTTCGCGCCGGATCGTCACGATGATATCGGTGTTGACCGGGCCGCGCATTTTCTCGACAGCTTCATTGAGGGTCAGGCCCTGAACCTGTTCGCCATCGATATATGTGATCAGGTCGCCAGCAAGAACGCCTGCCTTGGCAGCAGGTGTTTCGTCAATCGGGGAGACGACCTTCACGAGGCCTTCTTCCATCGTGACCTCGATCCCCAGTCCGCCGAATTCACCCCGGGTCTGAACCTGCATGTCACGGAAGCTCTTCGGAGACATGTAGCTGGAATGCGGGTCCAGCGACGTGAGCATGCCGTTGATTGCACTTTCAATCAGCTGGGCATCGTCAGGAACTTCCACATAGTCTGAACGCACACGCTCAAAAACGTCGCCAAACAGATTCAGTTGCCGGTACGTGTCCGTTGCCGCCGCATTTGCCGTCGCAGACACATTGAGCGGCATCTGGGACATGGTCGTGACTGCCGCAGCCCCCATAAGGGCACCCACCAGCAGCAAGGAAGCTTTCCGTATCATCCGCGAGCCTTTTCTTCTTCTGTGCGCGCCCACCAGGGTGTGGGATCGATCGCACGGCCGTCCTTCCGAAATTCTACATATAGTATCGGCTGGGTTGAGCCCAGCCCGAATGTTGACGCGCTAGCCCATTGGGTCGCGCCCATGACACCAACCGGTTCCCCG
>Ga0207422_1002621_pt1 | contig 22727 bp, 20 predicted proteins | sample MarCyaLeptolynsp_FD_187757 | JGI IMG/M metagenome (GOLD analysis project Ga0207422, IMG submission 187757) | Marine cyanobacterial communities from Panama - species 1 Leptolyngbya sp. (SPAdes) | ecosystem: Environmental > Aquatic > Marine > Unclassified | place: Panama: Panama City | collected... | reverse complement strand
TGCAAAGGCCTTTGGGGGGCTGAACAATGAAGAAGACTGCAGGGAAATCGGGCCGCCCGCCCGCGCCATTTGCTTCGCTGGCCCGGGCAGGCGGCAGCGTCGCCGCAAAGGCGGTCAAGACCATGGCGCTCACATCGGCGTTTGCCGTCTCGGTCGTCGCATTCACGGGCGAAGCGTTCGCCAGGTGCGATGTGCCCATCGAGCCTCTTCCCATTTCGGAGGACGTCGCCTTTCCCTTAGATGTCGGCGGAACGCGCGCCGCGCTCGCAAAGGCAGGCATCGGCATCGGCGGTGCCTATGGCGGTGAGTACTTCTACAATACGGGTGGCTTTAGTGAGGGCGGCGAGTATTTCGGCGCACTCCACTTGTATCTGAATGCCGACATGAAAAGGCTCGGTCTCTGGGACGGCCTTTGCTTCTACGTGGACGGCTACCAGTTTCACGGCGTGAGCATCACGGCGGCGAATGTAGGGAGCCTAATGCCCGTCTCCAATCTTGAGGCGACTCCGACCACGCGGCTGTTCGAGATTTGGTTCGAACAGTTCATGTTCAACGAGATGGTCTCCGTGAAAGTCGGTCAGATCGCTGTGGACACTGAGTTCATGCTCAGCGAGGGCGGTGCCCACTTCCTCAATGCGACCTGGGGATGGCCCTCGATTAGCGCCGCAAATCTACCCAGTGGTGGCCCGGCCTATCCTCTGTCCTCTCCCGCGGTTCGCGTGGCGGTGGAGCCGAACGACAACCTGCGCCTCATGGCAGCGGTCTACAACAGCGATCCGGCGCCACCTTGCGACAAGGCAGGCGGCGATCCTCAAGTCTGCAACCCTCATGGACTCGATTTCGAGCTTGGCGATCCGCCGCTGCTGTTTGCGCAAGGCGTCTACAGCTACAACCAGGACGGTCTTGCGGGAGTCTTGAAGCTGGGAGGTTGGAACGACTTCGGGACCTTCAATGATCAGCGCTTCGATGCAGGTGGCAATCTGATTGCGGTTACGGCCAATGATGGACGCCCGCTCGACCACAATTGGGGCCTCTACGCTATCCTCGATCAGTTGATCTGGCGTGTGCCGGGCAGCGAGGAGCCGCACGGCGTGGGTATCTTCGCACGCTTCATCGGTGCGCCGGCCGATCGCAACTTGGTCGACTTCTACTTCGACGGGGGCTTGACGTTCACCGGCATGATTCCTGGACGTCCGGCCGACGCGCTTGCCATCGGGTTCGGATACACGGGCATTTCCGATCGGGTCAGCGCATTTGACGTCGACTTCGGCGAGCCAATTACTCGAAGCTACGAGGCTTTGGTTGAAATCGCCTACACTTATGAGATCAAACCGGGTTGGTCGCTTCAGCCCGACTTCCAGTACATCTGGCAGCCGGGCGGAGACGTGTCTGACCAGGAGGATTCAGCGATCTTTGGAGCGCGCACGAGCTTGGACTTTTGATGCGGAATGGGCGCGGTTAAGCGCGCACCAGATCGGCGCCGCGCCGAGTGCGCTGCGACCGACGTCCGGACGAGTTGCGGCGCGACGGTAGCTTCGACGGACCATCGGCTTTTTTGGCGCCCGCGAGATCGGCGATTGTGTGCTGGTCGAGAACGCTGACGAAGGCATCCAAGGCATCGCCGACCACCTGACCGATAGGCGGCGCCGAGGCCTTCGTGCGCGCACCCTTGCGGCCTTTGCCGGCGCTACGGAGCTTCGCGCTTTCGGTGATGCGGACCACATCGCCAATCCGGATCTCTGAAGCGGGACGGGCCAGCGTCAGCCCTCCGGAGCGGCCGCGGATGGTCTTGACGAACCCGGCCCTCACCAGGAGCGGCACAACCTTGGCCACGTTGAAGTCGGTGATCCTCTGACGCCGCGCAATATCAGCCGCCGTGACGCGTGCGTCGCCGGCACGCGCGCAGTGGACCAGTATCTGGATCGCGTAGTGTGTTTGTTTGGACAAATACATGGGGCTATCGGGATAAGTACATACCAGGCCACACGCGGATACAAGCGCCAGATAGTAGGAGGGCCCTCCCGCGGCCTCGACCATGTGTTTATGGCATCCCTGAGCCAACGTCCACGAAGGCTCCTAGTCCAAAAAAGCCGCGCCCTCGTCGTTTGAGAGCGCGGCCTTTGAGTCTGGGATTTGGAGGAAGTCAGGGAGCGCCGTGGGCCTCGGTCGTCCGGGCCATCGGGCTTTGTGTCTCTAGTCCTTCACGGCGGCCCACTGATCCGGAACGATGTGGCCAAGGACTTTGAACTTCCCGTCCCCTTCCGGTTTCAGCACGTAGGCAACACCCATGGGATCCGGGTAAATCCCGGTTGCGGCCTCAAAGGGATCGTCATGTCCGATTAAAACCGTGTTCGTTCCATCCTTGGGAGCCTTCGACAGATGCGGCACCATTTGCTCGCGCATCGTCTTGGTCTGCTCCTCGGTGTACTCTTCCGCCGGCTCAAAGTTCAGGTCGCTGTTCTGCTTGTACTCGCCGAAGGCCAGGTCGGCCGTCTGCCACGCCCGGCAGTACTGGCTGCTGACGACCGTATCGACGGGGATCTCAAGACGTTTGAACGACTCGCCGATCGCCTTGGCTTCCTTCCAACCGTCTTCGCTCAGCGTTCGCTGGGTCGAGCAGTCTCCCATCTTGGCGTTGACCTGATCGGCATAGTCCTTCTCCGTGGTCGCGTGGCGGATAAAGATGACGTTGCCGCCCTTCTTCATGATTTCGACCAACTCGTCGGGACTCTTGCCTTCGCTCTTCTCGGCGTTGCCCGCTGCGGGGAGCGCGAGAATGGCGACGGCGGCTGCCGCGAAGAACAGGGTGCGACCCCATGACGACGAAGCATGCGCTCTGTCGCTGACATAGATCATTTCTACCTCTATTCGATGAGTGCTACAGGGAACGTTGACACGATAAACATGACGGCTAGAGTCAGCATTATCGATAGGGCACGTTGCCCCACGCATCATCGAATATTCCAATCTCGAATATGCCGATGACCTAATCGACGTTTGCCGCGTTCACGATCGGACCGCGGCAAGCATCGCAATACAAAGATGACCGGTGCCCATGTCGCGGGCGCGGTCTCAAACAAACCATCGAGTGGAAATAGACGTTGAATTCAGATCACCATCACCTGACCCAACGGCGACCGTCGGGCGGAGCAGCCGTATGGTTGGGGTGCGCGTTTTTGTTCGGCGCATGCGTGCCGATGCTTGTGGGTAGCGGCGCGACTCATGCGACGGACAAAGCGGCGGATGTCTCGGCGCTCCTCGCACCGCCTGAGGATTTCACCAAGCTGGAGCCTGGAGAGGAGAAGCCTGGAGGGGACGCCACGTCGCGCGGCTCGGTCGACAACACCAACGCCTTCTCTCATTCCTCCGGCAATATGAGCTTTCAGAAGGAGCTCGACTTCAAGATCGGCAATAGCATGTTCAAGCGGCTGTGGGTCTCCGCGCCCGCCTCCACGGACGCTTCCGACGGACTTGGACCGCTGTTCAACGCCAAAGCCTGCCAGCGCTGCCACCTGAAGGACGGGCGCGGCAATCCGCCCGCAGTAACCGGCGCGCCCACCCACACAGATTCGATGCTGTTCCGGCTCTCGGTGCCACCAAAGACCGATACGGAACTGGCGCTGCTTGCCTCCAAGAAGGTCAACTCGATCCCGCACCCCGTCTATGGCGGACAGCTCCAGGACCGCTCCATTCAGGGCTTTGAGTCGGAAGGCAAGGTCATCATCACCTATGAAGAGGAGGAGGTGGAACTGGCGGGCGGCGAAACGGTGTCGCTGCGCGCACCCACTTACGAGTTTACGGACCTCGGCTACGGACCGATGAGCCCGGACATCATGGCCAGCCCCCGTGTGGCGCCGCAGATGATCGGGCTCGGTCTTCTCGAAGCGGTTCCGGAGGAACAAATCCTCGCCCTCGCCGATCCCGACGATGAGGACGGCGATGGCATCTCCGGCAAGCCGAACATGGTCTGGTCGGGGCTGCACAACAAGATGATGCTCGGCCGGTTCGGGCTGAAGGCGAGTGTGCCCACCATCGCAGAACAATCTGCTGGCGCATTCTCCGGCGACATCGGTATCTCCACCACGCTGTTTCCAAGCGGCGCAGGCGAATGCACGGAGAAGCAGGTGAAGTGCATGAATGCGCCGTCCGGCAACTCGCCGAAGTACCAGAACGTCGAGATCGGCGATGAGCTATTCGACCTCGTCGTTTTCTATTCGCAGAACCTCGCGGTACCGAAGCGCCGCAATCCGGGCGATCCGGAGGTGTTGAAGGGCAAGGCGCTGTTCCACGAGGTCGGTTGCGCCAAGTGTCACAATCCGAAATTTGTGACCGGCAAGGCCGAAGGGAACCCTCACTTGTCGAACCAGCTGATCTATCCCTACACGGACATGCTGCTGCACGACATGGGTGAGGGCCTGGCCGACAATCGCCCCGACGGGGACGCGGATGGCCGCGAATGGCGTACGGCGCCGCTCTGGGGCATCGGTCTCACCGAGACGGTCAACGGCCACACATTGTTCCTGCACGACGGCCGAGCGCGCAATCTCACCGAGGCCATCATGTGGCACGGTGGCGAAGCCGAGGCGTCCCGCGACGCCTTCGCAGACTTGCCCAAAGAGGACCGTGACAGGCTCCTGGCCTTCGTCAATTCGCTCTAGGCCAGTCAGAGCGGGTCAACGCCTCGACGTGATATTGCGCCGCTACCTGCGCGCGTGTGTCACCGCAGACGCAGACGGCCTGTTGTCGTGCCATGCTTCGCGGTATCAGTGGGACAATTGCGCCAGTCTGGTGGCTTGAACGCCGGGCAGCCAATCCGTCACACGCGGTTCCTATTCTGACCGCAATTCTCCGTCTAAGTCCGGTGTCCGCCCCAACGATTGCCGATGACCCGCAAGCTCCTCCAGAGGACGCAACTCCCGGCTCGCCCCGCTCAGCCCAAGGGCCCCGCTAAACCGTCATGGTGGCGCCCAGACCGGCTGCCCGCGGCTGGCTGGCCGGGCCTGGCTGCGCTGGGTGGTCCTTGGCTGAAAGGTCCTTGGGGCCTTGGCGCCAAGATCGGCGTTGCGGTCCTCGGGGTCCTCGTGGTCCTAGTTGTTGCGGTCAATATTCTACTGTCGGCGGACTTCATCGAAGCGCGCATTGCCCAGCACATCGAGGAGAAGACGGGCCACGAATTCGCCGTCGGCGGCTCGACGCTGCTGCTGTTCCGGCCGGGCCCCTACATTGTCATGGCGGATGCCAAGATCTCCGATCCGGCCGGAGAGACCGGCATCGACCTTTCGATCGGCCGGCTCAAGATCGATCTCGGCTTCGGCGGTCTATTCGGTGGTGCGGTCGAGGCCGAACGCATCGTCTTGGTGCGGCCCGTGCTTACGCTGCGCTTGGACGATGAGGCTCCATCTCCCCAATGGAGCGGCGTCGCCCCTTCGCATGAGGCTCCGAAGCCTGTGCGCTTCGCGAAGGCCCAAGCGAGCGGAGTGGCCGCGACTGACGACCGCCCCGTGCACATCAAGGAGCTGCGTATCGAGGACGGGACCGTCGTCATCCTCCGGGACGACGAAGCCAAGGAGCGGCGGATCGAGCACATCAACGGGCAGGCGCGCATGCCGGCCCTCGCCGGCCCGCTCATCGGCGGAGGTGTCTTCGACTGGAAACGCCAAACGGTCGATTTCAGCTTTGAGATGACGTCGCCTGCCGACTTGCAGGCCAAGCGCCCCGCGCGCCTTCAGCTTGCGGCCGAAACGAACGCGATCGCCGCACGGTTCGACGGCACGATTGTCGCGTCCCCAAACCTCGCGGGCCAGGGCAAGCTGTCGGCAAAGGCACGCTCGATCCCATCGATGCTCGCTTTGATTCAGGAGAGCCCGCCGGTCGCAAGTGCGCTCGGCGATGGTGAGCTGGCGAGCGACCTATCCTGGAGCAACGGCGAAATTACGCTGAGCAATGCGCGCTTCGCGCTTGAGCACGCGGCCGGTGAAGGCCAGGCAGTCATCGCGCTGAAGCGTCCGCGTCCCCAGGTGCGCGCCGCACTGGCGCTGGATCATCTGGATCTCAATCCGTTTCTCGACGGCGCCGAAACCGACACACCGGATATCGCGCAGCGCGCTGGGAAAAACGAGGCAGTCCCGCGCGAGGCGGTCCCGCCGCCCGCGCCAAGACCGGCACCAACCCGGGACTGGTTCTCAAGACCTGCCGCCCCACCGCTCGCGCCGCCTGCCGCACAGGTGGAGCAAGCGATCACGCCACCACCCACCGCGGCAGAGATCTCAGACACCGCTGCCGCCGCGCAGCCCGCGGCCGCACCGGCGGACTTCGATGCGGACGTGAACCTCAATATCCGAAAGACCCAAGCAGGCCAGCTCACCATCGGACCGAGCTCGCTGGGCCTGACCTTCCGCGACGGCTTGCTCACCGCAAGGCTCGGTGGCATGGAGCTCTATGGCGGCCGGGCCAGGGGCACGGTGACTGTCGATGCGACGAAACCGGTGCCCGATTTTGAGGGCGACTTCCGCATGGACGGCGTGGAGACCCAGCCACTCTTGGAAGACGCCGCGCGCTTCACCATGGTGTCGGGCCGGGCGAAGCTCAATCTCAAGATCTCCGGGTCCGGCAACACGGCGGATGCGGTCAAATCGTCCCTGCGCGGCAATGGCAGCGTCCTCGTGAGCAACGGCGCGATCGAGGGGCTGGACCTCACCGCCTTAATCCGGGGACTGGGTACGGGGACCTTCGACCTGCGCCAGGGCCCCGGCGCCAAGACCGCGTTCAGCGCTCTGGGCGGGAGCTTCACTATCTCTGACGGCATCGCGGAGACGCGCAATCTGCAGATGATCAGTCCACTCCTGAAGGTCGGCGCCGACGGAACGGTCGACCTGGCCCGGAGCAATATCGACATCATGGCGCGCCCAGAGATCGTCGCCGGGCCGGAGGGGCGGGACGGCGCAAACGATCTCGCAGGCTTGAGCATACCGTTTCGTGTTGAGGGTCCGCTGGATGCGCCCCGCATCCAGCCGAAGATCGGCGGCCTCTTCGCCGACACCGAAAGCACCTCGAATACGGTCAATAGCATCGGAGAGGCGTTGCGCAAGAGGTTCAAGGGGCGGCCCGTGGGCGAGGCCATCGGGCGGTTCCTCGGCGGCATTCGGATCGGTCCCGGCCGTGACGCCGTTCCACAGGCTTTGGCGGGACCGCAAGGCGAAGAGCCAAGCGCCGAGCCCGATCAGGGCGATGCGAGCACCCCCATTGGACCTTGAGCTGGAAGAAATCCGGCGCTAGCGCCCGCGCCCTATCTTGCCTTTGCCACCCGCTTGTCGAGCGCGGCCATACCGGCATTGAAGCCGTCGAGCTTAGCCAAGGTGCTGACCGCCTGGCCGTTTAGCGCGTAGACCGTGATGCTGCCTTGCTTCGAACCCGCAATCTCTTTGCGCAGCGCCTCTTCCACCAGAAGCAGCGCCTTACAGCCCATGGGCAGGCAGGTTTGGAAGGGTATGCGGTAGGTTTTCTGCAGGTCGGGAGAGAATTCCATGCCGCGCTGCAGCGCCACGCCAGTGGGACCGTCGACCCGCAGCACGAGATTGCCTTTGGGGCCATAGGTCACGATCACGCGAAACACGAGCTTCTGCGATTCCTTCTCGACCAAAGGCATCACAAGTGAGCAGCGTTCCGTGCCGGCGGCCTTCTCGGCGGCCGCAGGCGCGTCCTCCTTGCCGCACAGCAGCGTCCAATTGCCGAAACTGCCGGCGACCGTGGTGTTGGGGGCGGGCTGGCCGGGCGCCGGCGGCTGCTTGGCCGCGCCGCTTGAGCCGCCCGTCTGGGCCAAGCCCGGACCGGCGGCGGCAATCCAGGCGAGCCCGGCGATCGCCAAGCCCAGGGCCCTCATCCTTGCGATGTTCGGTCGCGCCAAGCTGTTGCTCCCGGTGGTCAGGTAAGTGGTGGCGATCGCCATGATCGACTGTCGAGCAGCACATAAGCGCCAATCGCCGGTGGTTGCAACGGGCTTGACGGTCGCTTTGTAGGGGTAGGGCTAGCAGCCGTTGTCGGTCTTCTCGACCGCGAGGCTCTTCCGGGGGCGGGCGTAGAACGTCCGCTTCATGTCGAAGGCCCCTGGGCTGAAGATCTCGGTGAGCCCCACCAGCGGCTTAAAAGAATAGGTGATCTCGGCAACGATGACGCTGCTGTCCGGCTCGGTGAGCCCAGTCGGGACGGGGTATCGCGATTCCTCGGCACGCCCGACGCCTTGGGTTGCGCAACTCCACTCAACCTTGCCGTTGTTGTCTTCGTCGGCAACCACGCTGGTCAGCACGACCTTTAGGGGCTTGGTCGGATACGGCGTGAGAATACTCGAAGCCGCCTCCTGAATGTCCCGGATGTCGGACTTGGTGACCGACTTGACCTGCGCCGTCAGGTCCGCGGCCGTCGATGCCACCATCGAGGTGCGGCGGTAGATGGTCAACGCGGTGGCGATCTCCGCGAAGCCCACGTAGAGGAGCACCAAGATGGGTGCGACGACAGCGAATTCCAAAGCGGAGACGCCGCGCCGGTCGCGGACCATCTTCTTGATCCGCCACAGTGCATAGTGTGCTGAAGGGAACCGATTGGGCACCACCATCATCCTCTATTTGAACGGCTCGTTGCGGAAGGCAGCGGTGGCCACGATGAGCCGTTCGCCGGTATCGAGATTGCTCAGGCTCACTTCGGCGGGGAGCACGGTGCCGATATCCAGCGGATAGAAGGCGCGAACCACGACCACGTCTTCTCCCACGCCCGGGTCATAGCTGAAGTTCGTCTTCAACTTGCCGTCGGAGCCGATCGGGTTGGTCAAGTTCTGGCCTGCACCGGAAAAATTCGAATAGCTGCGCACGTCGAGCCGCAGTTTGCCGCAGGACAGCGGCGCGGTGAGATATTTGCAGACCTCTCGCTTGAATTCGGTGGCGCTGAATTTGCCGGTCTGCGCCTGGCCCGTCTTGATCAACCGCGCGCCGCGCTCAACAGCACCTTCCAGCATGAAGTTGGCGACGAACACGAGACCGATCTGAAGGATCGCCAGCAGAAGCAGGATCAGGGGAGCCGCCACCAGGGCAAACTCCAGCGCAGAGGCGCCGGATTGGTTCGGTCCGAAACGGCGAAGGGGCCGCGACCTGGAACGCTGCGGGTCTCGAGATGTCATGGCCGCCCTGCTGGTTGGAACCCCTAAACACGCACAATCGATAGCAAGTTCTAGATTAATGGCGCGTAAATGCCCGATAATCCTGTCACCGGTAAGGTAAATTTCGCGGTAAGCATGTTTAGGTGAACAACAAGTTGACCCTAATAGAGATTAATATTCAAATTTTAGTAGATGCAGAGTGCAGTTTTTAATACCCATCGTGTAAAAACACTCGAATACAAAGCGGCATCAAGTTTTTTGATTGCCGAGAAGACTGCCGAAAAACAGTTGTGGCGGATCTAACAGGGCCGCCGAGTACCAGGGGTAGGTGTCAAATGTCGCAAACGACCACAGGTCGGTTCAGCGCGCTTGCGCGCAACCAAAAGGGCAATGTCGCAATTCTCTTCGGCCTCGCGCTCATTCCGATCGCGCTCGCCGTCGGGGTCGCCACGGACTATGGCCGCGCGTTGGCCGTGCGTGGCCAGATGGCAGATGCCGCGGATACCGCGGCGCTCGCGGTCGGGTCCTGGCAGGGGCTCAACGAAGCCCAGATGAAGCAGAAGGCCCGGCAGTTTTTTGACGCCAACTATCCGTCGTCCACGATGGGCACGGTCGGCAAGATCGATGTGCTCCCCAGTGGCGACGATGTCATCGTCAAAGTCTCCGGCTCCGTGCCCACGAGCTTCTTGCGGTTGGCGAACGTGTCAGCCCTCGACGTTGAGGCGCAGACGACCGTCACGCGGCGGCAGCGCAACATCGAGCTCGCTCTGGTGCTCGATACAACAGGCTCGATGGCGTCGGGCGGCAAGATGACCGCCATGCAGAATGCCGCGAAGAAGATGGTGGACGATCTCTATGGGGACGGCAGTACCTCCGACACGCTGAAGGTGGCTGTCGTGCCGTTCTCTGCCGCCGTCAATGTCGGCAAGGACAACGCTAACGCGAGTTGGATCGACAAGAACGGCAAGTCCAAGGCCGCGTACGAGGACTTCAAGAAGGGTGTGAAGGTCTTCGATCTCCTCGACGACATGGACGACGAGGAATGGTCAGGCTGTGTCCGCGAGCGGATCGGCGACAAGTACGAGCTAACAGACTTCACGCCGAGGTCCGGCACCGCGTCTTCGCTGTTCGCGCCCTATTTCGCGCCTGACGAGCCGGACGATGAGCACGACGACGGTGACTATTACAACAACAACTACATCGACGACGGGGATTGCGGTCAGCGCAGGAGCTGGAGGCGCACCCCGGCACGCTGCCAGAAGTACACAGGCAAGTACGAGGACGCCGAGTACAGCAGCAGCTCCCGTGGGCATGACATGAACTGCCCGCCGCGCCCTATCACGCCGCTCACCAGCACCAAGGGCACGGCCATCTCAGCCATCAACGCGCTGAAGCCGAAAGGCAGCACGGTGATCCCTGCCGGACTGCTCTGGGGTTGGCGCGTGCTGTCCCCAACCGCTCCCTTCACCGAGGGCGTGCCCTATGACGACGAAAAGTGGATCAAGGCCATTGTGCTCTTGACCGACGGCCAGAACTCCGTCGGTGGCGGGCGCTCCAACCACAACAAGTCTTACTACAACGCCTTCGGCTATGCCGCCAAAGGCCATCTGGGCAACAAGAACGGCCGGAATGCGGAGAAAGAGTTGAACTCGAAGACGCAGACGGTCTGCAACAACATCAAGGCTGAGGGCGTTGTGATCTATACGATCGGCTTCAAGGTGAACGACACCACGACGAAGAACCTCTTGAGGAACTGCGCCACCGAGCCGGATATGTATTACAACTCGCCGTCGAATTCTCAGCTGGCGTCGATCTTCAAGGACATCGCCCAAGGCTTGAGCGAGCTGCGGGTCGCGAAGTAATTCGCGCCCAACGAGGGCGAAGGACAGGGACGGCCGGTGCGCATAGTGCGCCGGCCGTCTAGTCGCTCTGGGTCTCGCCTTCGGCCGACGTTTGGCCAATCGCCTGCTTGGTGCGGATTTCTTTGGCCAAGTTCTCGAAATGTGTCGGCTCGTCGCCAATCACCAGCGGCATCTCGCAGTTGGGCGCGCAGTGGAGAGTCGTCCGGGCAGTTCCCCGGTAGACCGTCACATAGCCCTCGCGCGGCTCCTGGACGACCACGCGCCGGTTGATCAGCGTCTTTCCTTGAGAATCCAGCACGATCAGGTTGGTCTCGCCATAGGACTTGCCCGTCAAGACAATAACCTTGCTGCTCTGGACCGCGACGTCGGCGATGGAGGGGTTGCCCACCACGATTTCCGCAGCCGATCTCTCCAGGCGCAGCATCGTGGCCTGATCGATCAGGACTTCGATAGTGCGATTTGCAGCCTGTCCGGGCTGCAGGGAGCCGATCGCGATCGCCGTCGCCAAGACGAGCCCGCGCGCCGACTGCTCCGGGCGAAACCGGAATACCATTAGCGCCCCCACCACTTGCGCTGATCTGAAGTCTGAGGATTGTTCCTCGCCGTCATCAGACGCCCAAAAGATGAACGATTGGCAAATCGTACCTTGGAGCCATCGGTTAACGCACTCTTTAGCCCTGGGCGAACACACTCGCAGCCGATTTGCTAGAGACGCAAGCCGGGGTGCGTAGGCGGATGGTCATTGATCTTCTCATCATCACGATCTTTCCAGCGGCGATGGCCTTTGCCGCGGCCACGGATCTCTTCTCCATGACCATCCCAAACTGGGTGTCCCTGGTCTTGATCGCGGGCTTCGCGCTTCTTGCTCCCCTGATTGGGCTGGGCTGGTCCGATGCGGGCCTCCATGTGGCCGTTGGGGTGGCGGCGCTTGTCGTGACCTTCGCCATGTTCTCCTTCGGCTGGATTGGCGGCGGGGATGCGAAGCTCTTTGCCGCCACGTGCCTGTGGCTGGGACCAGAAGGAACCCTCTTCTATGTAATTTACGCATCGCTCCTGGGCGGTGCTTTGACGCTGCTGATCCTGGGGCTGAGATCCTTCCCGCTGCCCGCGGCGCTTTCGTCCCAAGGCTGGCTTACCCGCCTGCACAGCCCCGAGGAGGGCGTGCCCTATGGGATCGCGTTGGCGGGGGCCGGGCTCTTGGTCTACCCCAATACGCCCTTCATGGCGGCGCTCGGCAGCTAGGTCCGCGTTTCTGGAAGCCATTTTTTCGACTCTGACGGCGGGGCTTGCCCCGTCGCAACGCCGGCGCGTCGCCTGCCCTCTAGAGCTAGAGCCTTGGCTCTGCGGCCAATTTGGCACGCTCATTAACTTCGCGTTGAGATTTCAGGGTCACAGTGAATCCAGGCTTCGCGTGGGGTGTTCCAGGAGAGAGTCCGTCAATGAAACGAGCGAGAGTCATTGTCCTTGCCATCGCCATCACGGCAGCCCTTGGTGCTGCCTGGATCGCGCGCGCCATCGTCTCGCAAACGCCCGAGGTCAAGGAGGTCGAGAGGACCGTAGGCGCCACCGACGTTCTGGTTGCCGCCAAGGACATCAATCTGGGCGACAGCGTCCGGTCGGACGATTTCAAATGGCAGCAATGGCCGGTCGACGGTGTCACCCCGGGCCTCATCACCCAGGAAGCGCAGCCCGATGCGCCGTCGGAGCTCTCCGGAGCCGTGGCCCGTGCGCCGTTCATCGCCGGCGAGCCCATCAAAGAGCAGAAATTGATCAAGATTTCCGAGGGCGGCGTCATGGCGGCGATCCTGCCGTCGGGGATGCGCGCCATCTCGACACCCATTCGCGAGGAGACGGCCGCGGGCGGCTTCATCCTGCCAAACGACCGCGTCGACGTCATCCTCTCTTACAAGATGCGCGTCGGGAACAAGGAAGAGTCCGTAAGCGAGGCAGTGCTGCGCAATGTTCGCGTGCTCGCCATCGGTCAGGCTCTTGAGAACCAAGACGGCGAGAAGGTCGCAACCGGCGAAACAGCCACGCTTGAGCTGTCGCCGCGCCAAGCCGAAGTGCTCGCTCTGGCACAATCCATGGGCGAGATCTCACTCTCTCTGCGCAGTCTTGCCGACACGGCCCCTGGCCAGGCGGAGTCCGCAGCGACGATCGGCGAAGACTCCGGTTCGGTGAAGATCCTGAAGTACGGCATTCCCTCCCGCACATTCGGCGTCAACTGACCATGCGGGCGGGTGGAAGAAACCATAAGCGAAAAGGCAAGCGGATGCGTCGCACTTCATTTACGGCTCTGGTCGCGGTCGGAGCTCTTGCGGTGGCCAGTTTCTGGCTCTCGGCCGCAGTTATCCCGGTCGAGGGAGCGGCCCAGTCGTACCATCGCTCGCTTCTGCGGATCGGTCCCAACGAACCGCCGCGGCAGATCAAGCTCGGCCTCAACAAGTCCATGATCGTGGAGCTGCCGCGCGACGTGCGCGAGGTCATGGTCTCCAATCCTGCGCAGATCGACGCCGTCATGCAAAGCTCCACCCGCGCGTATCTGATCGGCAAGAAGTCCGGCGAAGCCAATATCCTGTTTGTCGACAGCAATGGTCATCAAGTTGCGACGCTTGAGGTGACGATCGAGCGTGACTTGGGTGCTTTGCAGAATCTCATCGCGCGCCTCATTCCTGGCTCCCGCGTGAGGGTGGAGACGGTCGGTGAGAACGTCGTACTCACCGGTAGCGTCCCCACACCGATCGATGCCACGCGTGCCAGTGAAATCGTCAACAGCTTCCTGGGGGATGGCGAGGACGGAGCTGGTACCTCGGCAGCGGCCGGCGGCGCCGCCGTCACCATCAACAACTCAAGCGCCTCCGGCGGTGGTGGCGGCGCGAGCACGGCGGCCGCAGGGCCGAGCCGCGTCATCAACATGATCACGGTGGAAGGCCGCGAGCAGGTCCTGCTCAAAGTCTCCGTTGTGGAGATGCAGCGCAATATCATCAAGCAGTTCGGCGTGGACCTCGCCGCTCTGGTCAACTCCGGTAATTTTGCCTTCGCCGCGCTGTCGAGCCTGCCTTATCCCATCAACGGTGCGCTGGGCACGGTTGCACCGTTCCTCACCAACGGCGCGGTCAACGCGACGAACTCTGGTGCGGCGTCTGCCACGCCCTTCCCGCCGGGCGTCAGCGGATCGAACGCAACTCTCGGTCTGGGCTGGCAGGCGGGAAACAGCCGCGTGCAAAGCGTACTCCGGGCGCTGGAGGAGAACGGTTTGCTCCATACGTTGGCGGAGCCCAATCTCACGGCCATCTCGGGCGAGACGGCGAACTTCCTGGCCGGCGGCGAGTTTCCGATCCCCGTGGCCCAGCAGTTCGATCAGATATCCGTCGAGTTCAAGAAGTTCGGCATCGGCCTCTCCTTCACACCCGTTGTCATGTCGGAAGGCCTAATCAGTCTCAAGATTTCTACCGAAGTCAGCGAGCTGTCGAACGAAGGCGCGGTTGTGCTGCGGTCGATCGCGATCCCGGCACTGAAGGTGCGCCGCGCCGAGACCGTTGTCGAGCTGCCGAGCGGCGGTTCGCTGGTTATCGCCGGGTTGCTGTCGGATCAGTCCAAGCAGGCGATCAGCGGCTACCCAGGGCTGAAGAGCCTGCCCATCCTGGGTACCCTGTTCCGCAGCCGCGACTTCATCAAGAACGAGACAGAGCTCGTTGTTCTCGTGACGCCGTATGTGGTTAAGCCAGTGGCCCGTCAGCAGCTGGCAACGCCCGACGACGGCTTTGCCTGGGCGTCCGATGTGAACGCGAACCTGATGGGACAAATGAACCGCATTTATGGCCGCGATCCCGAGCAAGCGCCTGTTGGCAGCTTCACGGGCGATGTCGGCTTTATCGTCGAGTAGGGCACGAAGGGGGACAGCATCATGACCGCAACAAATGAAGGCTCGCACGTGCTGCTGCGTGTCTCGCGATCCGTGGCCCTGCTGGCGGCGGTCGTGATGGCGGCGTCGGCGGGCGGATGCTGGCAAGGTCCACGCATGCAAGCGCCTTTCACCTTGTCCAACCCCAGCGAGCGGCATCCGATCAAGGTCTCTCGAGGCGACGCTTTGCTCGAGCTGTCGATTTCCAGTGGGTCGCGAGGCCTCAACTCCGACCAGTGGAACCAAGTCTACGGATACCTGGCAGGGTATCAGGAACGGGGCACTGGCGATCTGATCATCAGGACGCCGACGGGCAGCGCCAACGAGAAGGCCGTCAAACGCGCCTATGACGATGTCCGCCACGCCATGCGCAGGATGGGCGTCAGTCCGCGGGCGGTGCGGCTCAAGCCCTATTTCGCCAAATACGATCCGCGGGCACCCTTGCGGCTCTCCTATGAAGAATACGTCGCCAAAGGTCCCGATTGCCCGGATTGGTCGGAGAACCTGGCGCGCGATCCGCAGAACCTCCCGGCGCCGAACACCGGCTGCGCGACCCAGAAGAACCTCGCGGCCATGATCGCCGATCCGCAAGATCTCCTTTATCCGCGCATGGAGACGCCGCGTCCCGGCGAGCGCCGAGACACGGTCTGGCGGAAATACGTTGCCGGCGAGCCGACACTCTCCAGGCGTGACGCGTCCGAGCACGCCAATGCCAGCGATGTCAGCCAGATCGGAGGCGGCAATTGACGAGCGAGGCCGCATATTCCCTCACCGACTTGCCTGAGGAGTCGCAGCCGGACGACGCGTCGGCAGAGCCCCGCGCGCGCCCTATCCCGCGCGTCAACATCCAAGCCTTCTGCGAGGATCAGGAGACGGCCGCTGTCATTCAGCAAGCCTCGGAGGATCGGCGTCTGTCCAAGGCCCATGTCTCCGTGCAGATGGGCGGCATTGAGGCCGCCGTTGCCTTCTATCGCAACACCTCAACGCCAAATCTGATCGTCGTCGAATCGCTTCTGGATCGCACGGCCCTGCTCGCCGATCTTGAGCGCCTCGCCGAAGTCTGCGATTCGGGAACGAAGGTGATCATCATCGGGCATGTCAACGACGTGCTGCTCTACCGCGAGCTTCTGCGCCGGGGCGTTAGCGAATATGTCGTGGCGCCTCTGACCGTCGCCACTGTGCTTGAGAGCATCGCCGCGATCTACACGGACCCGGAAGCAGGCCCGGTCGGCCAGGTCATCGCCTTCGTTGGCGCCAAGGGCGGCGCCGGCTCCAGCACGATCTGTCACAACACGGCCTTCGCCATCGCGGGCACCCTTGAGGCCGATGTGGTCATCGCTGATCTCGACCTTCCCTTCGGCACCGCTGGCCTCGATTTCAACCAGGACCCGTTGCAAGGCATTGCCGATGCCCTGGCGACGCCAGAGCGTCTGGACGAAGTCCTGCTGGACCGCCTCTTGTCGCGCTGCTCCGACCACTTGAGTCTCTTCGCCGCCCCGATCTCGCTTGAGCGCCCCTACGACATCGACGCAAGCGCCTGCGAGACCGTGATCGACGTGGCCCGCGCCAATGTTCCCTGGGTCACGGTGGATGTGCCACATCTCTGGACAGCTTGGTCCAAAGAGGTGGTGCTCAAGGCCGACTACGTGGTTCTGACGGCGATGCCCGATCTCGCCAGCTTGCGCAACACCAAGAACTTGATCGATCAGCTCAAGGCAGCCAGGCCGAACGACCGGCCGCCGGTGCTGGTGATCAATCAGGTCGGTGTGCCTAAACGCCCGGAGATCTCGGTCAAGGATTTCGCTCAGGCCGTCGACCTTGAACCGAAGGTCGTCATCGACTTCGATGCTCAGCTGTTCGGAACGGCTGCGAACAATGGCCAGATGATCGAGGAAGTCTCCGGCAACTCGCGAGCAGCCGATGCCTTCAGAGCGTTGGCCAATCTCCTGACCGACAGGCCGGAGCAGAAGACAGAGCGGTCGTCGCTCCTCGGCCCGCTGCTTGACCGGCTGGGGCTCAACAAGGCAAGCGCATAAAGACCATGTTCGGAAAACGGAGTAACCCGGCGGCTCCCGCCGCCCCGCCCCCACAGAAGGCGCCGGCGCCCGAGCCGCCGTCCGCGCCCCCGCCCGGCAACGGAGACGAGGCGACGACACCGATCGAGGTTGTTGAACGCCCCGCGCCGGTCGCCGCGCCGGTAGAGCCGGCCGCGTCTGCGCCGTCGAAGTCAGAGCGCAAGACCGTCGAGCGCTCTCACTCCGAGGAGTACTACGACGTCAAGACAACCGTCTTCAACGCACTCATCGACACGATCGATCTGACGCAGCTGGCCAAGCTCGATCATGACGCTGCTCGTGAGGAAATCCGCGACATCGTCAGCGAAATCGTGGCGATCAAGAATGTCGTGATGTCCATTGCCGAGCAGGAAGAACTGCTCGAGGACATCTGTAACGACGTGCTTGGCTACGGACCGCTTGAGCCGCTTCTGGCGCGCGACGACATCGCCGACATCATGGTCAACGGCGCCCAGACGACTTACATTGAGGTTGCAGGCAAGGTCGAACCGGCGTCGATACGCTTCGCCGACAACGCGCAGCTGATGAACATCTGCCAGCGCATCGTTAGCCAAGTCGGCCGCCGCGTCGACGAAGCGAGTCCGATCTGCGACGCGCGTCTGCCAGACGGAAGCCGCGTCAATGTCATCGCGCCGCCTTTGGCCATCGACGGGCCGACCCTGACAATTCGTAAGTTCAAGAAGGACCGGCTCACGCTCGACCAGCTCGTCAAGCTGGGCTCCATCAGCCCCGAAGGCCGTACGCTTCTTGCCATCGTCGGGCGCGTTCGCTGCAACGTCATCATCTCTGGCGGCACTGGTTCGGGCAAAACGACACTGCTCAATTGCATGACCGGCTGCATTGAGGGGGACGAACGCGTCATCACCTGCGAGGACTCCGCTGAGCTCCAATTGCAGCAGCCGCATGTTGTGCGCTTGGAGACGCGGCCGCCCAACCTGGAAGGCGAGGGCGAGATCACTATGCGCGATCTGGTCAAGAACTGCCTGCGTATGCGCCCGGACCGCATCGTCGTGGGCGAGGTGCGTGGACCCGAGGCGTTCGACCTGCTGCAGGCCATGAACACCGGCCATGATGGGTCCATGGGAACGCTGCACTCCAACAGCCCGCGCGAGTGCCTTAGCCGCCTCGAGAGTATGATTCTCATGGGCGGCTACAATCTGCCCGGCAAGACCGTCCGCGAGATGATCACCTCGTCGGTCGACATTATCATTCAGGCCTCGCGCATGCGCGACGGAAGCCGCAAGATCACGCACATCACCGAAGTCGTTGGCCTGGAAGGCGAGGTGGTCACACTTCAGGATCTCTTTGTCTACGACCTTGTCGGAGAGGATGCCAACGGCCGTGTCACGGGTCGTCACCGCAGCACCGGCATTGCACGTCCGTTCTTCTACGAAAAGGCTCGCTACTTCGGCGAAGACCAACGGCTCACTGAGACTCTCGCGGCGAGCGAGGTCAGAGATGAGCATGGACGACCTATAGGAGAGCGCTTTGCTCAGTCCTGAGCTCGTACAGCTGGCGGCAATGGTGCTAGCCGGTCTCGCCGGCGGCGGCATCATCTACGTCCTGGTGATGCCGTACTTCAGCGACGAGCGCAAAGTCAGCAAGCGCGTCGCCACCGCAGCGCAAGGGCAGGTCAAGGTTCGCACCCGCGTCGGCGTGCCGGAGCCACTGCAGACACGGCGCAGGCAAGTGCAGGACTCCATCAAGGACATCGAGGCGAAGCAGAAGGCGAAGCAGAAGATCACGCTTCGGGTGAAGCTGATGCGGGCCGGAATCGAGGTCAAGCCACGCGTCTACTACATTTTCTGCGTCATCTCGGGCCTCGTCGGCGGTTTCGTCGTCCTCCTGTCTGGCGCATCTGCAATGGTCGCCTTCTTGGCGGCCTTCGCCTGTGGCTTCGGGCTGCCGCGGTGGCTTCTGGCGCGCCGCATCAAGTCGCGTCAGGCCAAGTTCCTGACGGAGTTTGCCAATGCCATCGACATCATCGTGCGCGGCATCAAGTCCGGCCTTCCCCTCAACGACTGCATGCAGGTCATCGCGGGCGAGGCGCCGGAGCCCGTGCGGAGCGAGTTCGCCGAACTGGTCGAGCAGCAGAAGGTCGGCGTGCCGATCGGTAAAGCCTTCGAGCGCATGTACGACCGCATGCCACTTCAGGAGGTCAACTTCTTCGCCATCGTCGTGGCTATTCAAGCTCAGACGGGCGGCAACTTGGCGGAAGCTCTGTCGAACCTCTCTGCGGTCTTACGGGACCGCTACCGTTTGCAGTCCAAGGTCAAGTCCCACAGCGCCGAGGCCAAAGCCTCGGCCTTTATCATTGGTGCGCTGCCGCCGCTGGTGATGGGCCTCGTCTATCTGATCTCTCCCGATTACATCTCGCTGCTTTGGACCGACGATCTCGGCAAGATCATGCTGATGGCGGGTGGCGTGTGGATGCTGATGGGCATTCTCGTGATGCGCAAGATGATCAACTTCGAGTACTGAGCCGCCATGGACACGATCATCAAATTCCTACTCGATCCGCAGTTTGTGGTCATGGTGCTGGCGGCGGTCGCGGCCTTTGCCACGGTCGCCTCGTTCGTCTTGCCGCTGCTCGCGGGCGACCGCCTTGGCCAACGCATGAAATATGTGTCGAGCGAGCGTGAGCGGATGCGGGCGGAACGCATAGCGGCGTTGGCTGAGGAGCAACGTCAAAACAAGCTTCGCCGCGAGCCCAAGAGCTTCATGAAGCAGGTGGTCGAGTGGCTCAACCTGCGCAAAGCGCTGGAGACCGAAGGTACACGCGAGCGCTTGAAGATGGCGGGTTTTCGTGGGCAAGCACCCGTGGTCGCGTTTTTGTTCTTCCGCGCGATCCTGCCGGTTGTCGGCTTCCTGGTGACGTTCGTCTACTTGTTCTTCGTCGAGGACTTCGACCTTGCGCCGATCATGAAGCTCGGTCTGTCCATTGGTGGGGCCTATCTCGGCTTCTATTTCCCCAACATCTTTATCTCGAATCTCATCCAGCGGCGCCAGAAGTCGATCAAGAGCGTGTTTCCCGATGCGCTGGACTTGCTGCTGATCTGCGTGCAAGCGGGCATGTCGGTTGAGGCGGCGATGAACAAGGTCGCGTCCGAGATCGGCTCTCGCTCGATCGAGTTGGCTGAGGAGTTCAGTCTGACCACGGCGGAACTGTCCTACCTCCAGGAGCGGCGGCAGGCCTATGAGAACTTCGGGAAGCGGACCGGGCTTGCAGTGGTCAAGGCTGTCGGGACGAGCTTGATACAGGCGGAGCGCTACGGAACCGCGGTGAGTCAAGCCCTGCGCGTGCTCGCCAAGGAAAGCCGCGATATGCGCATGGCCGAAGCAGAGAAGAAGGCAGCCGCCCTGCCGCCGAAGCTCACCGTTCCGATGATCCTTTTCTTCCTGCCCGTGCTGTTCGTCGTCATTCTGGGGCCCGCCGCGCTCCAGTTCTTCGCGGCACAGGGTGGCGGCTAGGCCGGAGGGTCTTGCCGCGTAGCCGCGCCATAGGGCGCTGGCGAATACCGGCAGTGAACCAAAGCAAGACAAACAGAAAAGGGGCTGCACCGAAGCGCGCCCCCCTTCCGTCCCCTCAAAGAGATCCGCCTATGGCTTCGGCGGGATGATCTCGATCACCACTTCGTCTCGGCCCCCTTGCCCGCCGGCTGGAGCCTTCGCCGTGTCCGAGGTGGGCCGCGGGGCGGGCTTGGACTTGGCGACCGTTTTCGACTTGGCGATCGTCGTGTGGGCTGTGGGCGCCGGCTGCTGTGCCGTCACGGGACCTGTAGAGGCTCTAACAACCGGCAAGGTCTCCGGGACCCGAATGACCTTGGCGCGCACAGCCGGGGACGCAGGCGGCGTTGCCGCCGTCATCTGGCTGGTTGCCGGAGCCACAGGCGCCGCCGGAGCGCCGACCGTCTGGGTGGCCTTTCCGGGAGCGGTGATTTCATCCACCGGGGTGACGACTTGAACCTTTGCGGGGGTCGCGGCGGGGGCCGGTGCGCTTTGCGCCGTCTGGACCGGAGCCGGAGCCGGCTCTGGCGCGGGCTCGTCATAACCGAAGGGCGACCAGTCCTCCGCAGCCTCTTGCTCCGCGGCGGTTAGCTTGGGCGCTCGGGCCGACGCCACTTGCGTGGGTTCATCTAGCATGTTGCGCAGATAAGACAGGCTCGTCTTGGCTTGCGCCTCGGTCATGTCCACGGCGGCGATCTCTTTCGCCTCGTCGAATTTGCCTTGGACCCCGAGCACCATCGCCAAGTTCTGCCGAATGCGCCTGTCGTCCTGGCCGCTTTCGGCAGCCTTGCGCAGCAGCGTTTCGGCTTCCTCGGCCTGGCCGTCCAGCGCATAGGAGAGCGCCAGATTGTTCGTCACTGATGCGGACTGAGGGTTTTTCTCCAGTGCCGCGCGGTAGAACTTCTGCGCCTCGTCGTGCTCGCCTTTTTTGGCGTGCAGCGTGCCTTGGGCCGACAAAGTCTTCCAGTCGGTGACCCCATGAGATGCAGCCGCCTTCAAGGCATGGCTTGCGACCTCGACTTGGCCCGCCTCCAGCGCGACGCGCCCCAGCTCGGCGGCGACCTGACCGTTATCGGGATTGGCGCGATAGGCTGACTTCAGGATGTTGACCGCGCGGTCCTTGGAGCCGATGGCGCGAAGAGCCTTGGCGTAGCCAAGAGCGGTTTGCGGATCTTGCGGGTTCTTGGCATGGGCTTTTGCCCATTGGGAGGTGGCGCTCGCCGCCTCGGCCGCTGTCATCTGGACCTCATCGGGGCCGCTGTTGCGGGAGAAAAGACTTGTTTGACCGCAGGCGCCAAGGAGCGACGCGGCCGCGGTGGTCGCAAGCAGCGCCAGCACCATTGAGCGTCGTGGACGGGAAGCGTGTGGCATTGATTTAAGCAATCCTTAACGAGCGCGCGGGCGGCGCTCGGGTTGCCGGTTTCACTTCCGTCATAATCTGGGACAGGCGTATAAAAAGTCTTAACCATGATCTCGACCTCTGGACTTCAGGCCACTGTTCCAAGGGCTTGAGAGAGCGCAGTCGGCTAGGCGGGTTCTCTTTCGCGCATCTCGACTTTGGCGCCCTCGGTCCACTCGATCATGTCCGGCATGGCGTAGATGGTGTCGACATAGGCCGCTGCCGTGCCGTCGTCACCGAATTCGCCCAGAGGCACGCCATAAGTACGGAATCGCGTCGCCACCGGCGCGTACATGGCATCCGCATTGGTGAAGGCACCGAGCAAGAAGGGGCCGCCTCGGCCGAAGCGCGTGCGCATGTCGTGCCAGATGGTGACGACGCGACGGATGTTGTTGGTGAGAGCCTCGCTCATTGGCGGCAAGGGCAGCCGGGAGAGAAGGTCCATGGGCATGTCGTTCCGCAGCGCCTGGAAGCCGGAGTGCATCTCTGCCGAGACGGACCGGGCCGCCGCGCGCTGCTCCCGGTCTTCCGGCCAGAGCTTTGCGCCTGGGTGCTGCTCGGCCAGGTATTCGATGATTGCCAGGCTGTCGCAGATGATGCCGATATCGGTCTTGAGCGCCGGTACCTTGCCTGAGGGGGAGTGGCGGAAAATCTCCGCCTTGCTGTCGGCCTGGCGCAGGTGCACCGGCTCCTCCTGAAAGGGAACGCCGCAGGCCTTCAAGGCAAGCCAAGGGCGCAGGCTCCACGACGAGTAGTTCTTGTCTCCGATCACCAGCGTGTAGCCTACGTCTGTCATCGAACCGCCTTCCTCCATTGTCATGCTTCCGCTCCCCTG
>Ga0207422_1002616_pt1 | contig 22792 bp, 18 predicted proteins | sample MarCyaLeptolynsp_FD_187757 | JGI IMG/M metagenome (GOLD analysis project Ga0207422, IMG submission 187757) | Marine cyanobacterial communities from Panama - species 1 Leptolyngbya sp. (SPAdes) | ecosystem: Environmental > Aquatic > Marine > Unclassified | place: Panama: Panama City | collected... | reverse complement strand
CCGAAACGCTTGACGATGTTGTCGAGGCGCAGGATCGGTTCCGTGGACATGAAGTACAAATGCCTGTTGGAGTTCAGCGGGACGGACAAGCGTCTCGGTTGCGACGCTTGTCCTGATTTCCGGGTTTTGCCAGATGTGCACAGAGCTGTGCGGGCACACGCGAGATTGCCTTCGTGCGCGAGCGCGCCGTCGTATGTCCCGGCCAACGCCGGGACATCGATGTCAGCCGCGTTTGGCAGCGTTGTAGATTTCGCTCAACGCATCGTACGAGGTGACGACCCGGTAATCGAGCGACCGGGACATTTCATCGTCCAGACTGTCCCATTGAATGGCGTCGAGTTCGTCCTTGTCGAACTTCGACATCACATCGGGATTGCCCATCTGGCTGATCGGATTGTATGTGCCTTCCGCAAACGACACGGCCTTTGATATGTCGGGTTGCTGGACAAATTCCAGGAAGTCTTCCGCCAGGCTCGATGGATTCGGATTGTTGACAGTCGATGTCAGTTCGATCCATGCGACGCCACCTTTGCCGTCCACAGGTCCGGATGCCGGCGTGATGCCGCGGATGTTGGTGGCGCCGTCAAAGCGGGCGGGCGAAGCCGTGTATGTGCCGCCTGTGAAATAGGCGTCGATTTCCCCGTTGATCAAGGCCGTGTTCATCGCAACCAGATCCTCGGTCAGGAGTTTTGCTCCACCGAAGATCGTTTTCGCCGTCTGTTTGAATTTGTCGGCCGCGGTACCTTCGATGGCTTCGAACGGATTCAGACCAGCGGTGAGGCACATGTGGATGATATTCCAGTTGTCGTAGGTCAAGACGCCGTAGCGACCTTTCATGGCCGGGTCTAGGAACAGGTTCCACCCCTGTTCTTCGGCTGTGGCGCGACTGATCTTGTCGGTATTGACGACAAACGAGAACGGGCCATACCGCTGCGGCATTCCCAAAAGATTGCCGTCGTCGGCGAAGGCCAGCGGATAGGGCGCGGCGAAGTCCGGCAGCATCTTCTCGAAATAGGGCATGAAGCGGTCCTTGTTCAACGGCTTGATCAGACCTTCGGGATAGAGCTGGTCGCGCGCCCATGGCTGGTTGACGTTGATCAGATCCCAGACATTGACTTCGCCGGCCCGCAGCTTGTTGATCATGTCAGGATCGGACGTACCGCTTTCCGCACGCACGGTGGCGCCGGAATGCGCCGAACGGAATGGTCCGAGGACCTCATCCGAATTGTAGCCTTCCCAACACAGGATGTTCATCTGATCGTTGCGGGCGGCATGGGCGCGCCCGAACGGTGTCAGCGCCAACGCAGCGCCGGCACCGGCCAATGCAAGTGAGAATTTACGACGAGAGAGTTCCATTGTTTCCTCCGCTGCTGGTCCTGGGACGTTTCTGAAAGGCTCCTGGTGGTCTGCCGGCAATTCAAGGCTTGCCGACTGCAGTTGAAGAGCCCGGTCCCGATTGTCTGCGACACGTTTGTGCGGGCTGAATGCATGGGAAATCCTTGCGAGAATTCCGACGTCACTCGTCCCGTTCTCGCATGAGATTGAAACGTTTTTTCCTGCACTGCTTGACAGCAGAACAGTCAAATTTAACAGCGACGATTTTCTCCTGGCGACCGGTTCAAAGCGAACCGGAATCTTCGAAAACCTTGACAGAGTGCCGGACTTCGCACAGCCTTAGGCTAAATATCCCGGTGAAAACGCGTGGTCCTTAGAACCGAAATTGTCGATGCGTCACACTTGGCGCCGCCCAAAGTTCTTGCTTCGGCGGCGACGGGGGCCGTCGACCTGATCACCCGCCACAAGGGGGACGTCGACGCCATATTCGGGCGCGCCGGAATTCGGAAAACCGATCTTTCAAGCCCGGTCAACGAACTCAATCTGATCCAGTACTGTACCCTGTTCGAGGAGGCGGCCAAGCAGACCGGGCATGACAATATCGGCCTGGAATTCGGACAGAAGTTTGCACCGAAGCACCTGGGCGCTATCGGCTATGCGGCCATCAGTTCTCCAACCATGTCGGCGGCTCTGCGCAATATGGAAAAATACTTTCCGGCGCACCAGGGACAGACGAGTTTCGGACTGATCCAGGACAGCGATATTCTCTGGCTCAGCTATCGCATTTTCGATCCGCGCATCGCCAACCGGCGTCAGGACGCGGAACTGTCGCTCGGTATGTTCTGCAACATTTTCCGGGCAGCACTTGGTCCCGACTGGGCACCACTTGAGATTCGTTTCGAGCATGAGCGGCCGGACGGCGGGGGCGAACATGAGACACGTTTTGGCGCTCCTGTCCGGTTTGGCAGACGCACCAACGCGATCGCCTTTCGCCGGAGCGCGCTTGACGCGCGCATGCCCGACCAGGATCCTTATCTCTTTTCGGTGATTGCGCCGTTTCTGGAATCCCGTTGCGCGATGCAGGATGATCCGGAAGATTTTGCGGCCGTGGTCCGCAATCAGATCAAATTGCACCTGGGCGATCGGTTACCGACCCTGTCGGAGGTTGCGTCCGTGCTCGGCCTGAGTGATCAGGCTTTCCAAAAACACCTGAAAGCGCACGGCGTTGCCTTTCCCGACCTGCTGCGTGCGGCAAGGCAGGAACTGGCGCTGCACTACATGAACGATCCGGAGATGCCGCTGACCGAAATTGCCTATTGCCTTGGATATTCAGAACTGTCAGCGTTCTCGCGGGCTTTCCGGAACTGGACGGGAATGAGCCCGCAGCGCTATCGGCGGACGAATTGACGGTTTCGCGGTCTTGCAATGAAGGGAACCTGATGGTTCCTGTCGGCGAGGTCAATAATGCGGCGGTCGCTGTTCGAGAAGTGAAGGGTCGCGCGCCTCTTCACCCAGTTCCTGTAGGAGAGCGGTCTGTTTTTCCAGGCCGCGTCGCAGGGTTTCGATCTCATCCCACTGTCTGCGAACGATGTCGCTCAGGTCCTCTATGATCTGATCCTGATGCGAAACATGGATTTCAAGCTCGGTAAGCCGTGTGGCAAGCGGGGCATCTTCCACCATCGATCAGTTCTCTTTCTGTTTTGTTCGAGGCTTTGAACACTGCGCAGCGCGGTGGCGACCGGTGCCATTGCCGTTTCCTCAGTCGTCAGGCCGATTCCACCACCGATGCCGACCGCAACCCGATCGGAACGGGGCGCGGAAGCAGAGAAGGACCGATCTGCCGTGCACCGGCTTGTCTCAAAACCTGTGAATCTCAACGCTCTGCCATGCGAATGCAGGGGAAAACTGCTGTTACGTTGGACGGATTCGATCATACAATAGTGCAGAATGACTCGCCGATAAAAGATCCGCCTCAGATATCGGAACAATGAAACGGTGTATATAACCGAAATCATATCCAATTTCGGAATTCTGGCTTCCGGCGCCCTGATATTGTTTCTGGTGCGTCACCGATTGCGGCTGTCCTTCGGATCCCCGTTCCATGGTGTGTTTGTCGGCCTCATCTTCGGCATCCTGACCGCGATCGTCCTTAACGTGCCGGTGACGATCGCACCGGGCGTTTCATTCGATACCCGCGCCGGTCCCGCAATCCTGGCGGGATTTTTCGGCGGCCCGATCGGAGGGGCAATTTGCGCGATGATCGGTGGCTATGTCCGGTATGCCGCCGGTGGACCAATTGCGATCGGCAGTGTTCTCGGTTTTTTTGTCTATGGTGCCATCGGCGCCATCGCCGCCCATGTTCTGACGGACGAAGAACGCAGACCCGGAATAGTGTTTTTTATTGGGCTGGCGTTGTTGGCGACCATTGCCATCCTGCCATTGTTCTTCATCGACCGGGGGGTCAGTTTCGGTCTCGGGATTCTCGAGAAGGCCTGGTACCTGCTGCTCATAGGCAATCTGTCGAGCGTGTTGATCCTTGGACTCGTCTACGAGGAGGTTCGTGGGTATTCACGACTATACGAACAAACCAGGCGCGCCTTGATTACTTCGGAACTGGCGCGGGCTTCGGCGGACTTTTCCGTATGGCGACATGACCTCAGGACCGACGCCCTGGAATGGGACGATGCCATGTACCGGCTCTATGGCGTCCGCAAGTCGGCGTTTCGCGGACATATTCGCGATTGGACCGACCGCCTGCATCCCGATGACAAAACGGAAACGCTTGCAAGTCTGGATACATCGACGAAAAAAAGCGAAACCTTCCAAACCCGTTTTCGCATTGTCCGCCCGGATGGTGCAGTTCGGTGGATCCAGGGCTATGGGCAATTTATTGAAAACGACGCCGGCATTGCGGTCGAATCGATCGGATTGAACCGGGACATTACGGCTGAGGTTGAAAACGAACGCGCCCTCGAGCGCGCCCGCGACGATGCCGTCCATATGAGCGAAAGGCTTGAACGATTTGCCTATATGGCGTCCCACGACCTGCAGGAGCCCTTGCGCAAGATCAATCTGTTTGTGTCCTATTTGAAAGATGCGCTTGATCGCAACGACGCGGATGATGTCCGAATGGCTTACGAAGTCATCTGGAGGTCGGGCAGGCGCGCGCGCGAACTGGTCAAGGATCTCCTGGAGTTTTCCAGGGTCCGTAATTACGAGACGGCCCTTGAGCCGGTCAATTTGCGCGATGTGGTTGATGATGTCGTCGTCGAACAGAGTGAGGTGATATCGGAAAAATGGGCAATTTTTGATTTTGTCGGGACCGATATCGAAATTCCCGCGGACAAAAAACGCTTGCGCATGCTGGTCAGCAACCTGATCGGCAACGCGCTTAAATACAGTTCACCCCTCAGACCGCCCAAAATCAGGATTGCCGTCCATGAAGATGAGGCTGGCTTGACCTTGACGATTTCCGACAATGGCATTGGTTTCGATGCAGCCAATTCCGAGGCGATATTCGAACCTTTCCGGCGGCTTCACGGTTCCGGCGACTTCACCGGATCTGGAATTGGACTGGCGATCTGCAAATCGGTCTGCGATTCCCACGGATGGGAGATTTCTGCGTTTTCCAAACCGGATAAGGGCAGTGAGTTTTCCATTCGATTGCCGAAATCCGCCAAACTGAACTCCACGACAGTCTCACCACCCGGTGGTTGAAGCCCCTCGGGTTCAATCTTCCCGGGACCGGGCGACAACGATCTGTTCACCACCGTTCCCGCACTTGGAGCTTCTGTCCATGCCGCTTTTCTTCCACAATGCTGATGCAGACTCCGTTCATTGGATCGAATCTGTACGTCGGAGAACGGCAATGAACATCAACACGGCCCGCTTTGTAAGACCGGGATTGATCGTTTTTCTGAGCCTTGGACTGGGAGCCTGTTCTTTGACCACAGCGGAGCGCACCACGTTGACGGGCGGAGCGATCGGTACCGCCGCCGGCGCCGGCATCGCCGCGGTAGCCGGTGGTCCGGTGGTGGCGGGCGCCCTGATCGGTGGTGCCGCGGGTGCCACGTCCGGGGCGATTTACGAGGTTCGCAAACGGCGCTGGCGCCGCCGTCGGTAGGCCCGGTCGCCGAGCGCAAATGCCCGGGTCGTCATACAGGACCTGAACCAAACGTTCTCCGGTTACCTTTGGCGCGGAAATCCACGTTGGTCTCGTGCTGCGTTTCTCCAGTATGCACCGGCCTTGGACGTCGGATTTCGCCATGCTACTGGATGGCGATGCGCCAGACGTCTCCACATCGAAAATCTGTTCTTTCCGTCAGCTGTATCGCGCATATGGCGCAGGATGGATTGTCTTCGGCAATCTTCGTTCTGCTTCCCGTTCTGGCTCAGGCGTTCGGTCTGACCTACGCGCAGGTCGGGCTGATGAAGGGGTTGAACAATGCTTCGCAGGCTATCCTGGAATTCGGTTCGGGCTGGTTTGCGGAGCGGTTTGGCGAGGTTCGACTGCTGGCCTTTGGTGTGGTTCTGACAGGGGCGGGGTATCTGTGCCTGACCCTGGCACCCGGTATATTTCTCATTGCAGCGTGCCTGATACTGATCGGCGCCGGAACTGCTTTCCATCACGCGCCGTCATCGTCCCTCATTGCAAATGGCTATCCGCAGGACAAACGAAGCAGCGCCCTTGGGTTTTACAACGCCACCGGCGATGTCGGAAAGCTTGTTTTCACAGGGTGTTTCAGTCTTGGCGTCGGAGCCGGGCTCGCCTGGTATCAGGTCAGTTTTCTTTTCGGCTTGTCCGCGCTTCTGGCTGCCGGCGGCATTGCCTTTGTTGGCAGTTCCCTTATGGGTCGGGCAGATGCTGGTTCGCCGGAGCGAACGAAAGCGGTTGGTTCCGGGACCGCAACCGGTTGGGGAATTCTGAATTGGCGTTCCTTTGGGGCCCTGTTGGCGGTCACAAGCATTGATACGGTTGCGCAAACGGGCCTGTTTGTCTTCACGGCCTTCCTTATGCTGGCCAAGGGCCTGCCGCTTTCGATTGCGGCGGGCGCGACCGTCATACTTCTCGCCGGCGGTGTTTTCGGTAAGGCCGGTTGCGGTTACCTCGCAGACCGAATGGGTGCTCATCGGGCGTTCGTGCTCATCCAGGTCCTGACCGCTGTTGGCCTTGTTGCGATCATTATCGTACCGGCCTGGTTCGCCATGATCCTGCTCTTTCCGCTTGGCGCGGTCGCACAGGGATCGACATCCATCACCTATGGATTTGCGGCAGGTTTGATTCACCCCCAAAGAATGGCGCGCGGCTATGCGTTGCTTTATTCCACGGGAACGCTCGGGGCGGCCGCGGGACCATTGGCGTTTGGCTGGGTCGCCGATGCGGCGGGGATCGAGGCTGCCATAATATCCATGGCTGTGATTGTGCTTGTCTCCATTGCCCCGATGATGTTTTTGCCCGCGCATCCCGAAAGGGTGGAGACAATCGTCTGAAAGATATCCCGCCACACGTCCGGGCAGGTTGGTTTGCATAGCGGTTGAATGCCTGTACCGACAGGGGCAGGCTCACAGAGTTTTTTGCAGTTCCACAACTAGCGTGCCGGGATGTCAAATGGAAACCGATTGCGTTCCACAGCCTCATCCGTCAAATCCGAGAAACCGGGTCACGTTTTCGACGGGACGGCGACGCGAGACGACCGCGTTTGCCACGAAATCGTTATCGGGCCAGCCGAGCGCGACGCAGGTCAAGATCACCTGGTCATCGGGAATGTTCGCCACCTCCCGCACCACCGGGCTCTGCATGATGCCCTGACCGTTGATGACGGCGCCGAGGCCTCGGCTCCAGGCGGCCAGCACCAGTCCGAACGTCATTGCACCGGTATCGAAATGGGCAATCGTGTTGTTCAAAAGCGTGCGGTCGAAACAAACGACGACGGAAACCGGCGCATCGAATTGCCGAAACCCGCGCATGACCCAGTCCTGCCGGCGCTCCGCATCATGGCGCTCGATCCCCATCGCTTCGAACAATTGCACGGCGATCTCAATCTGGCGCTTGCGGTGTTCGCCTTCATACGCGGCATAATCCTCTATCTCGCGGCTGGGCTTTATGCCCGCGAGCATCCGCTCGGTATTGCCCTTGCGAACCTTTTCAAGCGGCTCCCCCGTCAAAACATGCAAATGCCAGGGCTGCGTGTTCATGGAAGAGGGCGCCCGGTTCGCCAGTGCAATGATTTCCTCCAGCAAGTCGCGTGAAACAGGCCGGTCCCTGAAGCCGCGGATGGAGCGGCGTTCCTGCATTGCCTGATCGATGTTCATGCACTGTCCCTTTATTGAATTGCGTATTCCTGACTTGCAGGGCGACGCCGTACATAATCGCCCCGCTCGACAGATCTAGCGATTCTGGCGCTTTTGAGAACCGATTTTTGGTCTTCGGAAAATATCAATGTGAATCCCGACTCCCCGGTCCGGGCGTGGTTTTTTACTGGTGGCAATCAACAGCGGGGCGCAGTACGTCGTGTGTCGTCGATCGGGTCGACTCAAATCGAGTGCCGCTCGACAGGCTTTGTGATAGGGATTGATGATACGCGATTGCTGATGAAGATTTGTCGTCGACCCCTATGAAAACCGTTTCCTGTCCCCGTTTTCTTCCGTCTTTCCGATTGTTTGGTACCGTGCTCGTCGTGTTTTTCCTTTCCGGGCACGGATCCCATTCTGCACCCGAGCGCATCGGCTTTTCCTTCAAGAACACGTCTGATTTTCGCGGCATTTACAATGTGTTCAGCGCGTTCCGCCAGGCCTGCCTCAATCAACCCGTTACGCCGGATCTGGCGGCAAATCTGGTGCCGGACGGCTACAAGATCGTGACATCTCTGTTCCACCTGTTTGGCGAGGACCAGGGCGGCTCGAGAAACGCCTTGATCCTGTCGAAAACCGGGTTGGAGGAGGACGATTTTGCCGGTGGGCACCCGATTGTCAGTTTGACGATGCCGGGCGACAAGCGACCGAACGGCCGCTGCTCAATCACTTGGAAGCGAGGCTGGGACTATGCGGGCGAACATGTGCCGAAAGTCATGGACGACACCGCTGCGCGCCTCGAAGCGCATACGTCCTTCCGTCTTGCGGCCTTCCTGACTTCGAAACCGGCGCCCTCTTTCCAACGCGCGGAACGTTACAGCCTGTACAGCGAATGGGCGACCGGATGCTGGGGCGAAAATGTCTGCCGTTTCAGTATGCTGACGCAACTGGATCCGAAAGACGGCATCCACCTGATGCTATCCCGCAAAGGTGTTTTGCGGGATGGGACCCAGGGGCAAAAGTAGGCGCTTGCTGCCTTTTCAAGTGCGCTGTCACCGGGGGTCTCAAGCGCATAAGGGTTCCACCCGGTTGCTCTGTCCCGTCGCGGATCGCTCCGCGAAAACTTTGCCGTTGGTCGCCTGTCGCAAATCAAATAATGTCGACATGTTCCGTATCAAGGTGAAGGTCGAAACGGGACAACAAACGAAAGCTTGGTAGTCTGTCGCGCAATGGTACAAATCGTCGGCGGGGAGACGGATTGTGTTTTATGCGGTGGAGTACCTGGCCGTGACTTGCGGAGAAATCTGATGCGTCGTGTTCTTGCGATCTTTCTTGCCTGTTCGGGTGCTACAATTCCTGCCGCCGTTGCGGCAGATTGTGCCGCTGAGATAAAATCCTTGTTTCAGGGCGGTCCTTGGGATCCGTTTGTCGTGGGAAACCGTCGCGTAACCACCGTCAATTTGCATCCCGACGGGTCTTCGACCCCCAGTTCCGATGTGCTCTGGGACGGGCCGTTCAAGTCCATCAACTGCACCGTCAACGGGTGTTTCATGGGAATCAAGAATGCATCCTGGTCCGGACCTTCGTTCGACGGCCCGTGGACAAAATCTGGAGACAAGGGAATCGAGGATTTCGAGGCCTTTGTCCGCAACACGTCGGACCGGCTCGCAGAGTCTGTGAAAGAAGCGGAATGTCTGGGGGAAACAGACCTGGATGGCAAAAACGCGCGTCTTTACCGCTTCTTTTCAAAATCGGAACCCAATGAATATGGTTCCTGGTGGGGCGGGCGCTACTCGTATTGGGTGGACGTGGCGACAAACCGTGTCGTGCGAACGGAACTTGCCGATGGAATCGCCAGTTGGGCGCCCGAGCCTTCGAAAGATGTCCAGGTGACGACCGTGGTGTATGACGATTCGATTCGGGTCGATGCGCCGAACTGAGCGGCCTTCCGTTCAATAGTTAAACGCGGGTAAACCGCCAGCCGTGGCGGAACCGCATGATTTCGGGATTATGCGGAACACTCTTGCCCAAGTTGAGGCAATTCGAAAACGCAAGGTATAGGTCTGCCTCGCCGCAACCTGAAATCCGCGGCGAGGCACTCATTCACTCCGCCGCGTCGAGATAATCCTCCATCGGCGGGCAGGTGCACACAAGATTGCGGTCGCCGTAGGCATTGTCGACCCGGTTGACCGGGACCCAGTATTTGTCGACGCCGAAGGAGCCGGCGGGATAGCAGGCCTGCTTGCGGGTGTAGGGACGATCCCATTCGCCGACCAGGTCGGCGACCGTGTGCGGTGCGTTTTTCAGCGGATTGTTCTCCCGGTCGATCCTGCCATCGGCAATGTCCTGGGCCTCCTGACGGATCGACAACATGGCCTCGACGAACCGGTCGATCTCGGCCAGAGGTTCGGATTCCGTCGGCTCGACCATCAATGTGCCGGCGACCGGCCAGCTCATGGTCGGGGCGTGGAAACCGCTGTCCATCAGGCGCTTGGCGATATCGTCGACCGTGACACCGGCGCTGTCGGCGAGCGCACGCGGATCGAGAATGCATTCATGCGCGACCAGGCCGCTCTTGGACGTGTAGAGAATGCCGTAGGCGTCCTTCAGGCGGGCGGCGATGTAGTTGGCATTGAGAATTGCGACCTTCGTTGCCTGGGTGAGGCCGCTACCGCCCATCAGCAGGATGTAAGCCCAACTGACCGGCAGGATCGACGGGGAGCCGAAGGGGGCCGCCGACACCGGGCCGACCGCCTCGCCATATTCCGGATGTCCCGGCAGGTAAGGCGCCAGGTGCGCCTTGACCCCGATCGGGCCCATGCCCGGTCCGCCTCCGCCGTGGGGAATGCAGAAGGTCTTGTGCAGATTGAGATGGCTGACATCGCCGCCAATGTCGCCGGGGCGGGAGAGGCCGACCATGGCGTTCATGTTGGCGCCGTCAATATAGACCTGACCGCCATGTGCGTGCGTGATGCGGCAGACCTCGGTGACCGTTTCCTCGAACACGCCGTGGGTGGAGGGGTAGGTGATCATGCAGGCGGCCAGCGCGTCACCGTGTTTTTCCGCAAGTTCGCGGAAATGGTCGACGTCGATATTGCCGTCCTCGTCGGCCTTCACCGGCACAACTTTCCATCCGACCATCTGAGCGGAAGCGGGATTGGTGCCGTGCGCGGATGTCGGGATCAGACAGATGTTACGCCCTTCATCACCCCGGGATATGTGATAGTTTCGGATGGTCAGGAGCCCGGCATATTCGCCCTGAGCCCCCGAATTCGGTTGTTGCGAGATCGCATCGTAGCCGGTGATCTGACACAGCTTGTCATTCAGATCGGCGATCATTTCCGTGTAGCCTTCGACCTGGTCGAGCGGCGCATAGGGGTGGATATTGCCGAATTCCGGCCAGGTGACCGGGATCATCTCGACGGTTGCATTAAGCTTCATGGTGCAGGAGCCGAGCGGGATCATGGCCCGGTCGAGCGCCAGATCGCGGTCGGCGAGCCGGCGCATATAGCGGGTGATTTCGGCCTCCGCCCGGTTCTGATGGAAGATCGGGTGCGTGAGGATCTCGCTGTCGCGCAGCATGGCGTCGGGCAACCGGTACTCCCGGTTGGCCTGGCTGTCGTCCTCCTTGTCGATGCCGAAAGCATGCCAGACCGCCTCGATGGTTTCCGGGCGCGTCTGTTCGTCAAGACTGATACCGACCCGGTCGTCGCCAAGCTTGCGCAGATTGATGCCGTTGGCGACAGCTGCATTCATCACGGTTTTCTGCAGGGCGCCGACCTGGACGGTGATCGTGTCGAAGAAGACCTCCGGCTCCACCTTGAACCCGGCTTCTTCAAGGCCTTTGGCCATGCGCGCGGTTTTGCGGTGGACGGATTCAGCGATCGCCTTGATGCCCGTTGGGCCATGATAGACGGCGTACATGGACGCGATGACCGCCAACAGCGCCTGCGCCGTACAGACATTGGAGTTGGCCTTTTCGCGGCGGATATGCTGTTCGCGGGTCTGCAATGCGAGGCGATAGGCCTTGTTGCCCTGACTGTCTATCGAAACGCCGATGATGCGGCCCGGCATGCCGCGTTTGTAGGCATCCTTGGTGGCCATATAGGCGGCGTGCGGTCCGCCATAGCCGAGCGGCACGCCGAAACGCTGGGTCGATCCGATGGCGATATCGGCCCCCATCTCGCCGGGCGGTTTCAACAGGGCCAGAGCCAGGGGATCGGCGGCGACGACCGCAAGTGCTTTTGCGGCATGCAATTGTTCGATGGCGCCGGTGAAATCGCGGACGTAACCGTGGGTGCCGGGATATTGGAAGATCGCACCGAACACCTTGTCGGCTTCCAGGTCGTCGGGCGCACCGACGATGATCTCGATTCCAAGCGGTTCGGCGCGGGTGCTGATCACGGCGATGTTCTGCGGGTGACAGTTTTCATCGACGAAGAAGGCGTTGGCCTTCGATTTCGCGGACCGTTTCGCCATGGTCATGGCCTCCGCGGCGGCGGTCGCCTCGTCGAGCAGCGAGGCGTTGGCGATATCCAGTCCGGTGAGGTCGCTGACCATGGTCTGAAAATTCAACAGCGCTTCCAGGCGGCCCTGGCTGATTTCCGGCTGATAGGGCGTGTAGGCCGTGTACCAGGCCGGATTTTCCAAAATGTTGCGCAGGATGACCGGCGGCGTCGTGGTGCCGTAATAGCCCTGCCCGATCAGGGAGGTCAGGACCTTGTTCTTGTTGGCGATTTCGCGCATGTGGTAAAGCGCGTCGCGTTCGGTCATTGCCGGACCCCAGTCGAGCGGTTGCTCCTGGCGGATCGCCGGGGGAACGGTTGCGTCGATCAGACCATCCAGGGAGTCGTAACCGATCACGGATAGCATCTTTTCCATTTCCGTCGGCGATGGGCCGATATGGCGCCGGTTGGCAAAGTCATAGGCAAAATAGTCGGTGGGTTTGAATCCCATATCGGATCTCCCTGGATGCGGATCGTTCTTGCCGGCGCGGCCGGCACACATCAGTCACGTTGGTTCGCAGGCGGCCCGCGATACGTCGTATGACCGGACCCGATAATATCGGATCCAGGCCGTATCGAAAAAGGGCGGTGTCAATCCGGCTTCAGGCGATCAGCGCCTTGTAGCCGTCCAGATCCATCAATTCGCCCAACTGATCGGCATTGGCAATCTTCACCTTGTAGATCCAGGCGTCGCCTTCCGGGGAGGCGTTCAGATTCCCCGGCGCATCCGCAAGGGTGGCATTGGCTTCCACGATTTCGCCGTCCACCGGCGCATAGATCTCCGAGGCGGCCTTGACGGATTCGATGACGCCGATTTCGTCGCCTTTTTCAAAACTGTCGCCGGCTTCCTTCTGGTCGATGAAAACGACGTCGCCGAGCTGTGTTGCCGCGTGTTCGGTAATGCCGATTGTCGCCATGTCGCCCTCTACGGCAATCCATTCGTGGTCTTCGGAATAATAGGTCGTCATGTTTCCTCCGGTTTTAACGTTTGTAGTTCTGCTGCACGAACGGCAGGGCAACGATCGTCGCGGGTTGCGGTTTGCCGCGGATCATCAGGTTGACTTTCTCCCCCGCCACGGCATGGCCGATAGCGACGTAGCCCATTGCGACCGGGCCCTGGACAGTCGGTCCGAATCCTCCCGACGTAACGGTTCCGATAGTAAAGCCCTCAGGACACTGAACTTCAACACCCTGGCGCGCCGGAGCGCGGCCGTCGGGTTTGATTCCCACCAGTTTGCGCGCCGGACCTTCGGCAATTTCCCTCAGGATGCGGTCCGCTCCTGGGAAACCGCCGCCTTCGCGCCGACGTTTCTGAATGGCCCAGAGCAGAGAAGCCTCGATGGGCGACGTGTCATTGTCGATATCGTTGCCGTAGAGACAGAGGCCGGCTTCCAGCCGCAGACTGTCGCGTGCCCCGAGCCCGGCGGGCGCACAATCCTCATGCGCCAGGAACGCCCGGGAAATTTCGACCGCGCGATCCTCGGGGATGGAGATTTCGTAACCGTCCTCGCCGGTATAGCCGAGACGTGAAATCCGGCACTCCGCGCCGAGGATGGTGTCAACGGTCGTTTCCATGAATTTGAGATTGCGGGCCGCTGGACAAAGCGCCCCGACCACATCCTCCGCCTTTGGTCCCTGCACGGCCACCAGCGCGCGGTCGGCAAGCTCGATCACATCGATGCCGTCGAGATTGGCGCGCATATGGCCGATGTCCTGATCCCGCATCGATGCGTTGACCACCGTAAACAGATAATCGCCGGCGTTGGACACGATCAGATCGTCCATGATCCCGCCATCGACATTGGTGAAGAACGTGTAACGGGCCTTGCCTTCGGGCAATGGTGCGATGCTTGCCGGCACCAGGGCCTCGAGCTTTTCGGCGGCGCCGTCGCCGCGCAGCTCGACCTGACCCATGTGGGATACGTCGAAAAGCGCCGCTTTTTCACGACACTGGGCATGTTCCCCCATGATCCCCATCGGATACTGGACGGGCATTTCCCAGCCGGCGAAGTCAACCATCTTGCCGCCGAGTTCGACGTGCAGATCATAAAGTGGCGTGCGGCGCGGTGGCGATTGCGTTGGTTGTGACATAGCGGGTTCCATGACCTGTTCTGAAATTTCGGTCCTGCACGAGCAGTATACTGACACGTGATTTGCGTTCGAAGCGAGTCGGAGATGGATCAATTTCTCCGGAAAAGGGAAATGGTTGGCTGGCTTGCCGGGCGGGCGTGGACAAAAAGCTCCTATACCAACTCGGGATGAACACCCGGCTCCATGCGTTTTGTTTCCTATAAGGGAATTTTCCTTTAGAAGCAACATTATTTTTAGGGAGGGAAATTGACCTTTTCGGGGAAAATACTATTCTCCGACGGAATTCAGGAGAACCGGATGGATATCGATCAGAACGATCCCAAAAACGATGGTTTGGAGCAGGCGGATGCGACCGACTTCGCTGCGCTCGGGCAGATGGTGCGCGAAGCACGCAAGCGGCTTGGCTGGACGCTTGAAGAAACAGGCCGTCGCGCCGGTATCGGGCGCTCGACCCTCTCCAAGATCGAGAATAACCAGACCAGTCCCGGCTTTGATATCGTGCGCCGGCTGACGACGGCCCTCAATCTGGAAACACCGCAATTGTTCCTGCAATCCGGGCTCAGCGATATTTCCGGCCGCCGGGATGTAACCCGCAGCGGCGAGGGCGAGCGCAAAACCACGTCCACCTACACCCACGAATTGTTGTGCAATGACCTCAGCAGCAAGAGCATGCTGCCCTATATCAGCACGATCACTGCCCGTGACATATCCGAATTCGAAAACTGGATCCGACACCGGGGCGAAGAATTCATGCTCGTCCTCGAAGGCGAACTGATGTTCCACACCGAACATTATCGCCCACTGGCAATGGGCACCGGCGATTCCGTCTATTACGACAGCGACATGGGCCATTGCTGTGTTTCGACCAGCAAGGAGGATGCGAAGGTTCTCTGGGTGTCGCTCGAACGCAGATAGACATCCGCCAACAGATGCCTTGCACGGTTCCAGGATGCCGGGACAAGGACGGGCGAAAGCCGGAGTTGATGACATTGATCCCGGTCAAACCGTCCCGTTGCCGTGCCTGTAAGTTGTCGATTTTCAACCGCCATGGACATTCGCGCCGATCTGCCCTGCGCCCTTCAGAAGGAGTTCTTCCATGCGAAAACCGATCATCGACAAAGCGGAAGTCTCCATCGATTTTCCGAATAAATATTACCAGGGATCGTTTGGGCGAGGCAGCCGGTATGATGTCACGGTCGACGATAGAGGTATCCATATAGATCTCGAACGCGGCGGTCAGGAAAAACGCAAGGTCGCATTTCATCTCCATCATCACCTGTTCACCGGCATGCTGGATTCGATCGCCGACGAATTGTCCGGCAAGCAGGTTCTGGAGGATCTGGATCGGCAGCAATTATGCGAGGTCGTGGATAAACTGGCGAAGGTCTTGCGCAAGTAATGCTGCGAAATTGCCATTGAGGGCGCCTCGTCGGAACCCGGATTCGATTAAAGGGGTCGATTTTGATCCGGGTGTGCGTTATGCCGGCTCCATGACGTCCAGCCGTCAAACCATTCAGGTCACCGATCTCAAAATCAGGTTTCGTCGAGCGATCTCGCAGATAACGGGCCGTCGCAAACGGACATCCTGCCCATGATGCCGTCCATCCGCCCGAATTTGCTTCTGTCGATGGCGCTTGCTCTGGTGATCGGGACGGTCGGCGGCACGTTGGCCCTCATTGTGTCCGCACCGATGCCGTACCTGATCGGAGCCTTTCTGTTTTCCGCCGTCGCCTCCGCCTCCGATCTGTCGGTTCGCGGTGTGAAACCAAATCTTCCCATGCCGTTTCGCAATGCCTTTGTCGCGGTAATCGGCGTCATGATCGGAGGCAGTTTTCATCCCGGCGTATTCGACAATTTCGGTGTGATATTGCTGCCCCTTGCCAGTCTCCTGGTGTTCCTGGTCCTGGCGTTCGTCATGAACTATGTCGTGTTTCGCCGCATCGGTGGCTATGACAAGCCGACTGCGTTCTACAGTTCCATGCCGGGTGGACTGATCGAGAGCATCACAATGGGGGAAAAGGCCGGCGCCGACATGCGGGTTCTGAGCCTGCAGCAGTTTTCGCGTATCTCGATGGTCATAACCGCGCTGCCTTTCATCTTTCTGATCTCGACGGGGGAACAGGTCGGAAGTGCTGCGGGGGTTTCACTGGCGACGGTGGAAAACGCACCCGACCTGACCGATCTGGCGATCCTTGCCGTGTGCGGCATTGCGGGTTTGGTGGGAGGGACGGCAATCAGACTTCCGGCCGGGGTGCTCGTCGGACCGCTCATACTAAGCGCGGCGGCGCATTATTTCGGGTTGACGGATGCGGTGCCGCCAAACTGGGTGCTTTCCAGCGCGCAGGTCATTGTCGGTACCGGTCTCGGCGCCCGGTTCAGTGGATTTCATTACAGGCAGATTTTCAGACCGGTTCTTCTTGCGGTCCTGTCCGTCTCCGCCATGTTGCTGCTTGACGCGGCCATCGTGGTTGCGCTGCGGACCGTTCTGGACATTCCCTTCGATGTTCTGTTCATCAGCTTTGCACCGGGAGGCGTCACCGAAACTGCCCTGATTGCGCTCAGTCTGAACGCCAATCCGGTCTTCGTGACGACGCTGCACGTGTTCAGGATCATGATCACTGTGCTCGGCTGCGCGATTGGCGCGAAACTGATTGGGGGCAAATAGAGGCGCGGCTCAGGAGGCTGAGGTCAGAGGGATTTCGTGGGCTGATACCCGAAAGTACTGTCCAAGAGGTCAACCTGATTTCCGATATTGCCGAACGATTCAATCTTACCTGTTCAAGCATACGACTTGCAGCCAGCCGACTACCAAGCCGGCGGATGCTTGATGTCCTGAGAACCGAATTGACAATCCGGCCCTGATTTTTCACCCTTACGGGGGATCTGGGACGGATGTCGATGAGCGATCTATGAAAGGGGTGCAGGCGAAATACCGGGCTTTCATCTCGTACAGTCATCGGGACAAGGTCTGGGGCGACTGGCTGCACAAAGGACTGGAGCGCTATCGTGTACCAAATGCCCTGATCGGTAAGGAGACGGGACTCGGCCAGGTGCCGAAGTCCTTGTTCCCGGTGTTTCGCGACCGGGAGGAGTTGCCGACCTCGTCGGATTTGGGATCTGCCATACTGGATGCCCTGACGGCCTCCGCTATGCTTATCGTCATATGCAGTCCGAATTCTGCACGAAGTCGTTGGGTCAACGAAGAAATCAAGTCCTTCAAACGCCTGCATGGCGAAAGCCGCGTCCTGGCGATTATCGTCGATGGCGAGCCGAACGGTACAGACAAGCCGGGCTTTGAGACTCTCGAATGTTTCCCACATGCATTGCGTTACGCGATAGGTGCCGACGGGGAGTTGTCGGATCAAAGGACGGAGCCAATTGCCGCCGATGCCCGCCCCGCGGGAGATGGCAAGGATGATTCCCTTTTGAAGCTCATTGCCGGCTTGCTGGGAGTGAATTACGACGACCTTAAAAGACGGGAAGTCGTGGAAGCGCGCAAGCGGGCTCGTCGTGCGCAGGCGGTTGCGGCTTTGATGGCCTTGTTGGCGGTTACTGCGTCAGGATTTGGATATTACGCCCTTGAGAAACGCGAGGAAGCAGATACAAATGCCGCGCTTGCCGCCGAGCAGCGCAATGCTGCACTAACAAGTCAGTCGCGGTTCTTGTCTGACCTGGCGCGTCAACATGTTGCAAGGGACGAGTTCGGCACCGCGACCTTGCTTGCCCTGGAAGCGCTTCCCAACAAAACAGAACGGTTTCCGGCCTCAATCAGCGCGACACGTCCCTTTGTGGCGGAAGCGGAAAAAGTTCTGCATCGCTCCATGCGAGAACGAAGGGAACTCGCAGTCTTCGATATTCCTGTGGCGGGGTTGGTGCGGGAGTTGTTTTTTGATCGCGAGGGAAAACGGCTGATCGCATTTTTTGACACCGCCGCCATGATCATCATGGATGCTGAAACCGGGACGGAATTAAAAAGAATCGATTCCACGGGGGATGGCCCACCAAAACAGGCGATCAGCAGCAGCCGCAATCGTGTCGCGATGGTAATCGGTAACGGGCAGGTTCGAATCCTGGGGACCGATAACGACATCGATATGGTGTTGAATGTTTCCGCCACCGAGGAGATTTCCAAGATCCGATTGAATGTCGATGGCAGCAGACTTGCGGTCCTATTGCGAAGCGGGCGGCTGTTGCAGATTGATGTCGCATCAAAGAACATTGTGGCCAGCATCGAAACGAATGACAGCAACATCTACAATCTGGCCTACGCCCCGACAGGATCCTTGCTCGCCTATGAAGCCGAGGGAATCATGCTTTGGAACGGTGTGTCCGAACCGGTGCGGCTGTATTCGACCGAAGAGACTGTCGATGACATCGCGTTCAGTCCCGATGGGAATTATCTGGTTACAGTTCACAATGGTGGAGAGCGCTTCGTTACTGTTTTTGGCCTTGCTACTGCGGAACAGCGGGTAATCGAGGCGCAGGGACAGGGGCCCTATCGTCTGACATTTCACCCGAATGGAAACGTTTTGGCGGTGCGGGACGGCGCCAATCGAGTTGAAATCCTGAATCTGGCCGACGGAACGTGGCTGTCCGAATTCGGCGTATTCATGCCGGATCTGTCGGCAATACCACCAACTGCGTTTGCGCAGGACGGTCGTTTGTTTGCGGTATCGACCCGGTCCGGCGGCGGCATTCAGTTGACAGATTCCACGTATTTTCTGGAGCGAGGAAGCATGACCGGGCATCTGCAGGACATTACGGCACTTGCATTCAGTCCGGATTCCAAAGTTCTTGCGGCAACGAGCAACGATGGGAGCTTGCGGATGTGGACTGTGGCGGCGAATGGTCTCGCTACGATTCTGGAAACCGGAGATTCATCGGGAGAAATTGAAAACCCGGTTATGACGCAACAGGGTTTGAGCGACGTTCGCTTCAACAGCGACGGCAGCCGGGTTGCGCTTGGCGATGGCAAGAAAATCAGCCTTTGGAGTGTTCCCGATGGGGTTTTGAAAAATGCGTTCGGAAAATCGGATGCCGACAAGTGGGTTCTGGCTTTTGACCGGAAAAAAGAATTGACGGTCGCTGCGAGGCCGGGGGAGATCGTGCTTTCGTCGGCAGACCATTTTGAGCCGCTGGGCAAGATTAACGGTTACGATGATATCGAAAATCTTCTGCTCAGTCCTGACAATAAACGCCTGGTTGTCCAATTTCCCACTCATATCGGAATATGGGATATCTCGGATCCGGACCATGCCCAACCAATCTATTCCGGTGAGGGGGAACGGGATCCAACTTTCTTGGCGGACGGAAAGCTGTTGGTGCGTGGCAGCACAGAAATGGTATTAATGGACAGCGCAAACGGCCGGGTAACGTCTCGCTTGAAAATCCCGGATGGACTGATTGATCGCTACTGGACCGACGCTCGATTCCGATGGCTTGCCGCTGGCAACGCCGAGGGAGCAGTTACCGTTTGGGACCTAAGAACCCTGAAGATAATCGCTACGGTTGCCGGCGTGGGGGAGGCGGTGCTGGACGTGGTTTTTGACAGCAACGCCGACCGAATGGCGGTTCTGCAAGCGAATAGGGAGTTGATTCTGGTCCTCCTTACTGCACCCGAAAATCCTCCGAAACGTTTGGACTACGATCCCGACGATGAGATCGTGGACATCGTGTCGTTTCGTGACGATGGACGTGCTCTTGCCCTGGCGGGCCGGGCGGGCCAGTTGGTGCTTGTCGACGCCATCAGCGGCACAAAGATCGCGCAAACGAAGGGAGATATCACCGGCCGTTCGCTCGCTAACGCCTTTGTTTCCACAGATGACAACCGGTTTATATCGTCTGGCGGGCCGCAGACGCTTGTTCTCAGGGATTTGGAAACATTCGAGGAACTGGCGGAATTCACGATTGTCACCGAACATGCCACCGGATACGTCTGGGATGCGGCGGTCAGTCCGGGGTTTCGCTACCTGGTGGTCGGGAGCACAACGGGTTATGCAAAGCTGTGGCCGCTCTTCGGGTCGACGCAGGCCCTCGCGGATGCCGCGAAACACTCGCTGCCCCGTTGCTTCACTCAGGCAGAACGCCAGATGTATTTTCTGCCCAAGGCGCCGCCACGCTGGTGCATTACAGGTGCGGGCCTGGAAGATGAGCCGGACCCCGCGCTCTGGAAACCCAAATGGCCCTACCGTTCGAAAGCATGGCGCAACTGGCTAATCGAGAGCGACCGCGCCGGAGGGACCGATCCAGTGCCAATGCCTATGCCAATTACGTTGGACGATGGATCCTAAACGACTATCAACATTGGAGCAGATCGATTTTGCATTGACGCGAGGCTCCAATCGCTCTCCGTGTCTCAGCGCACAGTCGGAGGGATATCCGATTCCACTTGTCCCGAACTTGGTCCCGGCCGTGGGTGGTCCGGTGATGAAGGGCCGGATCGCTTATCCGTTTGGCCGGAAACCTTAGCTGGTGCTTATGGGGTTTCGCTTCGGGGCTTGTTGGGAAATGCGGGCCAGCGCAATCGCCTCGCGCAGGTCATCGAGTTTGCCGACCTGATTGGCGAGAAGAAGAACCAGGCGTGCGTTCATGTCGTTGGCTTCGTCGTCGCTCATGTCGCGTTGCGCATCTGTAAGGATTTCATAGAACTCGTCCGGATTTTCGATGTTTGGCGTAAGGATCAGGCCCATTATGCGGCTCCTGCGGTTGCGCGGATGAGCGCCGTGCGGATCTTGTCCGGGTCGAACGACCGCCAGCGGGCGGCGATGTGCTGGTCGGGACGGATCAGATAGACGGCGCCTTCGTCTGCGTCATAGCGTTGCGAAACCAATCCTTTGCTGTCCTCAAAATCGCGGCCGGCAACGATCAATTCGGGTGTGTGCACGCCGGCATCCAAATGCATATCCATATCCGTTGCACGGGCGCCGATGACAAGCAGGGTAAACCCGCCACCAAGCGCTTCTAGCAGCCAGCTATCCTCCCCGTTTGTTCTGATCGGGGCGTCCGCGGCGCAAGTGCCTGGCGCCATGTGTCCACTCCACATGGTATCGTCCTTGGTGTTGAGAGGGCTTTCCATATAGGGGGTTGGCGTCGACAGACGGCCTGAATTGACCAGGGGGCGGGCGAATTCATGGGTCCTGGAAAGTGTGAGGACCGCGTCGCGATATCGGCGCGACGCCCCGTTTTTCGGGGTGATGAAGTCGGTGGAGCGTGTGGAATTCAGGAGATTGTCGTCCGCCGCATAGGCGCGTTCGTTGTGGTAGGTGTCAATCAGGGCCTCCGGTGCTTCACCCCGAATGAAGGCAGCCAGTTTCCACGCCAGATTGTCGATATCCTGTACCCCGGTATTGGCACCGCGAGCGCCGAACGGGGAGACCTGGTGTGCCGCGTCGCCGGCAAACAGCACGCGGCCGTGGCGGAACCGGTCCACTCGTCGACAGGCGAACTGGTAGACCGATGCCCATTCCAGTTCGAATTCCACATCATCGCCGATCATCGCCTTGACGCGGGGAATAATGTTTTCCGGGCGTTTTTCGATTTCCGGATCGGAGTCCCAGCCCAATTGGAAATCCAGCCGCCAGACATTGTCGGCCTGCTTGTGCAGCAAGGCCGACTGGCCCCGATGAAAGTCCGGGTCAAACCAGAACCATCGCTCGGTCGGGAAACCGGCTTTCATGACAATGTCGGCAATCAGAAAACGATCCTGAAAGAACTGGCCGGTGAATTTCGCCCCGACCAAGCGGCGTACATCTGAATTTGCGCCATCGCAGGCGACAAGCCAGTCGGCCTCGGCCTTGAAAATGCCATCCGGCGTCTCGATCGCGAGCGTCACATGGTCATCGTGCTGGTGCAGCGATACCAGCTTGTGTTTCCAGCGCAGGTCGATCAACGGATTCGCCGCGCAGGCGGCGACCATATATTCCTCCAGATAATATTGCTGAAGGTTGATGAAGGCCGGGATCTTGTGACCGTCTTCGGGTAACAGGTCGAAATTGTAGACATTTTGATCTCGGAAGAAGACGCGGCCGAGGTTCCATTCGATCCCCTTGTCGAGCATGGGTTTGGCAACGTGAAGCCGATCCCAGATTTCAAGCGGGCGTTTGGCATAACAGACCGCGCGCGAACCGACAGAGACCGTATTGTTGTCATCGACGACGACAACCTTGAGGCCGTGGGCGGCCAGATCCAGCGCCGCCGTCAGGCCGATCGGGCCCGCGCCGACCACGACAACCGAATGCCGAACGATTTCGCCGGATGCTTGTTCGGGGGATTCGACATAGGCAAATTCAGGGAAATCGTAAGTGGTCAGCATCAGCTCTTCCCAAGTTCCTTCGCATGCAGCCAGTCGGCGTGTTGCGGGGCCTTCTTGGTGCGGGTCCATTCCTCGAGCATATCCCACTTGACCGCGTCCAGACGCTCGATCATCTCCCTTTCGTCCGGGTCGGGACAGGCCAGTTCGACCCTGTGACCATTGGGGTCAAAGAAATAGATCGAATGAAAAATCGAGTGATCGGTGACGCCCAGAACATCAATGCCGTTCGCTTCCAGATGTTCCTTGAAGGCGATCAGCG
>Ga0207422_1002612_pt1 | contig 22826 bp, 25 predicted proteins | sample MarCyaLeptolynsp_FD_187757 | JGI IMG/M metagenome (GOLD analysis project Ga0207422, IMG submission 187757) | Marine cyanobacterial communities from Panama - species 1 Leptolyngbya sp. (SPAdes) | ecosystem: Environmental > Aquatic > Marine > Unclassified | place: Panama: Panama City | collected... | reverse complement strand
CGACGAAATTAGTGCACGCGGAGAAGTCCGCTGACACAGGATGGTTTTCAGATCGCCGCAACGATGTTTGCGGGGCTTGGCCTGTTTTTCTTCGCCATGCATTTTCTTTGCGTCAATCTCAAGCGCCTGGCCGATCAACGGCTGAGGCAGCGCATCGCAAAGCTCACTTCGACCACGCCGGCTGCAATGCTCGTCGGCGCGGTCATGATTGTCATGACACAGAGCGGATCCGCGCTTGTTTTCCTGCTTGTCGGTCTTGTGCGTGCAGGGATGATGACACTGAAGCAGGCGCAACCCGTCGTTCTGGGTGCAAATGTCGGGGCAGGGTTGGTCGTTCTCTTTCTGACCATGGATATTCGCATTGCCGTCTTGCTGCTGATCGGCGTGGCAGGTTTGCTCTATGCCTTCAGTGCACAGAACCGGGAGCGTGTCACCGGGGCTGCGATCAGCGTGGGACTGCTTTTTCTCGGCATGCAAATCATGCGGGACGGCGCGTCGCAACTGGAGGCGACCGACTGGTTCGCGCGTTTCGTGGAATCGTCCGCAGGATCTCCCTTGTTGGCGTTTTTCGCCGGTGCCGTTCTGACCTTCTTTGCGCAATCTTCGGTCGCCGTAACGGCAGTCATGATTGTGTTTCTTCAGTCAGGGCTGATGGGGCTTCAAGACGGCGTCATGTTCGTTTATGGCGCGAATATCGGCGGGTCGCTGCTGATGATGGTGCTCTCGGCAAACCTGTCCGGGGTGCAGCGGCAGGTGGCACTTTACAAGTTTGGATTCAATCTGGTCGCCGCACTGATATTGGTGCCGTTGTTTTACGTCGAGTTGTTCTCCGGGGTGCCGTTGGTGATCGCCTTCGTATCGGCGCTGAGCGAAAATGCCGGCACACAAGCGGCATTGGCCTACGCGTTCTTCAACGCATTTCCCGTGCCCTTGTTCCTGGTTCTGCTCGGACCGACTGCCAGCCTTCTCAGAAAGATCAGTCCCGAGACGCGCTCGGAACTCGGAGCAAAGGCCAAGTATCTCGCTTCTTCAACACCTGACCAGCCTGCCATTGCGCTTCGGCTGGTGGACCTTGAAACCAAACGATTGCTCGACCTGATCTCGACCGGATTTGAAGCGTTGCGCCAAAGTCGGGACGTCAAGAAATTGCGAGAGCATCTCGACGCAGCCGAATTGTTGAGAAAGGTCATTCTTGAGGCGCTGAACGACGCTGCCTCCCGGCGCTCACTGAGCATCGAGGACTACGAGCGAATCGACATGCTCATGCGGGTTCACTATGCCATCGGGGCAATGCGCGATGCCCTTGAAGAGCTTGGCGCCGAGCTCGCCAGTTTGCGCCGGAAAAGGCCGGACCTCTCCTTTTCGGATTCGGTGGTCGAAGGGTTGGACGCCATCCTTGCTGTCCTGATTTCGGTGGCACGGCGGCGCGATGAACATGACATTGAGGTTCTGCTGAGACTGACATCCAAGGAAGGGAACGGCATCAACACGATCAGGCTTGCCTATCTCCAGGGTGAACATCTGCTGAAGCCGCAAGACAGGGAGCATCTGCTCAATGCGATGAATGTGTGTGAGCGTTTGATCTGGCTCTTTGGCGAAACGGGCAAGGCATACGGTTCTTTGGGACGCGCTCAGGTGGAACTTCTCGCTCCATTTCTTGAGGAGCAGCGCAGATCCGGAAGGGTCTCTGCATAAAGGCGAAGACTGAGCGCTGCGACATGAATATCTCGGCCCGGTCCCTTAAAGGGCTCGGTCCGCACTCCAACGAAAGGGGTGATTGCAACTCCGTTGACAATCGACCTCGATTTCGTCACACAAGATGAGATGGTTCTCGAATCCGGAGCCGGATCGAGATTAAAAGGGAACACGGTGAGGCGTAGCCAGAAGGCACCAAATCCGTGACTGCCCCCGCAACTGTGAGCGGTAAGCGAACCTGAAAGCGCCACTGGGAATGCCCCGGGAAGGATCAGGCTAGCAATGACCCGCAAGTCAGGAGACCTGCCATTGCACTTTCAACTTCAACCCGGACGGGGTGTTCCGGAGGAGCGGATGAGATGGCAAATCGGCATAAGCTGACACAGTTCGACATTCGGTTCTTCAACGCCCCGCGCAATCGCGGAGGGCGATATGAACCGGATACAAGACGAACAGACTGAATTTACTCCTCTTTTTTTAGCGAAGGCCAGGAGCCTTAGCGAGCGTGCTGCGCGAGCGATGTGCCCGAATGGCACCATGCCGGGTGTTGCATCGAACAAGACATGTAATGTAATAACATTACAAAATTCGAATTCCTCCAATCTGTCGGGGGCTGCAGAAAGTCCGGACCTAAGTGCCGGACCAATTTCGAGGGGCAAAGCGAACCGTATGGGTGGATTGGAACGCAAACGCCGGGGGCTGCCGGATGAGCGCTGAAACACACAAGATCTTTGTCTGCACTTCATGCCGCCACAAAGGCACGAATTGCCGGCCGGGTTACCAGCTGATCAAAACCTTGCAGGAAGCCTTGAAAACCGCCTTGCCATTGACAGGGGACGACTTTGAAGTTTCGGGCATCGCATGCATGGCTGGCTGTTCGCGTCCCTGCACAGTCGCCTATCGGGCGAATGCGAAGGCGACATATCTCTTCGGTGATATTGATCCGGAAGCGGACATAGACGATCTGGTCGCGTTTGCCCTGCAATACAGGGAACTCGATGACGGCTGGTGCAACTCCGGCGATCGACCCGGAAAGCTCAGCCGGACAGCTTTGGCTCGCATTCCCGCGGCGATTATCGTCACGGAAGCGAACGAGGCAGCCGTCTCATGAGTGGCGCGACGCTTTCGGTCAGGCAGGCCAGCTGGAAAGCCGGGCAGGGCGAAACGATCCTGCATCCGGCAAGCTTTGACCTTCCGGCCGGACAGGTTCTGGGATTGGCCGGGGCAAATGGTGCCGGCAAGTCCACGCTGCTGCGTCTTCTCTACCGGTTCCACAAACCAAGCACCGGTTCGATCCTCCTGGACGGCGAGGATATCTGGAAAATGTCGGCAAGATCAGCGGCCAGAATAGTTGCCGCCGTTTTGCAGGAACAGCCGACTGATTTTGCTCTGACCGTTTGGGAGATCGTGGCTCTTGGACGGCGCCCGCACGGGTCCGGCTTTGCCGGTAACGGCAACCGTGACCTGGAAATCACGGAAAGTGCGCTGGACCGAATGGGACTGCTGCCGCTTGCTGCGCGATCCTTTGGAACGTTGTCAGGCGGCGAGCGCCAACGGGTCATGGTGGCACGCGCCCTGGCACAGGAACCGCAGCTGCTCGTTCTGGATGAGCCGACCAATCATCTCGATATCCGGCATCAGTTGGAAATTGTTGCTCTGATCAGCAGCCTCAACATCACCATCGTCACGAGCCTGCATGACCTCAATCTCGCGGGCCGCGTCTGCGATCGCGTGCTGTTGCTCCACCGGGGCGCAATGGTCGCCTTCGGGGAACCGGAAGAGGTCCTGACACCGGCGCATATCGAAAAGGCTTACTCCGTCCAGGCGCATCTTGAAAAGCTCGCGCCGAGCGAACAACCGCACCTTACCTTTCATCTTTAGACATTGGAGAGTTTCATGAAACACGTCGCCCTTGGTCTTGCAGCCTCACTCTTTGCAGGATCCGCTCTTGCAGAAACGACCGTTCAAAGCTGCGACCGAGACGTGTCGTTCGACGCACCGCCAAAGGCGGCCATTTCCAACGACGTCAATCTGACAGAGATGATGCTTGTTCTCGGCCTGCGGGATCACATGGTTGGCTATACCGGGATTTCAGGCTGGAAGACATTGGACGAGGAAATGCGCGACGGCGTTGCCGAGCTGCCCGAGCTGTCCGCGAAATATCCCACGAAGGAAGTTCTGATCGGAGCCGATGCGGACTTTTACTTTGCCGGCTGGAACTACGGCATGAAGGTGGGCGGCGAAGTGACGCCGGAAACCCTGGAACCCTTCGGTATCAAGGTCTATGAGCTGACCGAGTCCTGCATTCACATCGGCGAAAAACCGAAAGTTTCCATGGCGGACATGTACAACGACCTGCTCAACCTCGGTAAGATTTTCGAAGTTGAAGACCGGGCGAAGGACCTGGTTGAAGGCTACAAGGCTGACCTTGAAAGCTACAAATCCGCATTGAAATCCGGTGACGACCCGCTGCGTGTGTTTGTCTATGACAGCGGTGAGGACAAGCCCTTCACAGCAGGTCGCTACGCGATGCCGACAGCTCTGATCGAGGCAGCAGGTGGCGTCAACGTTCTCGATGATTTCGACAAGAGCTGGGCCAAGATTGACTGGGAAACCGTCGTCGAAAAAGACCCGGAATTCGTGGTGATCGTGAATTACGGCAACGTTACCGCGGAACAGAAGCGTAATTTCATGAGGCAAAATCCGGCGCTGGCGGAGATCGACGCGGTCAAGAACGACAGGTTCGTCACTCTTGAATACGTGGAAGCAACACCGGGACCGCGCAACATCAAGGCTGTCAAGAAGCTCGCAGAAGCCTTCTGGGGAGAGTGAACCTTGTTGCAACGGCCGCACGAAAAGAGCACGCAAGTCAGCGTTCGTGGAATTGGCAACCGTTCGTCGAACTGGGGCTTCGGCTTCATGTTGCTGACAGGTGGTCTGGTTCTCATCGTGTCTGTCGTGGTGGCCGTGTCCGTCGGTGCGATTTCCGTTCCCGCCGGCACGGTTTTCGGGGTCGTTGCAAACAAGATTGTCCCAGGAGCGGTTGAAGTCGACTGGTCGAAAGGCAGGGAGGCGATTGTCTGGGACATTCGCCTTCCGCGCACTTTGCTCGCCGGGTTTGTCGGCGCAGGTCTCGCTATTGTCGGGGCGGCGCTGCAGTCGGTGACACGAAACCCGCTGGCCGATCCTCATCTGTTGGGGATTTCGTCCGGTGGCGCTGCGGGTGCCATTCTGGCTCTTTTGCACACCGGTCTTTTCCTGGGACTGCTGACAGTTCCATTGATGGCTTTTGCAGGAGCACTTGTGGCAACGCTTGTGGTTCTCGGTATCACCCATTTCGCCTCGGCAACCAGCGCCGACAGGCTGGTGCTGGCAGGTGTCGCCGTCTCCTTCATCATCATGTCCTTTGCGAACATTCTGATTTTCCTCGGCGACCCGCGTGCGACCCATACAGTTGTCTTCTGGATGTTGGGCGGGCTCGGCCTCGCGCAGTGGAACCATCTCCTGTTTCCTCTGGGCATCCTTGTCCTGACCGTGCCTTATCTGTTGGCCAAAGCGGCCGACTTGAATGCCATGACGATCGGTGATGAAACAGCGTCCACGCTTGGCATTCCTGTCGCCCGCTTCCGTCTGGCCGTATTTGTGGTCGGCGCGCTGATCACCGGGGTGATGGTGGCCTTCTCCGGGATTATCGGGTTCGTCGGTCTCATGATCCCGCATATCGCCAGATTTCTGGTCGGAGGCAACTACACGCGTGTACTGCCCGCCAGTCTGCTACTGGGGGCGATCTTCCTGATCTGGGCGGACATTTTGGCGCGGACGCTTATGGCTCCGGAAGACATGCCGATCGGCATCGTGACCGGCCTGATCGGCGGCGTCTTCTTCATCTTCCTGCTGCGGTCGCGGGCCGAGCGCGGCGGCCGCTGAACAGAATGAAAATCATGACGGCCATGTTCAGGAAGTTCCAGGCAATGCCGTTCAGGAACGCTGCCTGATAGGACCCTGTCAGATCATAGATCAGACCCGACAGCCAGCCACCGAGCGCCATGCCGAGGATTGTCGACATCATGACCAGTCCGACCCGCTGGCCGGCTTCTTTTGCGGGCAGATATTCCCGCACAATCACGGCATAGCTCGGCACGATGCCACCTTGCGACAGGCCGAAGATCAGAGAAACCAGATAGAGCGATGCCAGGCCATTGAAGGGTATGTACAAGAACAGCGCTGCGCACTGGAGAACCGACCCGATCAGGAGCGTCCTGACGCCGCCGATCTTGTCGGCCAGGAAACCGGACACAAGACGGCTCACCACGCCCGCACCCGTCATCAACGCGATCATGTCTGCGCCAGGCGCAATTCCGTAGCCGAGATCAACGCAATAAGCGACGATGTGGACCTGCGGCATCGACATGGCCACACAGCATCCGAGCCCGGCGATCACCAGAAGGATTTGCAGCGCTGTCGGTGACAGCCCAGTAGATTGTTGCCCGAAGGCCAGAGCTGCAGGCTGCGCGGCAAGCGCTGCCTCCGGTGGAGGACGCCGCAGGATCAGCGCCAGCGGAACCATCGTGATCACGCATATTGCCGCGATCAACAGGTAGGTTTCGCGCCAGTCGTTCGTCAATAGGCTCCACTTTACGAAGGATGGCCAGAGGACACCGGCAAGATAGTTGCCGGATGCGGCACAGGCGACCGCGAGACCGCGGCGTTTCAAGAACCAGTGCGATACATCGGCCACCAGCGGGCCGAATGTTGCCGCTGTTCCAAGACCGATCAACACACCCTGAGCAAGTGTAAACAGCCAGATGTCGCGGCTGACCGCCGCCAGCGAAAACCCGGCTGCGAGGAACAATGCAGATGCGATCACGGGCGGCACGATCCCGTACCTGTCAACGAAGCGCCCGAGAATGTAGTTGCCGACCGCGAACCCGGCCATGGTCGCTGTGTACGGTATGGACGCTCCCGCGCGGTCGACGCCGAAGTCGATCTGGACATCCGGCAGCACAATGACAACCACCCACATGCCCGCACCGCCGATTGTGCTTAGCAAAATCGAGATCGCCAGCCGGAACCAGGCATAAGGGCCGTCTTGTGTGAATGGATCTGACGCGGGCTTAGGAGGCATTTCAAGGCTTTCAAACTGGCTGCCAATCTCTGCCTATCAGCTCACGTGCAACGGGACCAACAAATATCCTTGAAGTGTATCACTCACGTTTTGAATGAATCGGCGGAGGCTCGCGAAAGCCTCCGCCCTTTTTTACGGAACATGGATGTCGAAAAGTCAGGCGCTGGTCTTCATTGGGGTGAGCGCTTCGGCGACAAAAGAACTTAAGCTTTTCGTCGGATGGCCAAGGATGCCCCGCAGCGCTGTCGATGCGTTGAAGAGTTCGCCGTTTGCCGCCCCGCGATCGGCATCAGCAAGTGCTTTTGCGAAGCCCTCGGGCAACCCGGCGCCGGTCAGCATGCCCGCGTAATCTGCTTCAGACAGGTTCTGAAACGGGATGGTCCTGCCACTCTGCAGCGAGATCTCTTCCGCAAGATCGGTCAAGGTGATTGCCTCATCCCCGGCAAGCTCGATTGAACGCGTCGAAAGGTCATCACCGGCAATGATCCGGGCGGCGGCCTCGGCGTAATCTTCCCGGCCTGCAACGGAAATCCGGCCATTTGCGCTTGCGCCAACAACAGCGCCGTGTTTAAGGGCTGCGGCAACCGTTCCGGCATAGTTTTCCAGATACCAACCGTTGCGAAGCACGGCATGAGGAATTCCGCTGTCGATGAGCAGTTGTTCCGTTTCGATGTGCTCAGCGCCGAGGATGAGGCTGGAAGAGGGCACATTGAGCAGACTGGTGTATGCGATGAACTTGACCCCGGCGGCCTTTGCCGCATCGATGACTGCCTTGTGCTGACCGACACGTTGACCGACTTCAGAACCGGAAATCAGCAGCAAGCGCTCGACACCCTCAAGAGCCTTCGGAAGCTCTGCAGGGTCGTTATAGTCGAACTGTGCGATGCTGACCTGATCGGATGAAAGGTCCTGCGCTTTTTCAGGTGAGCGAACCAGCGCACGAACCGGTGTGTTTGTAAGGCCTGCGAGATGTTTCAATACGAGCCGGCCCAATTGTCCGTTCGCACCGGTGACCGCAATCATGGCAATTCTCCTCGTTGTCGGTGATGGTTTTGATCCGATGCGGCTGATGTAGACTTAAAACTTACTTTTTGTTAGTACGTACAAAAAGGTTAGTTTTGGAAGACCTGAATTCATGACCTCTTCAAAGCATCACAAATCGCCGGAAAGCCCGCCTTCTGGGGCCATGCTGCAAGAGCCGGACGGCCACAGACTGTCCGACATGCTGCGGCGGGGAGAGCTGTTCAACCAGAACTGTCCCTCCAGAGAAATCCTGAAGCATCTGACCAGCCGGTGGGGTGTTCTGGTGCTGATTGCGCTCCTTGAGCGAGACCATCGATTTTCAGATCTCAGACGGACTGTCGGAGGGGTGAGTGAAAAAATGCTGGCGCAAACGCTCCAGACGCTGGAAGCCGACGGGTTTGTCGACCGGTTTTCACATCCCGTTGTACCGCCCCACGTCGACTACAGCTTGACGCCTATCGGGCGCGAAGTTGCGCTCAAGGTCAGAGACTTTGCCGACTGGATCGAAGTGAACATCAACCGGATTCTGGCAACGCAGCTTGAGCGTAGCCCCGAGCATACCGGGTAGATCTGGCGGCAAGGCAGAGTTACCCGGATGGGCAGACCTCCGCGACTTTACGGTCTTCCAGAAGCATCTGGACGCAACCGGTCGAGGAAGAATTACCGGACCGTTTTGCAGACTTGACCGGCGACCGGAATGTTGCCCGATGGAGTTCCTCAGCACGGCCATTGCGCAAGCCGACCACGCGAAGCGTCCGCCGGTCGTTGGAGGGGACAACGATGTCGGTCTTGCCGTCGCCGTTAAAGTCGAGATCTGCGGAAAGGTCTTGCTCCCGGGCCCCGATCTTGTGGTTTGAAAAGCCTGCAACGGAGGCTATTGGAGCCAGTGATCGACCCTGCCATTCAACGAAGTAAAGCGTCCCGCCGATATGCGGTGTTTCAACGTAGGCTATCTGCGGCTTGCCGCGGCCTGCGTAGTCGGCAATCCCGGCAATGTTCAGCCATCTGTTCGGAATGCCGATCGGAGCCGTCGCGGCGAGTTCCACGAGCCTGCCGTCTCGCAAACCGAAGATCGCGACGCTCGCGCCCGCGTCAAGGTAGGCCCGGATCGTGATGATCTCTACCGCGCCGTCACCGTCGAGATCCACGATCCTTGGGGTCCGGTCTTCGAAGACTTCGATTTCAGGAAGCGTAAGCTCGTAAGTGCCACCGTTCTTGACGGCGACATGCAGGGAGCCGGCCTCGATGGCATCACCCAGGATGCCGTGACGATAGCGGCGTGTGGGCGATCCATACCAGGCCGCGACTATCTGGCCGTCGTCCCGATACAGCGCATAGTGTCCGTCCGGTAGGCCGTTTTGCGGTTTTGTCGGCTCACCTGACCAGACGTTGTCGGGTAAGGAGGACGAAGCCGCCTCGCCAGGAGGAATTGTGATTGCAAGGAATAGGAGAGCTGACAATCCGGCGAATAGTCTCAAGGTTCCCTCCTATTCGGCTGCAGTAAGGTCTGCGGACTGGCTTGCCGACTTCAACAGGCAGCTCTCCGTCTCCACATCCATCGGCACCATCATTTCGATTGTCATGCCTTCGATAACGGCATCCTGGACGGACACGAGTTGTCCGAGCATAGATGTCACCCGGAGCTTCGAACCATCCGGACCGAGCACTTCAATCGGTACAAAAACGGGTACATCCTCCCGAAAGGTCTCGTCGAGGCCATCGAGCAGACCGCTTGCGTGGGCCTGTTCCAGAAGGTCGGCAAGGTCGGGATCTTCCGCGGCCTCCCGATAAAGCCGGGAGGCAAAGACCGGCGCTGCTTCATTCCAGTTCAAAATCCGCTGGCGGAACGCGGGCGACAGGAAAATCCGGAAGAGGTTGGGCGGTTCGTTCTGATCACCGACAAAGCCCGCCAGAAACTGCTTGCCGGGTGTATTGCTCCGCAGGATCGTCCAGCGCTTGTCGAGCACAAATGCCGCGAAGGGCCAGTTTGCAAGGATCCGGGTTTCGATCAGGTTGAGCGCGTCCTGGATGTCAGGTGCATCTTCCGCCCGGCACTTGTATGGGCCGGCAAGCCCCGCCGTCTCGTAAAGCACTTGGCTGCGGCTGACGGGCAGGGCGAGCTCGCGTTCAATCCGCTGGATCATGTAGCGCGAGGGCTGCGCACGGCCGGTTTCCAGGAAAGAGATATGGCGCTGGGTTGACCCGAGCCGGTCGGCGAGGGCGGTCTGGCTGAGACCGCGTTCGGCGCGCAATGATTTAAGGGAGTTTCCGAATGCCTGGCTGTGCACGTTCATGTTCAGACCCGTGACCTTGCGTTCTATTCCCTGCAAGGGAATTGCTGCGACTGCAGAAAAATCTAGGCTTGCGGCCGAAATCATTCAACACACGAACGCTGGAGCAACCAATGACAACGTGGATCCTTGCCGTTCTGGTGCTTTATTTCTGCCAGATCTATCTGACTGCCCTCATGTATCTGCCGACGGCTGGATTTGTGCGTCTCGCCGGAGGACGGGACGCGTTGCCGGACAAGGGCAAGTTCGCCGGTCGGGCAGACAAGGCGCTTGTCAACATGAAGGAAAATCTGCCGTTCTTTCTCGTCCCGGCCTTACTGGTCTATGTCGTGCCGAACGCCAATTTCGGCTTGGCGGTGCTGGGAGCACAAATGTTCTTCTTTGGCCGGCTGATTTACATTCCGCTTTATCTTTCCGGTATTCCCGGACCGCGATCCATTGGCTACGGGATTGCGCTGATCGGCAATATTCTGATCGCCTTGTCGCTTCTTGGTGGATGATCGAGAGGGCGCGCGCTGCGTCGGTTGAAGTGACCGCCTGACCGGCATGGTTCGGTCAGGCGGTTTCGTTTGGAGACGTTTATGACTTGTCTTCAGACTTTGCCGGCGGGCGCCCGCCATGGACGAAATTCATGGCATGCCCATTGAGGCAATAGCGCAGGCCGGTCGGAGCCGGGCCGTCCGGAAAGACATGGCCCAGATGGGCATCGCACTGATTGCAGCGGATTTCCGTTCGGACCATGCCATGCGACTTGTCTTCAAGTTCCCTGATGGCGTCTTCGTGGACGGATTCAAAGAAACTCGGCCACCCGCAGCCGGCATCGAACTTGCTGTCGGACATGAACAACGGGGCATCGCAGCACACACAGTCGTACCGGCCGACCAGCTTGTTGTCCCAATGGGGTCCGGTGAATGGTCGTTCGGTTCCAGACTGACGCGTTATGTAGAACTGTTCAGGCGTAAGCTGTTCCATCCACTCAGCAGTGGTCTTTCTCACTTTGGGAGGCTTTTCGTCCATTTGGGTGACGTTATCACTCATTCTGATCTTCCCGATTTTTAGCGTTTTGCAATGGACATAGGAAAAAGAGCAAGACTAGGCAAGAACAGGCCGATCACCAGTCTGTCAGCGGGTTAGTTTGTGCATGACTGTCTTGACTCTGTTTCCACCTTCCTGACGAGCCTGAAAAACACAGTTTTCCGCCGCAGCAAGGATGAATTCCGGGCTTTCCGAGATTCCGGTCTGTTCTGCGACGGCACATGCGGCACCGACAGACGCGGTCATGACGCCGTTGCCGGCAGTGTTGCCCGGATTGGGAATTCCCAGATCCTCGATGGCAACTTGAATATACGCACTGATCGTCTCTGCACCCATTTCGTGGGTCCTGGGCAGGAGAAGTGAAAACTCCGAGGAGGCGGTGCGCGCAGCGATGTCGGCCGGCCGCCTTGCGGTTTCGTTCAACAGATCAGCGACCTTTGCCAGACAGTCTTCCGCAGCTCCAGGTCCGTAGTTTTCTGCAAGCGATTCAAAGCGATCCAGCGTGACTTTGATCAGGCTTGTATGGGTCTTTTCGCGAAGCGCGATCGCCCATTCCCGTTTCAGGCTGTCTTCAAACGACCGTCTGTTGTGAAGACCGGTGAGGGGATCTGTTTGCGACGCCGCCTCAAGCTGGCTTTCCAGTTCGCGCAGTCGCGCGATGCTCCGGAAGAAGATCGCGAACGCATATGGTTCTGCGTTTTTGTCGGCCAGCAGATGTGTGGTGACCTCCGCCCAGACTAGGGGGCCGAAGGCTGATCTCACCTGAAGGTCTGCATGGGGAAGGGGACCGGCAGGATCGCCGCTACCAGACAGGATCCGGTGCAACGTCTCAGCGTCCGTGTTCAGTTCCTCAACGTAAACCAGGTCGCTCAGTTGCTCGGCGAGCGCGCCCGCATTCCATCCAAACAGTTTTTCCGTCGCCGGGGATATATAGGTTGGTGCACCGTCAAGCGAGAGCAGGATAACGGCGTCCTTGCTCAGTTCCACGATCGTTTCAAAATCTATGTGCGGCGTCCGGAGCAGATCTGTTCCCACAGAACTGTTCTTGTTGGTTTCCAACGCCATAACTGCCTCGCTCAGCATTGCTGCGACAATGCTACGTTCTTGGCTTCGCTGTCTCAAACTGAACGGTATTTACGCTGTGAAATCAAGTGGCTTGGGCCCTGGTCAATTGGCTGATTGCCTGATTTTACTTCCTCTTTTGGTTAATTTGCACAATTTAACTAGAGTTCGGCCCCGGCAGATTTATGCATGCTTGGTGATACTGCCGAACTCTCCGTCAACGCATGCGACAAAATCCCACGCTTGACCCACTAGACCAGCATAGATCGTTCGGTTCGTCGAAAAATCGTTCCGGAAGTGCTTGAAGACGCCTATCCATGTCCCTAAGACATGTCATAAGTCTTCCGGCCCGCTATGATCTGGCGAAAAGGTGTTGATTCGAACAGGTTTGACACCGGTCGTTTTATGAAAAACGTGACGAAAGCTCAGTATGACGCCAGCAGTGATCGACGACACTACTTTATACGCCGTACTTGCACCCTTCGCCGCAGCTCTCGTTGCGCCTGTTCTGACCCGCTGGTTCAAACACAATGCGGCGTGGCCTCTCGCGCTCGTTCCGGGGCTCATCTTCCTGCATTTCGTCGGCTTCATCGGGCCGGTTTCACAAGGGGAAACCTTTGTGGCCGCCAAAGCCTGGGCACCCAGCTACGGCATTAATTTCTCCGTCTATGTCGACGGGCTGTCGACGTTGTTCGGCCTGCTGATCTCGGGCATCGGCACCTTTATCATTCTGTACGCCGGCGGTTACCTGAAAGGACATCCGCAACAGGGCCGTTTCTTTTCGTTTCTGTTCCTGTTCATGGGCGCGATGCTCGGTCTGGTGCTCGGCAACAATCTGATTTCGCTGTTTGTTTTCTGGGAGCTTACCTCGATCACATCATTCCTGCTGATCGGGTTCGACCACCTGCGTGCCGCCTCCAGAAGAGCTGCCATTCAGGCGCTTGTCGTTACCGGCGGCGGTGGGCTCATTCTGCTGGCCGGCTTTATCCTGATCATCGCTGCGACAGGCGAAATCGAAATGTCCGTGCTGCTTGCCTCGCCGGACATTATCAAGGACACGGGTCTTTATCTGCCGATCTTCCTGCTGGTGCTCGGCGGCGCTTTTACAAAATCGGCGCAGTTCCCGTTTCACTTCTGGTTGCCCAACGCGATGGAAGCGCCGACACCTGTTTCGGCGTATCTGCACTCCGCAACCATGGTCAAGGCCGGTGTCTATCTGCTCATGCGTATGCATCCGCTCCTGGGCGACACCGTTCTCTGGACAACCGTGCTGCCATTGTTCGGCGGTGCGACGCTCCTCGTTGGGACCATCCTGGCCATCCGCCAGACAGACCTCAAGCTGATGCTGGCCTATACGACCGTCGCGTCACTCGGGCTTCTCGTCATGCTGACGGGTACAAGTTATGAAAAGGCGCTCGAGGGGGCTGTGCTCTACCTTCTGGCGCATTCGCTCTTCAAGGGCGCGCTCTTCATGGTCGCTGGCACAATCGACCACGAAGCAGGAACGAGAGACATCACCAAGCTTGGCGGTCTCAGGGGCGCGATGCCGATCACATTTGCAGCGGCCTGTCTTGCCTCTCTCTCCATGGCCGGTCTTCCGCCATTCATCGGGTTTATCGCAAAGGAAATCCTTTACTACGGTACCTCCGACATTGATGCCTTGGGTCAGCTTGGCGTGATGGTCACGATCGTCGCCGTCGTCGGCAATGCGCTGATGCTGGTGATTGCCGCTGCCGTCGCGATCAGACCATTCCTGGGCGCTCAGGTGGAAACGCCCAAACATGCTCATGAAGGACCGATCCTGCTTTATGCCGGACCGGTTGTCCTTTCGGTCACCGGCATCATCCTCGCACTGATTGCGCACACGACCGGCGTGCTGTTCATCGGCCCGACGCTTTCGTCCCTTCTTGGTGAATTCACGCAGATCGATCTGCACCTCGTGCCGACAAAGATCAACGCCCCTGTGATCCTGTCCTTTGTCACGGTCGGCCTCGGCATCGCGCTTTATACCCAGCTGGACAAACTGCGGAGCATCACCGCGTCGGTGCTTCAGGCGATCGGCTGGGGACCGGACAAGGGGTTCGATCAGTTCATCAGCGGGACCGTCCGTATTGCAACGGTGCTGACGCGGGCGTTGCAGACCGGCAAGATGCAGACCTACATGTTGCTTACATTCGTGTTCACCGCGCTTGCGGTCCTGCTTCCAGGCTACCTGACAGACAGTTTCCCGGCGATGCCGAAAATGCCTGAATACCGCTTCTATGAGTGGGGCATCTTCCTGATTGCTGTACTCGGCCTTATTGCGGTTCTTATTGCCAAAACGCGCCTGACGGCGATTGTTTCACTCGGCATTCAGGGCTTTGCCGTTGCGTTGATCTTCATGATGTTCGGCGCACCGGACCTCGCATTCACGCAGTTCATGGTGGAAACGCTGTCCGTTGTTATCCTCGCGCTCGTGATGACGCGTCTCAACCTGTCACCGCGCGATCACCGGTCAGTACCGGCGCGCGTTTTGACAGGCGTTGTTGCAGCCACGGTCGGGCTCGGACTCACCCTCACGATGCTTGCCATCACACAGCAGCCGTTCGACAGCCGGCTTTCGGAGTTCTTTACGGAATTCAGCCGTTCGATCGCTCACGGCCGCAACATCGTCAACGTGATCCTCGTCGACTTCCGAGGCTTTGATACGCTTGGTGAAATCGCGGTCGTCGTGCTGGCAGGTTTGTGCGTGCTGGCGCTTATCCGGATCAGGACCAGACCGGAATCGGACGAGGATGCTTCGCCTGACGAACCGAACCAGACTCAATCAGTGGAGGCACGCTGATGCGCACGGTCATTTTCCGCACCATCGCGCCTTACCTGGCCGCACTGATGGTCCTCTTTTCCATCTTTGTCCTGTTACGCGGGCACAACGAACCGGGTGGTGGCTTCATCGGCGGGCTCATTGCAGCTTCCGCGCTTGCCATCTTCGGGATTGCCTGCGGTGTGGCGTCCGTCCGGCGGGCCATCGTGTTTCATCCAATGGGCATTTCCGGTTTCGGGTTGTTCATCGGAGCGCTGGCGGGCGTGCTGTCCTTCTTCAACAACCAGGCTTTCATGACCAGCCAGTGGCTGATCTTTGATTTCTTCGGCGTCGAAGTCCCATTGTCCACGCCTCTGGTTTTCGACATCGGCGTCTATCTCGTGGTTGTCGGAGCCATCGGGTCAATTGCCCTTGCGCTTGAAGAAAGGGAGGCCGACTGATGGAAACAGGCGTTGCTATCCTGATTGGACTGTTTTTCACGGTCGCCGTCTACCTGATGCTTTCCAAGCAGCTTGTGCGGATCCTGCTGGGTATCGCCATTCTGGGCAACTCGGTGAACATGCTCATCTTCACCAATGGAAGGCTGACACGCGAAATTCCGCCGCTCATCCCCGCCCATCTCTACGTGCCGGAGACAGCGACGGCCAACCCGCTGCCGCAGGCGCTCGTTCTGACCGCCATCGTGATCTCGTTCTCGTTCTTTGCGTTCTTGCTGGTGCTGGCTTTCCGCGCCTATCAGGAACTTGGAACTGACGAGATCAACAAGATGCGCGTCGCAGAGCCTGAAAACGAACAAACTCCGCCTCAAGGGTATTAGACTGAATGGCCGGTCCCTCTGTTTCCGTTGATTATGCCGATGCAATGATCACCGCGCCGATTGCGGCGGGTGACTGGCTCATTGTGGCGCCATCGCTGATTACCATGATCGGTGGCGCGCTGTGTCTGATGCTGCGCAAGAATACCGACCTGCAGCCGAAACTCGGAATTGCGCTTCTCGGCGCACTGGTGCTTGCAAGCCTGGCGCTGCTGATACGGGTTCTGGATCATGGTGTCATCACCATGGTCATGGGCAACTGGTTGCCACCCTTCGGTATTGCCGTAACGGCGGACGCGCTCGGCGCGACGCTGACGTTCATCGGCTCGGTGGTGGCCTTTTGTGCCGGTCTCTTCGGTATGAAGACCGTCAACAGTTCCGGCAGGCGGTACGGCTTCTATCCGTTCCTGCTGTTGCTTATGACGGGTGTTTGCGGGTCGTTTCTGACAGCTGATGTCTTCAACCTTTATGTCTGGTTCGAAGTGCTGCTGATCTCTTCCTACGGATTGCTGGTGCTCGGCAATGACCGTATTCAGCTTGATGGTGCGGTGAAATACGGCGTGCTCAATCTGGTCGGGACCAACCTGTTCCTGATTGCAACGGGTCTGCTTTACGGCATTTTCGGAACACTCAACATGGCCGACATCGCCACGAAGGTCGCTGCGTTGGACAACCCGGCCTCCGGTACGCTGGCGACCGTTGCAGCGCTCTACTTTCTTGCCTTTGCGATGAAAGCGGCAGCTTTTCCGGTCAATTTCTGGCTTCCGGCTTCCTACCACACGCCAAACATCGTGGTCTCGGCCGTCTTTGCCGGATTGCTGACCAAGGTCGGGGTTTATGCCCTGATCCGCATCTTCGTGCTCATTCTTCCTGCATCGCGTGAATACATGGCCGATGTCATCGGACTTGTGGCGATCCTGACGCTGATGACTGGCGCACTCGGCGCGCTGGCGCAAACCGAATTGCGCCGGCTGCTCGGGTTTCTTGTGATCGCAGGTATCGGTTCGATGCTTGCCGGACTTGCAGTCGGATCGACGCTTGCGATCTCCGGAGCGATTTTCTACGCGGTCCATTCGATCATCGTCATGACCGCGCTCTATCTGGCTGCAGGCATCATGAACATGATGGAAGGGTCTTACAATCTCAGGCAGCTCGGCGGGCTTTACCAGAGAAACGTGGCTTTTGCCGGCGTGTTTCTCGTATTGGCGTTTGCCGTATCGGGCTTGCCGCCGTTTTCCGGTTTCTGGCCGAAGGTGATCCTTGTCGATGCGGCATTCGGCGACGAGCGTTTCTGGCTGGGGGCAGCCATTCTTGTCAGTGGTTTCCTGACCACCATGGCAATGGGCCGCGTATGGATCTATGCTTTCTGGCGCGGGGGACCGGAAGGCACAGCAGATGGCCAAAGTGTCGCCGTGACAACGTCTTCACCGCCGGAACTGGCCGGTGGAGCCGTTTGGTTGCCGCTCGGCGTTCTTACAGCTCTGGTCGTCTATTTCGGTATCCAGCCGGAATGGATGATTGAACTTTCAACGCAAGGGGCGAGCGGTGTCGTTGACCCGCTCGGATACCTGCGCTCAGTCTTGGGAGAGCAGGGATGACCAGTCTCTTTCTGATCAACATTCTCATGGCGCTTGCCTGGGGCGCGGTCACGGGCAATTTCTCCGAGATCAATCTTGCCTTCGGCTTTGTGCTTGGCTCCGGCGCGCTTTACCTGATCCGCGAACAGGTCGGCACGTCGGTCTATTTTCGCCGGTTCGGTAAATCGATCGGGCTGGCCGCCATGTTCGTTTACGAGCTGGTGTTGTCTGCCTGGCGTGTCGCGATGATCGTGTTGCGGCCGAAGATTGAATTGGAGCCGGGTATCATTGCGCTTCCCCTCAGTGTCGACAGCGATTTCGAGATCACGATGCTGGCAAACCTCATCACGCTCACGCCGGGTACGCTGTCCGTCGACGTGTCGGAGGACCGGAAGACGCTTTACATTCACTGTATTGACGTTCCGGATCCGCAGGCAACGATCGACGACATCAAAAACGGATTTGAGCGCAAGATCATGGAGGCGTTCAGATGACGGGATTTGAGTCATTTGCGGCAGAGTTTCTGGCGGGCGCCGTGAAGATTTCGCTCGGTATCCTGACCGTGTCTTTCATTGTCATTGTCTATCGGACGGTGCGGGGCCCAAGTCTGCCGGATCGCGTGATTGCGCTGGACATGCTGGTCGCCGTCGGGATCGGGTTCATTGCCGCAATCGGCGTTTCGACAGGGATCTACCTCTATATCGACATTGCCATCACGCTCGGTCTCGTCGGTTTCCTGGCAACCGTCGCCTTTGCCCGGTTTATTCTCAGCAGAGGCACGGCGGGTGACGAAACCATCATGCAGGAGGTTGAGGAGAGCATCAAACGCAGGGAGGCGGGACAATGATCGGTGCGGTCGTCGATATCGTCACCGGCTGCATGCTTGTCATTGGTGCGTCTTTTGCCTTTGTCGCATCGCTTGGGCTGGTCCGGCTGAAAGACGTTTACATGCGCACGCATGCCGCTTCCAAGGCGGGTACTCTCGGCTCCGGCCTCATGCTTCTGGCGCTTGCCGTTGAGGCAGGGGACCTGTCGGTCATGACCCGCGCGGTTGCAGGTGTCGTCTTCTTCTTGCTGACAGCCCCAATTTCGGCCCATTTGTTGGCAAAAGCTGCTTATGCGGCAGGATATCGTCCTTGCGCGGACACAAAAGTGGATGCTTTGGCCGAAACTGTTCGGCCAAACGAATGAATTCGCGCGCATAGCAGCCATGCGAAACTAGAAGACTGGCGTAAGGGAATACTATAGGATCATTGTCAATACCGAATTTTCGGAAATAGTCGGTATCTATAGAATTTGATTTATATTGGCAATGAGAGGGTTTTATTTGATTTTCGGGGTTGTGTGAAAAGGAAAGCAGCGATATAAGGCTGTGACAATCACCTGCAAAGTAGAATCGTTTTTGATTTCTAATTCCGCAAGTAACGTAGATTTCTAGGCGTTTTCGGGACAAATTATTTGCAGGGTTATACCGAAGCATAATTCGAATTTGGAAGAGAACAGGTGAAATATGACTGACAATCCGGTGGATGCTAATCTGATTGATCTTACGGCGGACATTGTCTCTGCGTATGTGAGCAACAATACGGTTGCTTCGACCGACCTGCCGAGCCTGATCAATGAAGTGCATGGTGCATTGCAGAAAACAGCATCCGCTTCCAGCGAGCCGGAGCCGGAGCCGCTGAAGCCCGCCGTGCCGGTCAAGAAGTCGGTTATGCCGGACTACATCATCTGCCTGGAAGACGGAAAGAAGTTCAAGTCGCTCAAGCGCCACCTGCGGACTCATTACAACATGACACCGGAAGAGTACCGCGAGAAGTGGGATCTGGGCGCAGATTACCCGATGGTTGCGCCGAACTACGCCGCAGCGCGCTCCGAGCTTGCCAAGAAGATGGGCCTCGGACAGCAGCGCAAGCGCTCGAAATAACGTTCAGCAGAGTTTCTGAAAAGACAGACAAGCCGCCTCTGGGCGGCTTTTTTGTGCGTTGGAACAGGGATGCGCGATGAGGTGAGGGGTCCTTTTCGTTCAACCGATCTTTCGACCGCGAGCCTTATGTCCCGGACCTAGGGATCAGGCAGCTGCCAGCGCTCCTTGCGCATCTGTGCGAATGCGACCGACCATGGACCGGAGCCCGTTGGACCTCTGGGGCGTCAGGTGATCCTGAAGGCCAAGCTTGGCAAAAATGCTCTCAACATCCGTATCGAGAATATCCTGCGCCGTCTTGTCGTTGAACAGGGATGTAACAATCGCAACGAGACCTTGCACGATCAACGCATCGCTGTCGCCTTTGAAACTCAGCACCGGTTTTCCGTCCTGTCCAGGCGTGACAGTGGTAATCAACCAGACCTGCGACACACATCCGCGCACCTTGTTCGCATCCGTGCGCTCAGCGGCGCTCAATTCGGGCAGCTCCTTGCCCAAATCGATCAGGTATTTGTAACGGTCTTCCCAATCGTCGAGAAAATCGAACGTCTCAAGAATTTCGCTGATGCTTGTTGTCATGTCACCGGTCTTTGAAGGTCTGTTTCGCCTTCATATAACTCGCATCACTGAAAGTGCAAATATTGGATCCGGTGCAGGTTCTGCTGTTTGGAAAGAAGACTGTTTGAAAAGAAAAATACGCCGCAGATGAAATGGGCAGCTATCCATCTGCGGCGCAGCGGAACGAGCCGCTGAAGTTTAGCCGTCGCTGCTGCGGTCTCACAGCATCGCACTAGCGAAGTGAAAACTTTGGCATTCCGGACAAGGCAACAGCTGGAACTGTGGCCTTGCCGCTCAGGAGTTGCGGCCTGAGCGCGGCTTGGGTCTGGGGACGGGCCCTTGAGCCGTCTCCACCTTTGACAGTGTTTTTTGAACTGGAACCGGAGGCAGGAATGCTTGCGTTCCGGTTTGGACGGCAAGCGGACGTTCCGTTGCGGTTGAACCGGTCACCAGCACGTCACCAGCCGGATCGTCAGTGATCTGCGTGTCCAGGAAGTCAAAGACAATGCGGGCACCGTCCTTGGCGCGGCTGCCGATGACGGTCAGTGCATTGCCTCCGGTTTCACAAGCTTGCGGATTGCGGCTACAAAAACCGCCAATGTCTGAAACCGTTGCCTGCGCGGCTATAAAGGCGGACACCGGGTCCACAGCCGCGGTCTGTTCTGCCGGGCGCTCTTGTTCCGAACCGAGCGGAATCAGAACGAGCACCAAGGTGAGCCAAAAGGCCGTCCTTAGAAGAAACAACATATCGCTACCCATAGTCTGTTCAGAGTTGCGTACCTTTTTTTGCCGGCACGCTTGTTATGATCAGACCCTAGCAGAGACATAAGAATGTCCGGTTGAGTGCGTCAGAGCAATTTTCATAAAATAAATCAGGTATTTGAATAGAGTTTTCTGAAAGATTGATTCAAATTTTATCTAATTGGGCGCAACGCACTGGATCATGAGGGTTTTTCAGTTTTTTCGCGCCTTTGGATTCATCCTTTATCGTTCATTAAGCGCTCCAGCCGACAATGACCACACAGGAGTTGTAAGCGGAAGAATCCGCTAGTGTCGTGTGGTAGTATAGAGTGCGTAACCTTCTGAATAGTATTGGGAAATTCTGGAAGCTCTGGTCCGTTCGCGTTGATGGAATGATTCATCCGCTTGCTGCGGCCGATACATTTCAGGCGCCGCTGCACCGTTCTTTCCTGATCGGATGCCTCATAAGCGGCTCCACCGCACTCGTAATTCTGCCCTTGCACCTTGCGTTTGCCGGCGCTCCGCATGCCGCAACGACGCTGGTGCTGGCCTGGATGCTAAGTCAGTGGCCGCTTGCAAACTATCTTTCACGCTCCGGCGCGCTGAACCGGGCAATCGGGATTTCGTCGACACTGTTTGCAAGCTTTGTCGCGGCCTTTTGTCTGGTGACAGGTGGAAGCAATTCGTTCGCACTTCTGTGGCTCCTCGTGCCACCGATAGAGGCGGCTCTTTCAACAAACCGGAAAATAGCTGCCGGGGTCTCGGCCTTGTGCCTTGCACTTCTGGGCGGCTTGTTCCTGTTCTCTGCCAATGTCCCATATGGCGGCGTTCTGCCACCTGAAGCTCAGGTATTGATGACGCTTGGGGCTCTCATCTATGTCGGACTGCTCGCCGTCCGGATATCGTCGGACCGCGATCATGCGCTGCGAGTGATCAAATCTTCGGTGCAAAGGCAGGAGACGGCCTGTGGCAGTGTCTCCGATGCGCTGTTTGAACTTTCGCAAACAGGCCGCCTTTCTACGATCGGCGGGCCCATCGGCAAATATTTCGGGGTCGTGCCCAAGGAGAGCGATGAAGACTGGCTGTTCCATCGCCTTCATGTCGCCGACCGCCCGCTTTATCTTACGCAGCTTGCGTTCGCACGGGTTGGAGAGTGTGTCCCGTCGTTTCCTGTGCGCCTTCGCGTTGGTGCCGCAGAGCCCGGTGAAGCCGGGCGCGCTCGGTTCCAACGGTTCGAGATGCGGCTCAAGCCGGTGGCCGGCAATGAGCAGCGTACGCATTCAGGAACGATCGTGCTTACGCTCAGCGAGCGTGAAGATAATGGCATCCAGACTGTTGCGCCAACGCTGGCCAACCTGCAGAGCGCCCTGAGCAACGCTTATGGCAGTGCCCTTGAAGAGGCGGTTGATACAGTCCGTTCAGAAGCTTCGGACGTCGTGGATCTGACGGCCAGGGTAGAAAGCCGGGACGATGTGCTTTCTGAAGGTTGCTTCGACCGGATGGAGAGGCAGCTCGAGGAAGTGGGGCAAGCCGGTGCCGATTCACTCAATGCCATATTGGACCTGGCGCCTGACGCGCGTACCGGCACGGAAACGGATTATGGTCGGGTCGATATTGCAGCCTGTCTGGATCATAGCTGCAATCTGATGCGTCCACTTGCCGATCGCCTCGGCGTTGGTATTGAGCTGGAAGCAAGCGCAGATCTCCCGGAAGCGCTTTTGGACCGGAAAAAGTTTCGGCAATCCGTGCATCTCCTGTTGTCCGATCTGGTTGAATCCGTCGGTGCCGGAGCCGTCGTTCATGTCAGGGCCTCTCAGCAGTCGCAGGGGCTGCAGGTGAAAGTGACGGTCTCAAATCGGATGTCCAACCCGGGCCGGAACGCGGAAGGCTTGAACCTCGTCCTGGAACGGGCTGCCACGCTGCTTGCTGAGACGAGCGCACATCTCGAAACCCGATCCGAACCGGGGAGTGGGGAAAGCATCATCATTCAGGTGCCCGTTCGCGCGAGCAGACCGGAGCATCCGCCCGTGCCGGATGAAACAAACAAGCCTTTGGCGAAAACGGCATAGGCGTCGATATGGCAAGAGCAAAGAAAAAGAACGAAACTCAGAAGACATCTGAGACCATCATGGCAAGGGCCGGACATATCGCGCTGGACAATCCGGTCGCGGCAGGAGG
>Ga0207422_1002611_pt1 | contig 22844 bp, 14 predicted proteins | sample MarCyaLeptolynsp_FD_187757 | JGI IMG/M metagenome (GOLD analysis project Ga0207422, IMG submission 187757) | Marine cyanobacterial communities from Panama - species 1 Leptolyngbya sp. (SPAdes) | ecosystem: Environmental > Aquatic > Marine > Unclassified | place: Panama: Panama City | collected... | reverse complement strand
CTCTGAGGGCTTTTCGCACGGCGATATCTTATCGTTTTGTCGGTTGGCTGACGGAGAATCAGGACGTATTTAGACAGTATATAGAGAGTCGAGGCTATATTTGGGCTTGATTTTCGCTAAAGTACCACTACCGCAATTCCGCTGGTTTCATCGAATCCTGCGGTCGCCACGAGAGACTGCTGCCAAACTTGATTGCCGTTGCGATCGTACTTGGCGATGAAACTATCGGCCAGTCCGGCATTCGCGCCGTCGATCTCGCCATCGGTGCGTCCCACCAGATAGGTATTACCCGCACCATCCACCGTCACTGCTTGAGCGCGATCGCGTCCGAGGGTTGAGAGGGAGGCTTGTTCCTGCCATTCCACTGTCGGTTCGTCGTTGTCGAGGATGCTGACAGTGCCGCCATCAGAACCGTGGGGGGCAATGCTGTAGCCAGCATCGGGTTTCAGCCACAAATATAGGGATTCGGTGGGTTCCACCCGACTGTCATTGATGGGATTGACATAAATGCGAGCCGAGTTTTGTCCTGTGGGAATGGTGACGCTGCCGGGAAGGGTATAATCCCACAGTTGTTTTTGGACGAAAGGATCGGTGTTGTTGGGATTGCGATCGAATACGGAGGTTGGATCGCTGTTGTAGGCCGAACGCGAGTACCCAGAAATATCGTAGGTAAAGTAGTTCACCGTTAGGGGAGCGGTTGTATCGCCGTCGCGGGTGATGGTGTAGTACCCTAAATCCCCATCCTCAGAAGCGATGCGATCGCTTACTTCCAGAGAAACTGTGGGACGGTCATCATTGTCGGCAATTTCCACCTCCTTGCTGCGAAGGCGTTCTAACACGGTGTAGGCAGCGTCATCGTTTAAGGTAATAATTAAGTTCTCATCGCCTTCCACGAGGGTGTCGTCAATGGGGCTAATACCGAGCGAAAGGTGGTGCTGTCCGGTGATACGAAAAGGATCGTTGGGACTCACTGCTGCAAACGTGACACTTTCTGCCGGAATGCTGTAATCCTGACCATTGGTTGCCGTTCCCGACAGGGAGTAGTTGACGGTTAGGTCGGTTTCCAACTCCCCGATCCGCCGCACTGTTAAACCGCTAACATTACCGGATTCGGAAGCATAACCTTTGTTGCCGCGATACGGCCAAGATTCCGTAAAAAGATAGACTTGCGGGGTATCGTTATCCCAGATTAAGAGCGTATCGCGATTCTCCGCCCCCACTTCGTAAGCCTTGGTATCGGTTATCTTGATATCGACCCGTTCCCGCCATTCAGAGAGGTTGTCTTCAATAGGATTAACGGTCACCGTGGCAGAGGTTGCCCCAGCGGGAATAATCACCGTTCCTGAAAGGGTTTCGTAGTCTTCACCGGGACGTGCGGTGGGTTGTCCGGATACGGCGATCGCTTCCACCTCGTAGGTCACTTCCAAGGCGTGTTTCGGGTTCCCCGTGCGGGTTACGGTAAATTGACCGGGATTGCCCCCTTCTTTGGCGTAGGTGTCTGTCGCGTCTACAGTTACCGTGGGGCGCGTGCCGAAGAGATTGAGCTTCCAGGAGGTCAAACTTCCCGTCAGGTTGTTATCGTCAGCATCAAACACTTCGAGCGTCCAATCCCCCCGCGAAGATTCGCCCCAATGCCGCAGAGAAGTGTAAGTCCAATCGGGATTCAAAGGCGCGCCATCGGTGTAGGGTTGAGCGAGAACCGATCGCGTGCCGTCAGGGGAGGTCAGCACCAGTCGCAGGTCGCCGGAGAAGTCGTGCAGTCCGTCAATCATCAGTTCCAGCGATTCGACGGTAATATCCTCTTCCATCTCCAGCGTGGTTCTGATGGAACCGCCGTCGGGAATGGCTTCGCCGCCTCGGAAGGAAAAGTCGCGCTTGCCTTCGATGGCAACTTCGGGTTCCACCGTCGTCCAATCTTGCGCCATGGCAACGGCTGCATCGGCGTTAATTTGCCCAAATCCATATTTTTGATTCGTCCAGTATCCGGCTTGGTTTTGCTGCCAGCCCGCATCGCTGCTATCGTTGCGGTTGGCAGTTTCAACGAGAATGTGTTGGATATCTCGCCAGTTGAGCGTGGGATTGGCTGCGAGCATTTGTGCGGTGACTCCCGATACGATCGCGGCGGCGGAGTCGGTGGTTTCGGCGGGAACGCTCACCACTAAGGACGCGCCAGGTTCGCTCAAGGGGAGTTGCTGGCCGTTGCCATCCAACGCGCCGACGGCAATGGTGTGGCGGGAGTTAGCGAAAGGATTATAGTTCATATTCCCCGCTGCTTGAGCGCGATCGCCCCCGGCAAAGACAAAGACGTTACCAAACCCATCCCGGCCGCTTTCGGCTCCCACTTCGAGCTGAAACTCCATCTGCGGCAGGTCGAACCAGTTGGTATTGCCCCAACTATTGTTGTAAATGTCGATGTCTTGGTTGCGGTGTCCCAACGCATCGGCGATTTGCGGGTCGGCTACGGTGTCGCCGGTCAATCGCAGTCCCGCTAAGTCCGCACCGGGGGCAATTTGGTTAATTTGTTCGGCGATCGTCGTACCGTGGGTTTGACCGGGAAGGGGAGTGGGGTCAGCATCGCCATCTTTGAAGTCGCGGCTGTAGGCCGAGCGAGAGTTTCCTGGCAAGGCGGTGGGGTCGAGTCCATCGTCAATAACACCAATTGTCGTTCCCTGAGCCGGATTATTAGCCGTGCTGCCGGGAACTAAGGTACTCGGCGTGGTTTGAGGTTGGGGGTTGACGGGAATGAGGGGATAGAAGAAGAAAGCCTCGGAACTATTTTCCAGTTGAGAAACCGGGTTGGCATTATCGCCGAATTCGAGAACGAAGGTGTTGGGGAGGTGTCCGGTAAAGCCTAAATTGGTTGCCCCGGTTGCGTTCGCGAGGGTCTGCGCGGCGGTGGAGGATTGGGTATTGACAACCCAGCGTTGAGCCGTGTCGAGTTGCGCGTCGGTGTAACGCTCCAGGTTGGTGGCCCGCTCGATCGCATACTTAACGCGCGAGGAAAGGTTGGAGATGGGGAGGACGGTAAAGCTGCGCGTGAATTCCCCGCTGGCGGCTCCCTCGGAGTCGTAGGCCGTGCCGCGCAAGTTGTAGCGACCGGCAGCTAAATTGTTTAAGGCGTACTCAAACTGAGCTTCACAGCCGTGGGAGGTGTCAAACTGAGTGACATCGGCAATATCCACCCAATTGCCGTTATTAACTTGCAACCAAAAGTCCACGCGAGCGATGTCCTCGCTGCCGTTAGCATCGGATACGCCGTTGTCGAGGAGGGTGACGGTTTCGCCGAGGGAATAGAAGGTGTCGGTGCTGAAGTGCAGGCTCTCCGGGGCAATGTTGCCGAACAGGTCTTGAGCGGCCGCAGTTCCCGTCCAGTCTAGGTCTGGAGCCAGAAGATCCCCCGCAGCGGTAGCGGTTCCATCGGCTCCGAGAACGCGGAAAATGAGGTCGTTGTAGTCGCTGTCTCCGAAGCGATCGCCAAAAGCAAAGGTCTTGCCATCATCGCCGAGGGAGGCAAATCTGCCAAAACTTTTGGCATTGCTGGCGTTGGGAGCTTCCAGGGAGAATAAGGGGTTGCTGCGGTTGGGATTGTTAAGAACATTTTTAATGCTGCCTTTGGGCGCGAAGATAAAGGCAAATTCGCTGTTGGGAGCGAGGTTAAAGTGTTTGAGGCCCTTGTGTTCCCCAGCGTTCCAATTTTTCTTTTCGTGAGCGCCGATAACTCGATCAAATCTGGCTCCCTCGGTTTTGTCAGAGATGGCGATATGACCGAGTTTCGAGTCGCTGAGGGCGCGGCGAGCAGCTTCTTGGATATAAGCGGTGGAACCGGGTTCGAGGGCTTCCATCCCGTCCAAGCTGAAGATGGCGAGTTCTCCTTCCCAACCGCCGCCATCATGGAGGTAGTCAATGCAGATATGGCCGCTTTCACCCACTGAGAAGACTCCGGAGTTGACTTGGGGTAACGGTTCTAAGGGAGTTTGGCTGGCAGGTGCGATCGCAAAGGGATCGTCCGCAACATCGCTCGTATCTAAAGCGGCGAGGACGGGACTCCGATTGGTTTCCAGGGCGCTCATTTGAGTCACGGCCAGAGGGGTCAACTCCGTCCTTTCAATCCCCGAATGCAACGCTTCTGGCGATCGAGATTGATTGAGAAACGGGTCGGAGTTGGGGAGTCCGAGGGCGCTACTGCCGTCAATTGCAGGAGTTTCAGACGTGGCGGTGGTGGGATCGAAGTGTTCCATTGTTGAGAGTTTCCCGATGAAAAAAGACGACAAGAAGGGGCGCAATCGCACAGATGCGATCGCTGAGAACGATCTGAAAATTGGAAAAATTCTTGTTTTCCGCAGGGATGTTCTCCCCTTCACTTCTCTATTGGGAAGAAGAGGGAAAATCTATGCAACCCACCGTCGCTTCAGTCATCAGTCAACAGCGCCTGACGGCGGAGGTGTGGGGTCTGGGGTGTAGGGTGTGGAGGACAAGGAAAATTGGGAAGTAGGGGCGGGTTTGCTCCATTTCTCCTGAATGGTACCGATACGGTCTCTCAAAACCCGCCCAACTCTTCTTTAGATCGGTCAAATGCGGTTTACTGTGGCAGCGCGATCGCAACTCCCTCGCTTTCCTGGGCAATGCGATTCACCGCACACACCGCATAGGTTCCCGGAGAAACGCTTGCACTCGTCGTCGAGGCCGGAAAAACTTCGACTAACTCCCAACTCCCAGCCGTCGAGCGATAAAGCGTCCAGGCCCGAACCGTCTCCTTCGCAGCGGCATTCCAGGAAATTGTCCCGTTCCCCGCGCGCACTCCCGCTGGTAGCGGTGGCGGCGGCGCGCTAACCGTTGGAATAACCGGGGCCAGGGCGGGTTTGGGATAAATGTTTTGCCCGAAGCGAGCATTAATATTATCTGGATTTGCTGAAAACACCGCCATATTGAAGAAAATATTCCCCAATGCATTATTCGCCGCCTGGTTGCGAGCGATCGCCACCTGTTGCTCAAACTCCTCAAACGTCCAGGAGGGTTGCCCATAACTCCGCAGATTATTGCCAACATAAATGTGGGCATTGCGCGGGTTATTCTCCGTCCACCATTTCAGCAGTGTCGGATAACTTTGTTGGGTTTGGTCGATGCGCCAGTACAGTTGCGGGGCAATATAATCGATCCACCCCTCAGCGAGCCACTTTTTCGGGTCGGCAAAGAGTTGGTCGTACTGATCCAGTCCCTGAATGCCTGGCGGTTCGTTGGGGCGGTAAATTCCGAAAGGACTGATGCCAAACTTAACGTGGGGTTTGGTCGCGCGAATGCCTTGAGACAAGCGCTCGACAAACTGGTTGACGTTATTTCTGCGCCAGTCGCCCAAGCTGAGAGTTCCGCCTCCATCTCGATAGGCCTGGTAAGTGGGGCTGTCGGGAAAGGGTTCGCTGGCGATCGGATAAGGATAGAAATAGTCATCGAGGTGAACGCCATCAACATCGTAGTGACGAACCACATCGAGAATGGCGTTATAGGTGCGATTCTGAATTTCAGGCTTGCCGGGGTCCATCCAGCGTTGCGTGCCGTAGGGATAGACAGAGGTTGGGTGGACGGCATCAATGTGAGGGAGGATGTTCGCCGGGGATAGGGCCGAGACTTTGGCGCGGTAGGGGTTAAACCAGGCGTGAAGTTCGATGTTGCGCTTGTGAGCTTCCTTGAGGGCGAAGTCGAGGGGATCGTAAAAGGGTTCGGGCGGTTTGCCTTGGGTTCCCGACAGCCAAGCACTCCAAGGATCGACCGCGGAGGCGTAGAGAGCATCGCCTTCGGGACGAATTTGGAGGATGAGGGCGTTGAGATTGAGACTCGCCATGCGATCGAGGATTTGGATTAGCTCTTCCTGCTGTTTTGCCGTTGAGAGTCCCTTCTTAGAGGGCCAGTCGAGGTTCCATACCGATGCGGCCCAAACGCCGCGAAATTCACGCTGGTGGCTAGTTTTGACCGTTTGCAGCGATTGGGATTGGGGGGCGACGATCGCATTTGAGGCAATCGCCGGCATTTCGCCTTGCTGCACGAGAGCCTGGTACAGCATGGCGGCAACTTCTGCTCTTGTTGCCGATCGGTTGGGTTCGAGGCGTTTCAGGTCGGGGTAGTTAACTACCATCCCCTTCTCCGTCGCGATCGCCACCTGTGTTTTGGCATAACTCGGAATTCGGCTCCAGTCCTGATAAAATCCGGCTAGCTCCAGACTGCCCGCATCGGGAGATTGCACCTCTAGCCCATTGACCAAGGCAACAATGACTTGTGCTTTGCTAATCCCGGCGTTGGGGCGAAATTGCTGGTTTGGATAGCCGGAGAGAAAGCCCATCACATAGGTTTTATTAATGGCCGCAGCAGCCCAATAACCTGCCGGAATGTCGGTAAACTGGATGGGTTGCCGCTTAGCCAGTAACGAGAAAGCATTACTCGCCAACGCCGCAAACTGGGCGCGATTGACAATGTTGTTCGGTTTAAACGTACCGTCGGGAAAGCCGCTAATAATCTTTTTGGCGGCGAGGGCCTCAATAAACGGTTTAGCCCAGTGGTTTTGAATATCGGAGAAAAGGGGCGCATTGGTCGAGAGAGCCGGTTCTTCTACATGGACGGCGACTTTATATTGACCGGCGGTTAAATCGGAGACTGAGGCAGTTAGTCGACCGTTCGCAGTAACGCTGGCAACAGTTTCAATGATTTTCATCAAGCCACTCCTGAAGATTGGTTCAGTGCTGAGTTTTTCGCCCCGAAATGCTTCGCGTACCGAAATGCTGGCAAAGCGATCGCGTTGGCCAAAGAGGAACTTGCGGGCGAAACCCTAATTTTCTGAGTCGATCTTAGTCTATTGCGTCAGTCATTCCTTCGCGATTAACCCCTCCGATCGCGCTACCTCTTGCAATAACTCCCCGCAAGCATCCAGCAGTAAATCAATAACGTAGTCAAATCCATCCGTTCCACCGTAGTAGGGATCGGGAACTTCGCGATCGGGGTGATGGGCGGCGAAATCGCACATGAGACGAATCTTCTGTCGATATTTTTCGTCAGGATCGAGGGCGCAAATATCGGCATAATTCTCGCGATCCATCGCCAAAATCAAGTCAAACTTCGCCAAATCATTGCGTTCAAATTGTCTGGCTCGACCTCGCAACTCAATCCCTCTTTTTTGTGCGGCCATTCTCATGCGGCGATCGGGAGGCGAATCGATATGATAGCTCGAAGTCCCGGCTGAGTCGCAAGCGATGCGATCGCTCAAACCCGATTGGCGAATGAGGTGATTCATAATGTTTTCTGCCGAAGGAGAGCGACAAATATTACCGAGACAAACGAAAAGTAATTGGTAAGGCATAGGGATACAAAGCAGTTCACTCTGTTTCAGGGTAAGCCTTCAGCCGGAGCGCGATCGGATGCCGAAGTCGCGTTCCCCAAGGTGAAACTCCTACAATTGTTACACCTTTGAGCCGTCATTCTGCATCTGCGACCTTCACAAAAGTTTCCCATTTGCTTTAATGTTAGTCTGCACATCCCCATTGGCAACCGCGCGAGAGGCTGCATTTACCAACAACCTCATTGGCAACGCACGCTCAGGAAAATCGTTCATGTTTAAATCCCAACGAAACACATTTAAGTCTTACCGTAATCCCTATCACAGCAAGCGGCGGCGACGCTTTTCTCCGTTGTGGTTGATTGTGCCGTCTATTCCCCTCGTCTTGATTCTCCTCGAACTCCTCGCTCGGTTTGCCATTGGCGTTTCTGGTCACAGCAAGGAGTTGGCAAACTACAAGGGAGAGCCTCCAATTGTCACGGCCTATCGCCTCAAATTTTTAACGCCGGACAAAAAGCCTTACGAAGGACTGTCCAACCAGGGGGAGTTACTGGCCCAACGCAATCTTTCTGTCGGTTATGGGTTGGCGAGCAGCCAGCAGAATTCCGTTTGGCAAATTAACGAACAAGGGTTCCGCGACGATCGCCCTTTGCCGCTGGAAAAACCGGCGAATGAGATTCGCATTTTTATTTTAGGGAACTCAACAGCTTTCGGTCAGTGGAATCAAGGTAATGCGGCAACGATCGCGCCCAAACTGGCCGAGCGCATTAACGGGCGAGTGGCCCAACAAAAGCGCTCTCCGGAGAAATATCGCCCGGATGTTTTGAGCTTCTATCGACCCGAACGAGAGAAGGCTTTGGCTTTGCCGCCGAAGATTCGCGATGGACAATATCGGGTGATTAACGCGGCAGTCCCGGGATACAGTTCTGGCAACCATTTAGCGCAGTTGGCGTTGGAAATTTTGCCTTATAAGCCAGATGTCATCGTTGTTTTAGGCGGCTATCCCGATCTGATGCTCCCCAGCAATCAAGAGGCGGCTCAGATCCCGGAAATCGAGCAGTTTTTGACGAATGCACCGGGACATTATTGGGCTTATTTGACTCGGTCTTTGCAGGAGTGGGGGAAAAGTATGGCGTCCTATAAGGCGGTGCAGTACTGGGTGCTGAAACCCGAACCTTCTTTGGCACAAAGGACGTTGGGGGCGATGGATCGCGGTCAATTGCTTGGCAAACAGTTGGCTGGGGATGAGGCGGAGTTAGATCGTCGTATCGAACGCTACCGCGATCGCTACAAGCAGATGATTCAACTGTCGGCGGGAGCTAGCGTGCCAATGGTTTTGGCAATTCAACCGGAAATTACCGGGCGATCGCCCGATCGCATGAGCGAGGCTGAGAAGTCGATTTTGCAGGAGTTGGGGAAAGAGTATCAGCAAAAAATCGAACCGAGTTACGGCAAACTGGCGCAGGCGAATGACAAGTTGAAAAAGGCTTACCCGAATAATGTCTATATTGTGAATTTCTACACCCTCGATGCCAAAGGCGAAAAAGCAGTCGGCGAAGCATTCGTCGATCCGATCCACCTGACAGAAGAAGCGAATACGCTGTTGGCGAAGCGACTTTACGACGCGATTACAGGCATTCCGAAGATGCAGATCGTTCCCAAGAATTTTGCTCTTTAGGCAGGAGACAGGAGGGCACTGTAGGGGCGGGTTTCGCAGATTTCTCTTGAATGTTTTACCAAGAACTGTCGTTCAAAACCCGCCCAACCCCACGTTTTTAAATGTCGAGGTCGGTGAGGTTGAGTCTGGGGCCGTAGGTCTCGATGAACTCGCGACGAGGGGCCACGCGATCGCCCATCAGGACGGTGAAGATGCGATCGGCTTCGGCTGCGTCCTCAATCTCAACCCGCTTGAGCATCCGAGTTTCCGGGTTCATGGTCGTATCCCACAGTTGGACGGGCATCATTTCTCCCAACCCTTTGAACCGCTGGATGGTGTAGTTGGCGTTGGAGGGAAACTCGTTCTCGACCAAATTTGTGAGTTCGCGATCGCTGTAGCAATAGTAGTGGTTGCGCCCTCGTTCCACCTTATATAAAGGAGGACAAGCGATATAGATGTAGCCTCGATCCACCAAATCCCGCTGATAGCGATAGAAGAAGGTCAGCAGCAGCGTCCGGATGTGCGCTCCATCTACATCAGCGTCCGTCATAATCACGATGTGGTGATAGCGCAGTTGAGCAGGGTCAAATTCTTCGCCTTTGATACCCAATCCCAAGGCGGTAATCAGGGACTGAATCTCGTTATTTTTGTAAATCTTGGCATCGTCGGTCTTCTCGATGTTGAGAATTTTACCGCGTAGGGGCAAGATTGCCTGGAAACGCCTGTCTCGTCCTTGTTTGGCCGATCCGCCTGCGGAATCCCCTTCCACAATATAGATTTCCGACTCGGCGGGATCGCGGGAACTGCAATCGGCGAGTTTGCCGGGGAGGGGGGATGATTCGAGGACGGATTTGCGGCGCACCAGTTCTCGGGCCCGACGCGCAGCTTCGGCAGCTTTGAAGGCTTGCACGGCTTTCTCGATAATCGCGTCGGCAACGTGGGGGTTGAATTCGAGGTATTCGTTGAGGACTTCGCCGACAAGGGAATCGACAATTCCTCGCACTTCCGTATTCCCCAATTTAGTTTTGGTTTGTCCCTCAAATTCGGGGTCGGGGACTTTCACGGAAATCACGCCGGTTAAACCTTCGCGCACGTTTTCGCCGCCGAGATTGGACTCGTTCTCTTTAATTTTGTTGCGCTTGCGGGCCACCACATTCATGGTGCGGGTGAGGACGGTTTTTAAGCCTTCGAGATGGGTTCCGCCGTCGATGGTGCGAATATTGTTGGCAAATCCCAGGAGGTTGTCGCTGTAGGCATCAATGCACCACTGCAAGGCAACTTCCACTTGCACGTTGTTCCGTTCGCCGGAAACATAGATAATGTCCTCGTGGAGAGTCTGTTTTTCGCGGGTCATGTAGGTGACATACTCTTTGATGCCGCCTTCGTAGCAGTAGACTTCGATGCGCGGTTCTTCGAGGCGGAGATCGCTAAAGGTAATTTTTACTCCAGCATTGAGATAGGCGAGTTCTCGCAAGCGTCCGGCGAGAATATTGTAGTCGAAGTGAATCCCGTCGGTGAAGATGGTTGCGTCCGGGAGAAATTGCACTGCGGTTCCGGTGCGCTTTTTCTTTTCCTTATCGGGTTTAACGTCTAAACCTCCCGCCGGAGTGCCGCGTTCGTAACGCTGGGTATGGATTTTGTTCTCTCGCAGTACGGTCACCACCACCCATTCGGAAAGCGCATTGACGACTGAAACGCCGACACCGTGTAGTCCTCCCGACACTTTATAGCCGCCGCCACCAAATTTAGCACCAGCATGGAGAACGGTCATCACTGTTTCGAGTGCCGACTTGCCGGTCTTGGAGTGAATGCCAGTGGGAATGCCGCGACCGTCGTCGGTGACGGAGACAGAACCATCCGCGTTGAGGTCAATTTCAATATGGGTGCAGTGACCGGCGAGCGCTTCGTCGATCGAGTTGTCCACCACCTCGTACACTAGATGATGGAGTCCTCTGGGGCCGGTGGAGCCGATGTACATCCCCGGTCGCTTGCGGACGGCTTCCAGACCTTCGAGAACTTGAATCTGATCGGCGCTGTAACTGCTAGTCATTAAATTTCTCCGATAATGGCTGAGAGTCGCACTTCAACTCTTTTATAGCAAAATCTTTAAAAATTCTAACACAAAAGGGTTAAGGACGGTGCTAGGGCAATTTCGTGAGATTTTTGCTGAGGGGATGCACCTTTTAATTCACTTCTGCAGAGGAAAGTCTGAGAACGAGGGGTTTCTTCCGTTTAGGACTTACGCACTTCAGCATTGCAACACTTGATTTTCCATTGCCAGCTCATCGCTGAAACAACGAAATTTCGTTCAACTGCGTAAGTCCTGCCGTTAACAGTTAGCGGTCATCAGTTCCTCGTGGCGAAGGAGTCTGGAGAGACATGCGCCAACACAGTTTATTTGTGGTACATATAAACTATTTTAGTCTAGCTTCAACAGGAGCGGATTGCCGATACCTCTGAATGACAAGCTTGATTTTCCGTCACTTCAGCAAGGGTTTCTGAAACGCTAACTCAGACGCGGTGACTTTTCATCGTAAGCATTCAGACGGAGCGAGATCGGCTTGTGAAGGAAAGGGGTAAGTCCTGGTTGAGGTTGAATCTGCGTTCTCTCGTCCGAACCAGGAATCAACGATCGCGCAGCGAATCCGAAGGCGCATTGCTGAGACTCAGCTTGGGAGCGTTAGCCTCAAAGCGCTTGTCAGAAGCCGAGGGCCCGGAACCGAAAGCTTACAAATGATAAGTGTTTAATGTTTAATGAGAAGTCTCGGCATCTCCTTCCGATCGCAATTTTTACCGATTCTCTAATGACTGATATTACAATTCCCACGGCTCCAGAAGGCTTTAAGTCCGGATTTGCGGCGATTGTCGGACGGCCCAATGTGGGCAAGTCTACTTTGATGAATCAACTGGTGGGCCAGAAGATTGCAATTACTTCTCCTGTGGCTCAAACGACGCGCAACCGCCTGCGCGGAATCCTCACGACCCCAGAGGCTCAAATTATTTTTGTCGATACTCCCGGCATTCACAAGCCCCATCATGAGTTGGGAAGGGTTTTAGTGCAGAATGCACGCAATGCGATCGCGTCAGTTGATTTAGTTTTGTTTGTTGTTGATGGGTCTGTGGAAGCGGGGAGGGGCGATCGCTTTATTTTTGAGCTGCTACAGAAAACGCAGACTCCTGTCATTTTAGGACTGAATAAGTGCGATCTTCAGCCCGAGGAGAGTCAAGCACTCGACCAAAGTTACGCGGAGCTGGTTGCCGATCGGAAGATTCCGATCCTCAAATTTTCCGCGATCGCTTCCAGCGGCTTAGAAGCACTTCAAAAGCAGCTCGTTGCATCCCTAGAACCCGGCCCTTATTACTATCCCCCCGACCTCGTGACCGACCAACCCGAACGCTTTATCATGGGCGAACTCATTCGCGAGCAAATCTTGCTCCTGACTCGCCAAGAAATTCCTCATTCTGTCGCTGTCACGATCGAGAAAGTCGAAGAGCAGTCCCACATCACTAAGGTTTTCGCTATAATTAATGTCGAGCGAAAATCGCAGAAGGGAATCGCCATTGGTAAAGGCGGCCAAATGCTAAAAGACATTGGTTCCCAAGCAAGAAAGCAAATTCAAAAGTTAATTGCGGGGAAAGTTTATCTAGAATTATTTGTCAAAGTACGGCCAAAGTGGAGGCAATCCCGACTCCGTTTGGCGGAGCTGGGCTATCGCGTGGAAGAGTAGTTTAAAATTTATTTGAACTACGAGCCGTTGAAGAAATATCCTCAACCAATTGCATTCTCCCCAGGCGAGTTGCGTAAAGCAGCCGATCGATTGAAGCGCGTTCTTCTTCTGCGAGAGAATCGTCCAAAATTGCTGCCATCAATCCGTAGCGATCTGCGAGCGTGATCCTTCCTGTTTGACTGACTTGGGCAAACAGATCGGCAAGCGCACCCGGAAGAAGTATGGGTAGTTTGTTGAGAGTTCGATCCATTAGATCTGACTGCAAATGGCGACTTGCTTACAGTATTTAATATTTATGCCTCCTTGTAAAGCGATCGCATCGCTAGAGACTTGTGATTGTAATCAATATTTTGAGTGACGAGAAACACAATTTCTTTCGAGTTTTGAGCTAAGGGAACGATCTTCAATTTCGGGTTGTTTTTCAGAAGAACAGATTTCTCGTAAATTTTTTGAAAACAGATCTAAGTTTTTGAAAATTAAGCTTAACTCGACCCGCTTACTGCTTGTACTCTTGATGAGAAGAGTATAATAGCGCAATCGCCTTACCAACCAACTTATAAAAATCTGTAACTTTAATTTCAAAAACAAGGAACTTTCTTAATTATCCAAAGGTCAATAAAACTGCGATCGCGCAGTTAAAAGCAAGAGAAAAATCAGGATAACACTCCAGTTACAAAAAGGTTGAGAATGGAAAACTATTTCTCAAGAGAGCGAGTAATACAAGTTCATTCAATTCAGTATCGCGGTCAAACCGTACTGCAAATTTCTCAACTTTTGTGACAGTTTTGCTCAGCCCTTGGCTATTTCTCCAATCATCATGGATCTTGACTTTTCCGGTCGCGACCTTCAGGGTCGTTCGTTTAAAAACCAAGACCTCAGAGGTGCAAACTTTAGCGGTGCGGACATTCGAGGTGCAAATTTTGCGGGTGCGGATCTGACGGGAGCAAACTTCCGCCTCGTTCGTGCCGGACTGCAAAAACAGTGGGAGATTGCCCTCGCGATCGCCTTGTTTGCCCTCGCCGCCTTCTCCAGCTTTAGCTCTGGATGGATCGGTGCTTTTATTGTTGCGATCTTGCACCACCTCAGCCCCAGCGATGTTGTCCTCGGCCTGTTCGCCGTTGCCGCGATCTCACTCTTCTTTACTCTAGCCGTGACGAGAGGCTTAATGCTGGCCCTGGCTGCCATGGGACTCATTTTTGCAGGAACCCTAGTTGCGACCTTTGCTGGGAGAGGAACTGCTTTTGACACGCTCGTGGCAGTTAAGATTGGCAGCATCGCCTTTGCTTTTGCGATTGCGGGGGCCGTCGCAGCGGCCCTCGCCGTCTCCTTTGCCGGTACTTTTGCCATTGGCCGAGCCGGGGCCAGGGGACTTGCGGGAATGGTTGCCATTGCGGGAATTATCTCCGGCGTTCTCTCCTATGTCGGGTCTGAGGATACTTTTCTCGTTGACTTAAACGGCAATCCTGCGAGCGTGGCAACAAGGATCGCGATCGCGGCGATCGCCTTTGCCGGCGCGATCGTGGGAGTTGCAGTCTCGGTCGAAATTGCGCGACAAGCCCTCGCAGAGAATGTGAAGCAACCCGGCGTGCGTAGAGTTGCCATCACCTACGCGGCCTGGCGAGCAACGAGTTTTCAACGCGCCAAGTTGACCGACACCGACTTGAGCAAAGCCGTCCTTCAGAATGTCGATCTTCGGCAAGCATGTCTGACCCGAACCTGCTGGTATGGAGCCAAGCAGCTCGATCTGTCCCTTGCCGAGAGAACCTACTTACAAGATGCTCAAGTCCGGAAATTGTTAATTTCTGGGCAAGGAAATCAACAAACCTTTCGGCGCAAAAACCTCCAAGGCGCGAATTTGCAGGGGGCGAATCTCATTGAAGCAGACTTCACCGGAGCCAACTTAAACGAAGCCAACCTCCAAAGTGCTGATTTATCGAGAGCAACGCTCAAACAGGCACAGTTAGATGGTGCAAACCTCGATCGAGCTATCCTAACGGGAGCTTACATCGAAGATTGGGGAATTACGGCAGAAACGCGATTGAGTCGGGTTGAGTGCGAGTACGTCTACATGCGCGTTCCCACCTCGGACAATCCCAACCCCCGACGCAAACCTGACAATTACCGAGAAAGCTTTGCAACGGGAGACTTTGCCGACTTTATCAAGCCAATTGTAGACACGCTGGACTTATACCACAACCAGGGCGTAGACCCCCGCGCGATCGCGATTTCCCTCAAACAACTCGCCGAAAAAAACCCCGATGCTCAACTAGAAATTGTGGCAATGGAAAAGCGAGGGGGAGATAACTTTCTGCTGCGGGCCAAAACCGCAGATGCGGCCCGGCACTCCAATCTCAGCGCCGAATATTTCGCGACCTACAATCGCTTCAAAGCCTTACCAGAAAAGCACATTCGCCTGCTTATTGCCGCTCAGAGCGATCGCATTCGCAGTCTAGAGACGATGGTGATGACGGCATTGCAGCGTCCGAGTTTTTACGCCCAAACCTATCAAAATCAAGGAGGAACGATGTCTGAGAATAAAAGCAGCAAGATCGAAATTGGCAGCGTCGGCGGCGACCTCAGCGGTTTCGCTGGCGGTGGTGTCGTTGCTGAAGACATGACTGGGGTTGCCCTAGGGCAAATTAGCGGCAGCGTTACCAATTCTATCGGCCAGCTCGCCGCCTCAGAAGCAGCAGGAGCAAGCGAACTAGCGGAACTGCTCAAACAACTGCAAGGTGCAATTGAGGCAGAAGCGCAGTTGAGCGAGGAGGATAAATCTGAAGCGCTCGAACAGCTTGACGTGCTGGCCGAAGCAGGGCAACAACCGGAGGATAGCCGCCTAAAAAGAGCTGCAAAAACAGCGATGAAAATTTTGCAAGGCACGGTTGCGAGTTTGCCCAATGCGACAAAAATGGTGGAAGCTTGTGCGAAATTGTTGCCCGCGATCGCAACCCTATTGGCTTTGGTTTAAACGCGCGATCGTCATGACTCCTTGAGAAGTGCAACAGCCAGTCGAGCCAGTTCTTCCCGCATAGACAAAGGTTGATACCCCAAAGCGAAGGCTTTAGAGCTATCTAAAGACGTATCCGGGGGACGAGAAGCCGCCATTACGACATCTTGCTGGCGGCAGGCTGTAATCAGCTCCGATGGGAGGTCGAGAACTTCTGCCATCAAGCGCCCAAATTGATAGCGAGACATTCTCTCTCTGCCGCCAAGGTGAATGATTCCTTGGGTCTTTTCGAGGGCTATAAAGAGTCCTTTAACTGCTGTCGAAGCACTAACCGATGTTCGATATTCATCGGTAAATAAATCGATCGCTTTTCCCTCCTTTAAGGCGCGAATAAATCCTTGGATAAAGCTATTCGCTGTGGGCGAAGGCAAACCAAACATCAAGGGCATTCGACAAATGGTTGTGGCAGGATAGATCTCTAACATTTTCCTCTCTGCTAGGACTTTTTGTTCGCCGTAAATGTTTTGCGGGCAAACCGGATCGGTTTCTGTATAAGGAGGATTTAATCCATCAAAAACGAGGTCAGTGGAGGTGAAGACGCAAGGAATTTTCGCCTCCGCACAGAGTCCGGCAATATTTGCAGAAGCGGTGACGTTGATGGCGTAACTTTCTTCAGGATGAGTTTGACAATAGTTCGGCTTAGATTGGGCGGCGAGATGCATAACAGCATCGGGTTTAACTTCAAGAAAAAGGGTTTTCAATGCTTGAAAATCTCGCAAGTTCGCTTGCACCAATTTTACGCCAGAAAGAGTTGCCGGATGAGAAAAGGTTGTCCCCACAATCTCCCAATTTGTCCGAGCAATTTGACAGAGATTCCAACCTAAAAAACCGCTAGCTCCGGTGACGAGAAGTTTGTTCTTGGGCATTGACGAAAACTTTCAACTGCTGCCTATAGACTGCCATAATTCCCCCAATCAGCTCAAATAAATCAACAAGTTCAATCCGGGAATGGTACGGGAGATTGTCCAGAGAAAGAGCGCGATATAGAGCAGGCCTAAACCCCATTGATACCATACGAGAGCGGCGATCGCGCCGGGCAAGTTTTTGTCTCGCAGGCGAATGTCATTAAACCCAAATTTGAGCAGGTTGTTGAGGCTGAGATCGTAGTAGTTGAGAAAGCTCCAGCGGCGATCGCGCGCGATGGGATAGTAGCGATCGCGGTAGAAGGGAAACCGGGGTAAAATCGGCAGGCGAATGATGAGCAGTCGGAGCTGTCGGATGCTGCCATCTTCGACAAAATAGGGGGTATTGGGGAGATTTTCGGCTTGGGAAGACAGCAGTGCAACCAGGAACAGAGGAACTGGCAGTAAGAAGAGTCCCAGACCGGCAAGAGCGAGCAGGGGTTGTTGTGCGGTTTGGAACATCGCCAGACTGCTCAAAAGCGCGATCGCGGCGAAACTGCTCGGCATGGCAGCGGTTTCCCAAGCGGTTAAGGAGAGCGTGCGGCGCAGAACGCGATCGACCAGCCAAAAGAGCAGTCCGAAGTAGGCACTGGCCAGCAGTCCGGCGGCCAGGACTAAACTGACGTTGGTGCCGTAGTTGCTCAGCAGCAGCAAAATACTCAATCCCAACCAAGCGAAGAGTTCCCGCCAAGCTCGTAGTCCCAATCTCTGCGGAAACGGGGTGAGCAGCCAGTTGGTTTTGAGCTGGCGATCGCGCAGCCGCGATCGCAAATACTCCACCTGGTTAGCATCGGGAATTTGTTCCAAACGGCGGAAGTTTCGCACCAGGTTGAGCAAGACCGTTTCGTTCCCATCTAACCGAGAGACACGGATCGCTTTGCCAATGCGGCCGGTATCGCCAAAGAGCTTTGCTGCTTGGGAGTCAAAGACCAACCCATCGACGTTGAAGAAGGCTGTTTTCGCAAACGTTGCATTGCTCAAATCCACTTGTTCGAGCAAATTCACTTCCCGAAAATCGATGCTGCCATTGAAGCGACTCCCGCGCAACGCAACGGATTTTTCAAAAGTTGCTCCGGTAAAGGAGACGGGTTGCAGAAATAAATTTTGGCTCCACAAGGCGCGATCGCGCCAAACACCTCGCTCGAAACTCACCCTATCTTGCCAACTCGCTCCGATCCAATTGCCTCCCTTGACGAAGGTTGCGGCCCCAAAATCAGCGCGATCGGCAAAAACAGCCGCCTCGAAATTGGCAATTCCTTGAAACTGCGATCTCGCAAAATTCGCCGTCTCGAAAAAATACCCCTCGTCAAACCGCACATTCCCAGCAAATTCCGCGCCGTCAAACTCGGCTTTTTCGAGAAAACGAGTTCCGAACCAATTGCTCTCTCCTTCAAAATGGGCCTGCGATGCTTCGACAGGTTTGAGGAATAGCGTTTGAGAGAAATCCACTCGACCTTGAAAGCGAGTTTCGCTCAGTTTCAGCGGGCCGCGAAATAAACTGACGTAGGGAACTGACTCGAATTGTCCCTCCCAACTCGCCCAAGAGTCTAGTGGCAGTTTTTGCCGGAGTTTGTCTCGTTCTTCGGCGGCTAACTGTCCCGATACGACCTCTTCTAGCAACTGAACTTTTATTCCCCCCGTTTGCCAGTTCCAATCACCTTGAATGACCGATTGACTGAGGTCAAGGCCGATGGGGGTTTTAGAGCGATTTATCCGATCGCGCAACTGCCGATAAAAGCGATCGCGAAACTCGCTATTTTCTTCCCTGAGATCGATCGCAAACCGTTGCAGGTTAATCGTTTCCCGGCCCTCTACTGACGCGAGAGCATTTAGCCGGTCTTGTAGCAGTTCTGGGGTTAAGGGGGTCAGCTCCGCGACTGCAGGTGCGGCGATCGCGGGTGCGGCTAGCAGCAACACCCCTGCTAGCCATGCCGCAATAATTGTTGCACCCCATCCGGTCTTGAGAGACTGCATCGAAACTTAACCTCACTGCGATTTTGCGCGATCGCACCCTACCCTACTGCTTTGTCAATTTTCAATTGAGGTTGGGGGACGACGAGGGAGATGGGGAGGTGGGGAGTGGGGGGAGTTGGGAGATACGGGAGAAATCGACAATCCCTCATTTCTTCCTTGACAGACCACTACGAACGCAGGTCATTTCAGTTATCAGTGCCTCGCTGTCAGGCGCAAGGGAACGCGCACAAGAGAGGAAGAAAAACAACAGTACGATCGCGGGTGTAGCTTCTCCGTTCCCATTAAGCGGAATTCTGTAGCTTGATAAAAGCGTAGCAGTACTCCGAACTCAATTCTGCCTTCATTCTTCTTCTTGTTAAGCTGAAAAAGTTCTTGTCGATAGAGTTATTGTGTTTTTCAGCGTTGTCATTCCCACTTACAATCGCCAACCAATTTTAGAGAAGTGCCTCAAGGCGCTAGAGTGTCAGGAATTCGACGGTAAGAGTCAGATCTCAGATTACGAGATTGTGGTGGTCGATGATGGCTCAACCGATGGAACGCTGGACTGGCTAGCCGCAAATCGCGATCGCTTTCCTCACGTTAGAACCTTGCTCCAAGACCATCTCGGCCCGGCGGCCGCCCGCAATTTGGGCGTAGAGGAAGCCCAAGGCGATACGATTATTTTTATTGACAGCGATCTGGTAGTAACAGAGTGGTTTCTGCAAGCTCACGCTCAAGCCTTGTGGCAAGGGGAGAACGAACAAGGGAGCGATCGCCTCTTTACCTACGGCTGGGTAATTAACACCTGCAACTTCGACGACCCGACTTCCGAACCTTATAAAATTACCGATTTTTCCGCCGCTTACTTTGCCACGGGGAACGTTGCGATCGCCCGCAAATGGCTGCTCGAAGCCGGACTCTTCGACACTCGCTTCCGACTTTACGGCTGGGAAGACTTAGAACTTGGCGTGCGCCTCAAACAACTGGGCCTCAAATTGATTAAATGCCCGCAAGCCGTTGGCTATCACTGGCATCCCCCCTTCAGCCTCGACCAAATTCCCAACCTGATCGACAAAGAAATTCAACGAGGTCGCATGGGAGTCCTGTTTTACCAAAAACACCCCACCTGGGACGTGCGAATGATGATTCAAATGACCTGGCTGCATCGCTTGCTCTGGGGACTCCTCTCCCTCGGAGGGCGCTTAAACGAGCGCACTCTAGCCCCCCTACTACAATGGCTCATCGATCGCGGCAAACCCCAACTCGCCCTCGAAGTTGCCCGAATTTTTCTCAATTGGTATAACGTTCGAGGCGTTTACGCAGCCTATGCTCAAATAGGGGATGAAGGGTGAAGGAAAAGGTCAAAATTGCGTGAAAATTAAGTTTTTTTTAAGTTGAATTGGGCAACTCGATCCGATATTTCAGCAATTTGCGGCATAAGTTATCCTAGACTGAGACTGAGCCAAGATATAGACCTCTTGCACGAGCGCTCGCGCCGACTGTTGGTTAGGGAAAGTCGAATCAGCGAACATTCCCAATCGCTCGCTCAGTTCCGATGCAGTAAGAAGTCTAATTGTCGATGTCGGTTACGGGAGTTGTCACAATCATTCGTCTAGGTTGTAAGGAAACGAGCAAGTATGGGTAGAATTTTCATTTCAGCCGGTCATGGTGGAACCGAAGGCGGACGGACCGATCCGGGAGCCGTTGCAGGGGGAACCACAGAAGCTCAACAGATGATTTTGCTGCGCGATCGCATTATTCCCGATTTGCGATCGCGCGGGTTTGAAGTCTTCTCCGTTCCCGACTCTCTCAGCCTGCGCCAAACCATTCAGTGGATCAACAGTCGCGCTCGTCGAGGCGATGTCGCCCTCGAAATCCACGCCGATGCCTTCTCAAACCCCAGCGCGCGTGGAGCCACCGCCTTCTATATCGCAGGCAACAGCGAGCGAAAAAAACACGGCGAACTCATCTTGCTCTCCCTCCTGCGCCGCCTTCCCCAACTCCCCAATCGTGGCGCAAAACCCGATACAGCCACAGGCGTTGGCAGTTTGGGATTTTGCCGCCAGGTCTCCATTGCCTCCCTCCTGCTCGAAGTGGGATTCTTAACCAATCCCGACGATCGCGCCCTGATTATCAACCGCCGTCAGGACATGGCCAAAGGCATTGCCGACGGACTGGCAGCTTGGTCGCGAGAAGTTTCCGGTACGGGTGGTGGAAGCGGTGGCGGTGGCAGTGGCGACACTACCGCACCCACCTACCCCAGTATTGGCATTCGTCTCAACGGTCAGCGCTACGAAGAAGATGGCATCCTCGTCAACAGCAACTCCTACGTTCCGATCGATCTCGTCGATCGCTTGGGAATCGATCTCACCAAAGATCCCAATGTGCGCTTGTTTGAGTACAAAGGAGTCGTTTACGTCAAAGCGGTAGAACTGCGCGACTACAACATTTCAATTTCTTGGGACAACTCAGAACGCGCCGTCGTTTTGCGCTCTGTTTCAAACATTTGTCCGGGGTTAATCGATCGCATTATCGGTCACGGCAACACCTCGGAAGTGCAACTCCAAATGTTTCTCAAAAACAACAACGAGAATGCCCTCGATCGGTTTCCAGACTTGCCCAAACTCTACCGCGAAGAAGCGGCAGTCGAAGGAGTGAACTACGACATTGCGTTTTGCCAAATGTGTTTGGATACAGACTTTCTGCGCTTTGGCGGGACAATTTCTTCTTCTCAAAATAATTTTGCCGGTTTGGGTGCAGTTGGTGGCGGTGCAGAAGGCGCAACGTTTGCCAGCGCGCGAGTTGGCGTGAGGGCGCAAATTCAACATCTGAAAGCCTACGCAAATTTAGAACCGATTATTCACCCCGATGGCGTTGTCGATCCTCGCTTCCGTTTCGTCACCAGAGGAATTGCTCCCCTCGTCAGCCAGCTTTCCGGACGCTGGTCTGCCGATCCGAAATACGGACAGAAGATTATGTCGATCCTCCGCCGTCTCTATGAGTCGGCGAATTTGTTGTAGAGAGTCGGATATGAAGATGTAGGGATGAGGAGAAGTTACCGTTTCCTCATCCATGGACAGTCATCCCACAAGTTTAGTGAAATGGAGAAAAAAAGTGGGAGTCAAAGGAGTCGAAAAACGGCTCTCTCAAGTGTTGAAAACAGCGATGAATGTGAAAGCTTTCAAGCCCAGAGAACTCGAAAAAGTCAACGTAGACACAACAGTTCAAGAAAAAGCGATCGCCTTTCCCACAGATGGGAGGTTGTACGACAAAGCATGGCGAGCAAGGGTTAAAGGACAAATGTTGGTGCTGACCGACAATTCTTCATTTTTTCCTTGACAGACCACTCCCTGGGTGTTAAGTCGTCTGTTTATTCCAGAAGGTGTTAGTTTCAGTTTGGGGTATGGTGTCGCAATTGTATCGGTGAGAAACGCCGCTCAACTTAGCCGTTGCACTACTCAGCTCGGGGGAAAAGGGCAGTACGTTGAGGCTGCTAGTGAGGTGGATCGACGTTAGATAGGTAGAATTGAGTTGTAGAATTTGAGCGATTAAGATTTGTGGTCGAGCCAAAGTCAGACGACATCTGCCAAGTCCGTTGTTTCAACGTAGAACTGGTCGCTCAGATCAATGAAGCACTTCCGGGGGATGATTTGCTCGAGGATGCTCAAATTCTCTTCGGTGCTTTAGCCGATCGATCGCGCCTGAAGATTCTTTATGCTCTGAGCCGGGGTGAAGAACTCTGTGTCTGTGATGCTGCTACTCTGCTGGAAATCAAGATCGCAGCCGCCTCCCACCACCTGCGAAAACTGCGCGACCTCAAAATCCTTAAGTACAGAAATGACGGCAAACTGGTGTATTACTCCCTGAAAGATCGGCGAGTCGCCGAGATTCTCCGCTACGCCCTCAGTCAACTTGCCGATTGACACTCCTCGACTTTAAGGTACGAGGATTCTTGCTTCAACGGAGTCCAACGACTTTACCCGACCAAGCATACATCTTTGAGCTACTGCTGCGGGGATAGGTGCGCTGAGTGGAGTAATGGGAATGGTCATTTCTGGCGCGATCGATCTACCTAATCGATAAATCAGCGATCGCTCAATCTTAAAATTCTTCAACTGATGTTAATTACGCGATCGCTTTATCCTCTAATTGCTCACGGGGTGACAAGCACCTTAAAGCCATGACACAACAAGGGTTTCAAGCAATGACCTCAAAAAAGAAACTAGACAGACTTGAGGCCGTCGTCACGGAAGAATCGGACTGGGGAAAGAGGCGATGG
>Ga0207422_1002610_pt1 | contig 22848 bp, 16 predicted proteins | sample MarCyaLeptolynsp_FD_187757 | JGI IMG/M metagenome (GOLD analysis project Ga0207422, IMG submission 187757) | Marine cyanobacterial communities from Panama - species 1 Leptolyngbya sp. (SPAdes) | ecosystem: Environmental > Aquatic > Marine > Unclassified | place: Panama: Panama City | collected... | reverse complement strand
GAGCCGCCGCAAGACGCGGTAGCGCCCCAGGACACGGCCCGGGGCGAGCGTCAGCGACGCGTCGAGCGACGACGACAGACCCCCCACGTCATGCAGATTAGCCGTCCGGGGGCGTGGGGTTCAACGTTGGGGAGGGACGGGTTGGGTCAACGAGCGCGTCCACGCTTCGAGGTCACCAAGCACCGATGCTCGAATCGGCGCAGGCATCGCGGTCCGGGACAAGCCTTCGCGCAAGAGCTCCCTCGCGCGGGCTAGCCGGGACGCAACGGTGGAGGCGCTGGTCTCCGTGGCCTCACCGATCTCCACCGTCGTCATGCCCTCCCAGTAGTACAGCTGCACCGTGTGCACGAGGTCGGTGGGAAGCCCCACGAGGACCAGCAGCAGGAAGTACTGCTCGCGCCGCTTGGCGAATACGCCGGTGAGCGACGTGCCCATGACCGTGGACTCCTTCTCGAATCGCATCGCCCGGTCGGCGCGATGCTCCTTGCGCAGGTGCATCAGCATCTGCTTGCGCGCAATACCGAAGAGATAGGCGCGAAAGCTGGACGGCGCGCCGCGATCGAGCTGCTCGACGCATGCCAGGAACGTTCGCTGGGTCAGATCCTCCGAGAGTCGATTGAGCCGAAGGTCGAAGAACCGTCGAACCGAGCCATAGTGGCGCGCCACGAGGGCGTTGCCGCTGTTGGTGTCGCCTTGCTGCCAGCGATGGAGCAGCTCGAAATCGCTGGGCTCGCCCTCGGGAGTCGTGACCAAGGAGGGGGCAACGCTATCACGAACGTCGGCCTCACAGCGGCAGTGGCCCCTCGTTGTAGGACGGAGTCCCGAAGGTGTCGATGTCGACCTCCATCATCTGCGCGATGGCGGTCAGAAGATCGTTGAGGCTGCGCTTGTCGAACGACTTGAAGCGTCCGGGGGTCAGCACATCCGTTGCTCCCGCAAGCACCTCCATGCGCCCGCGGGCGTTGTGGTTGCGCCCCATCTCGTGCATCCAGACCACGAGCGTGTTGTCCAGCAACGTCCGACCGTCGATGTCTTCGCGGGCGTCGAGCTCCGAGAGCAGGTACCGCATCATGTTGTCGGCGATCCAGCTTTCGGTCTCGAGGCGGTCCGAGACCGCTTGCTGTGACCCGTCTTCCCAGTAGCGGTGTGCCAGCCCGAAGTGAAAGTCGCGGTCGATGTTGATGCCGGCCTCGGGCCAGGTGGGCCTCAGCTCTCCTCCTCCACTTCGACCGAACTGCAGCGATCCGATCCGCGTGACGTCGCACGCGATGAGCTGCACCATCGTGTCGACCAAACCCTTGAGGCTCGTAGGGACGGCGTCGTTGTCGGTAGCGTCCTGACCGAAGATCGGGCTGCCGGGATCGCAACTTTGCACGACGATGTCGTCGATCTCCGCTTCGAGGCTGCGCACCGCGTCGAGGTGGGCCTCGAGTCGGGGCCGCTGGGCCGTGTCGAGCCCGCTCTGAAAGCGCTCGAGATCTCCGGCTACCCGGTCGAGCACGCTTTTCTTGAGCTTTCGTTTGGCTTCCAGCTCGGCGGGGTCTGTCTGAAAATCGCCGAAGTACTGCTCGAACGCGATTGCGGGATCCATGATCGGATCGACCGGCTGGTCGGCGCCGAGCGACGACCACCGGGCGGGCGCACCGTTGGGAACACAGCGTACGCCGAACGTGGCCGGCTGCGTCCCGAGCTGTTGCCCGAGATACTGGTCGAGCGAGATCGACGATGCGTAGGAGTCGTTGGTTCCGTCCAACGTGTCCGACCCCGTGAGGAGAGAAATCGGACAGTGGCTCTGGTGCTCGGCCACTTTTTCGAGATCGCCGACGATCGTGAGCTTGTCGCCGAATTCCGAGAGCGGCTCGAGGTACGACGGAAGGGTCGCAGGGAGTGCCACGTCGGAGTCGGGTTCGCCGATCCCCCACTCTTCACGGTCCATGACGTCGTTGGGCGACATCAAGAAGATGACCCGGCGCGGCGCCACGTCCTGAGCCTTCGCGAAGTGCGAGAGGAAGGGTAGGCCGAGAGGAGCGGCGGCGGCCGATCGGATGAAGTTGCGTCGTGTCCAGATCCTGCTCATCACATCACCCGTCGATCCCAAAGCGAAAGGAGTCCGAGGTGGCCACGGCCACGATCGCCTCGCGAATGTCCCCACCGCTGTCGTTCATCGCGTCGTTGATGAGCTCCATGGCGCACGAGTCGTCGGGGCTCGCTTCGCGACGGTGCGCGAACTGAAACCACTGGCGCGCAACGCAGCGCTCGACCTGAGGGCTGTCCGCAAGCAGGGCCGAGAGCTCGGCCCCGCCGGAGAAGGTGGGGGCGGGAAGCCCGACGACCTGGCCGTCACTGACGACGTCCGACCATTGACCGATCGCGTCGTAGCTCTCGAGCCCCTTGCCGATGGGGTCGATCATCTCGTGGCAGCCGCGACAGGCCTCGCTCTCGAGGCGATCGATGCTGGGGTCGAGGTCGAGGTCGTCGGGCGGCAGCGGCAGATTTCCGCACAGCAGCTTCGTTTGAACGACCGCTCCGCGTTTGACGACCGAGGTCTCTTGCTGATGGGCGTGCGTGGCCAAGAAGCCCGCTCGCGTCAGCAGCCCGGCGCGCTCGCCCTCGGGAAGCTCGACCCAGCCTTCGCCGCCGGCGGGCGCCTCGACGCCGTAGAGCGCAGCAAGCTCGTCGTCAACCCATGCGCGGCGCGACTGCAGCAGGGAAGCCACCGTTCCGTCCCCATCGAGGATGACGTCTTGGGCCAGCGCGGTGAGCTCGTGCGACATTGCGTTCGCGAGCTCATCGCTCCAAGCCGGAAAGAGCTCGGCATCCTTGGACGGTGTGGCGATCTCGAGAACCTCCGTGTGAAGCCACTGGGCGTGGAAGGTCGCCAGCGTGGCGGCGGCGCGCGGGTCGTCGAGCATCGCCCGGACCTGGGACTCGACGTCTTCGAGTTCGTCGAGATCACCCGCCGCCGCGGCATCGAGCAGTGCGTCGTCCGGCATCGTCGACCACAGGAAGAACGACAGCCGCGAAGCCAGCGTATAGGCCGCAAGCTTGTTGCCCTGCGCCAGCGGACGACGTGCGAGGTAGAGAAAGCTCGGCGAGGCGAGCATCGCCGCGAGCACCTGCTCGGTCGCGACGTCCACCGAGTTCTCCATCCGCGTGTCGTCGAACAGCGACCGGTAGTCCGCGAGCTCCTCGGCGCTCAGGTCCCGACGAAAGATCCGCCGCCCCTGCGTTGCGATGAAGGTGTCCGGGCACGTCGCGTTCGCACCGAGGTCGCAGTCGGCAAGCGGCATTCCGCTGGCGACGACATCGGCCGCGATCGTCTCCGCCGCGTCGATGTACATCCGGGTCTGCAGCTCGGAAATGGCGATCGTGTTGGCGGCAAAGCCGGCAGAGGGCGCGTCCTCCACGAACGCGTCGGCGGGCGCGGTATCGAGACCAAAAAGGTCGCGGATCGCGTTGTTGTACTCGGACTGCGTCAGCCGACGAATGGGAAGGCTCGGGCTCGTATCCGACCATTCGCACTGCGCATCGGTGGGGATGTCGTCGTCATCGTCGTCGTCGTCGTCGTCCGCGGCGCCACCCTCGGCTCCGTCATCGGCGCCGCCCCCGATGCTGCCGCCAACGCCTTCGGGCCCCCCGTTGATGCGATCCAGGCCCGAATAGCAGCCCGAAAGCAGCAACAAGCCGAGCCCGGAGGCGAGTGTGCTTCGCACTCTGTCGACCATCGGCGCCGTAGTTGCCGATGCGCCGAAACCATCCACGAGAAATTCGCGTGGGGTCGATGACGATCTTCGTGAGAGGCTTGACCGGCCTTGGCCGAGCCGAAACGATGGGACCGCGTGCCGCAGTCGCAATGGGTCGCGCTCGGCTTCGTGCTGGGCTTGGGAGGCGGGTGCTTCGCCCTCGACGCCTACAGCTGTACGTCGAGCGCCGACTGTACGAGCGGGGCCGAAGGCACCTGCGTCGAGGACCGCTGCGCGTACGCGGCCGACGACTGCGACTCCGGACTGCGCTTCTCGGACCTCGCGGGGTCGTTGGCGGGCGAGTGCGTCGACGAAGATGCTGCAGTCGGATCCGGGGAGACGGGAACCGACGGAGGCGACGAGAGTGGGGACTCGGGCGAACCGCCCGCGAGCTGTGATGCACTCGACTGCGGTCCTGGGGCGTGCATTCCCGTCGACGGCGTACCCGCTTGTGCCTGCGACGCGTACCACTTCGCGATCGGTGATCCGCCCACCGCATGTGTGCTCGACCCGTGCGAAGCGCATCGGTGCTTCTTCGTCGATGCCGACTCTGGCGACGATGCAGGTGCAGGAACGCGCGACGATCCTTGGCGCACGTTGGGGAGCGCAGTCGACTCGCTACGGGCGCAAATGATGCCCGGCGACCATGTCTTGTTGCGGCGCGGTGCCCGATGGGGCGGGGTGCTCGCGCTCGATGGGATTGTTGGATCCGACGCCGGGTCCATCGTCGTTGGAGGCTACGGACCGCTCGCGGACGGTCGACCCATCGTCGCCGGAGTCACCGTCAGTAACAGCACCTACGTCACGGTGCGCGACCTCGAGGTCGATGGCAGCGGCGGAGCAATGGCGGGGGTCGAGGTCACGCACGCCGACAACGTCGTCATTCTCAACAACGACGTGCACGACACGGTCGGTGAGGGCATCGGGGTGCACGAGGGCGCGGAGAACACCGTCGTTGCCGACAACGTCGTCCGCAGCGTCGAGTCGGCCTCCCCGGACACCGACAAGAACGGGATCTCGGTCGCGCACGTGTGGTGGAACGGAAACTCCACCGACATTGGCGACCACCACTTCGTCATCGACAACGTCTACGTGGCGTCTGCTCCCGGTGGCCCCGAGTCGACCGATCGCGGGATCGTCGTCGCCAACCGGGATGGTGGTGGCGACTTCAAGCTGCTCGGCAATCGGATCAGCGGAGTCGTTTCCCAGCCGCTGTGGGTCCAGGCCGAAGGCTACGCTTGGATCGCGCACAACGACATCGCGACCGATGGCATGCCGTCGGGCACGCCGTCACAGGGAGGATGGCAGGCGGGCATCATCGTCAGCCACACGAGTCACAACATGGTGCTCGGCAATCGCGTCTTCGGATCGGCCACGGCGATGATCGTGGGTGCCGGAGCTGGGGACGCCGAAGTCGTCGTTCGCAACAACACGTTTGCGGGTGGCATCGCCGGCTGGACGACATGGCTCGGCGAGGCCTACGGCACCTACGAGAACAATCTCGTGGTCCTCACCGATGGATTCGCGGTGGCCTCTCCGGGCTTCGGCGAGCTCGAGCCCTTGGCCACCCGCGCCAACGCCTACGTGTCGACGTCCGGGTGTACGTTCGCCGAGCAGTCGGACTTCGACACCCCGATCGACTTTGCGGCTTGGCAGGCACAGGGGCAGGATGCCGACTCGACGTGCGGCGCCGTGCCAGGTGTCGACGCAATGCCATCGGTGCCGGCCGATGCCACGACCTGGCAGGAGGCCGACTTTGCCGCGCTCACTCCAGCGTCGGATTGGGAGCGTTGCGCCGAACCTGCGGGCGCACGCGACTGCGATGGCAACCGCGTGGTCACCTCGATCCCGGTGTGGACATCCCTGCCGGAGAACGGCGGTCTCGGCTGGGAGGGACCGCTGTTCGTGCGTCAGCGCTACCCGATCCAGTAGCGTCGTGCGTCAGCCGGCGCGCTTGAACACCGAGACGTACTGATACGGCAGCAGGTCGGAGTTCGTCTCGACGTGCTCGAAGCCGGCTGCGCCAAGCTCTTCGGAAACCTGGCTTGGCGCAACGCGGTGCTTCTTCGGCGGTCCCGGGGCGTCATCCGGCGCATCGGGCTTGAAGTCGACGACGACCACTCGGCCGCTCTCTCCGAGGTAGCCGGCAACCGTCGAAAAGTACGCCGTGCGATCGGCAACGTGGTGATACGTGTTGCACATGAACACGACGTCGACCGCCTCGGGGAGCTTGGGATCGTTGGGCTCACCCTTGACCGGCACGACGTTGGTCAACGACTCCTGGGTCGCGCGCTCGCCGAGATAGCGCACCATGTCGGGCTCGATGTCCGAGGCCAGCACCTTGCCGTCGGGCACGGCCTTGGCGAAGCGCATCGTGAAGTAACCGGTGCCCGCGCCGATATCTGCCACGCGGGTATCCGGCGCGAGTCCAAGCAGCTCGATCACCGCGTCCGGCTTTTGCCATTCGTCGCGCGACGGATCGTCGAACGCTTTGGCCCACTCCTCCGCGTTCTCGAAGCGGTGGTGCATCGGGCCGCCGTGCATCGTCTTGTCGCCGTGCGCATGGCCGCCGTGATGCGCGTGCTTGTTGCCGTGTTCGTGACCCCCATCAGCATCGCTGTCGTTGGGCGTCGAAGTCGTCTCGCCCTCCTTCGAGCAAGCAGCAAGCAGGGCGATCAGCAGCAGAGGACCGAGGCGCACGCCCGCGGCTTAGCCCGCCTCGGACGACGGTGCAAGCCGCCCTCAGCCCTCGGGCGGGATCCAGTTCTCGCAGGCCGTATTCACCACGGGCAGCGCCGCAGCGAAGAACTCGTCGTAGCTCGCGGCACACACGTCGTCGGTGTAGCCGTTGTTGCCGAACCGGTTGGCAAAGCCGATCAGCTTCGACGCCGGCACCGCGCCACAGGCATTGCCCCCAGCAAGTCCGACCAGCGAGAGCACCACCACGTTGCTGTCGGCATTCGGCTTGTATCCGGCAAGCTCTGCGACCCACGCATCGGGATCGCCACCAGATCCGACGGTGTCGCACGGGTTGTTGAAGAAGTCGTCGGGGTCGCAGTCGATCGGCTCGGGCACGTCGTCTTCGTCCGAGATGACGACGATGACCAGTAGTGAGTCCGGCCGAGAAAAGCCCTCGTTGCACGCCCCCGGAGCGTTGTTGCCGGTGGACAGCGCGTCGAGCATCGCTCGCATCGGTCGCTCGTCGTCGTTACCCTGCGTGCCGACCTGGGCCATGCATGCGAACCGACCCGCGAGGTCGGGTTCCGTGTCGTCGAGGTATCGACCGCCGCTGTTGAACGGGTGGCAGATCCCGTTGCTCGAGTCGAAACCACCGGTCTGGGTGACGAGGTCCCCGATGTTTCTGCAGTCCGGCGCGTTGAAGCTGTAGTTGTCGGTCGTGACGACGCCGATGTGGTAGCTGTCCGCGCCCTCGAGCTGCTCCTGCATCCCGTTGACGAAACCTTCGAAGCTCGCGATCAGGCTCGACTGCTGGTCGGCCATGCTGCCCGAGTTGTCGATCACGAACAGGATGTCGACGGCGTCGCACTCGTCGGGTGCTCCGCCGTCGTCGGCGTTGCTGCCCGTTCCCGCGCCGACGTCGAGTTTCAGGCCGTCTCCGCCGTCCTCGGAGCCGGCGGTGTCGTCTGCGGCGTCATCATCATCGTCGTCGCCACCGGCATCGGCCTGCGCTCCGTCGCCGTCGCCGGTTTCGTTCACGCCCGCCGACGAGGCTCCAAGGTCATCGTCTCGCCGTGGGTCACCGCACGCAGCGATGGCCACGGCCGCCATCACTGGCAGTGCCGCCCCGCGCATCGCCGGCCTTGTGGATTTCGGCCCGTTCCAGGTTCCCTCGCCCCCTGGAGGGCAGCGCTACGTGCATTTAAGGCCCATTAAGTGGCCGGTGTAGGCGCCGCCGGCCAGCCTGTTCGTGGTGGGGCTTTGGGATCAAGGGAGGCAGTGGGCGGTCGATACCGTCGACGCCTGTCGAGCGCTCGCGAGGCTCAAGGACAACCTCGGTGTCGTTGGGGAGACACCAAAGGTCCGCGTTGGTCGCTACGAGATCCTCGGTCTGGTCGGCTCCGGTGGCTTCGGCCGCGTCTACCGGGCGCGCGACCCCAAGCTCAATCGCGATGTCGCCGTCAAAGCGGTGCCGCTGCCGCCCGGCGACTGTCCGATCGCCCGACAGCAAGTCCGGGACGAAGCGCGCATGCTCGCGCAGCTGTGCCATCCCAACGTCGTCGCGATCTACGACGTATCGACCGAGAGGGTCCGCGCAAATCCGAGCGCTCAATCGCTCGCCGGCGGCTACGGACGCGAGTTCTTCATCGTGATGGAGTACCTACGGGGCTGTACGTTGGAGGCGTGGTTGGCCGGCGGGAGTCGCTCCTCGGATGAGATCCTCGACGCCTTCACCGAGGCTGGCCGAGGTCTCGACGCGGCGCATCGTCGTGGCGTGCTGCATCGCGACTTCAAACCGTCCAACGTGATCCGTTGTGATGACGGCCGCGTCGTGGTGCTGGACTTCGGGCTGGCGACGCTTCGGGACCACGCGACGTTGGAGGCAGACGACGAGCTCGCCTCGGACGTGACGGTAGGCGCCGCAGGGACGCCGATGTACATGCCGCCCGAGCAACATCAGGCACTGCCGGCGACGCCCGAGGGCGATGTGTTCGCGTTCTCGGCCGCGCTGTTCCACGCTCTGTTCGGCACGGTGCCGTTTGCCGGGCGTTCGCTGGCCGAGCTGTGGCAGGACAAGCGGAAGGGACCGCCGACGCCGCCATCGGCGCACGGAATCGAACCTCGGGTCGTCGCGGCGGTGCTCGAGGGCCTGCGCCCCAACCCAAGACGTCGCTGGTCCTCGATGACTGCGCTGCTCGATGCGATCGAAGAGGCTCGCTTTGTTCGTCGCAAGGCTGGCACGAGGATCTTCTTTGCGGCTGCCGTGGCTCTCGGGATCTTTGGCGCGGCGTGGCCTGAGCCGTCGGAACGTGCCCCGTTCCGGCAGGTCGACGGCGTCTCGGCGGAAGCTTCTGCGACCCGAGAAGAGGCCGTGGCGCGTGTCCACGATCGCACCGGGGACGTCGCCTATCGGGACGGTGACTCGATGGTCGCCGAGCACCACTACGAGCTCGGTTACTACGCGGCCCTCGCCGCGGGCGACGACCATCGTGCGCTCGCGATGGCGGCATCGGTTGCCGGGCTCCCGTCGGCAGGACGCTCGCTCGAGGAGACGCGTCGGTGGGTGGGCATCGCCCGCGCGCTCGCGGAGCGCGTCGGTGCGAAAGGTCGCAACGTCGCCATCGCACAGATTGGCCTCGGGCACGCGCTGCTGCTTGCCGGACGCTACGAGGAGTCGATCGCCGAGCTGAAGCGAACGGACAGCGCAATCGTGCTCGGCGATCGCGACGAAACCCTGGGGACTCAGCTTCTCTTCGACATGGGTACGGCGATGCTCTACGCCGGACGGCACGACGAAGCGGTCTCGGTACTCGCTCAGGCGAACGACCGGATCCGACAACATCAGCCCGATTTCCCCGACGCCCTCGAGGCCGAGTTTGCGCTTGGGGCAGCTTTGCGATCCGCAGGCCATCACGCGCGCTCGGAGGGCGTCCTGCGATCGGTGATCGAACGCAGCGACGAGGAGTTGAGCAATCGCGCCAAGCTGGCCCTTGCCCTGTTGCTCACCGAGCATCGTCCTCGGCTCGAGGAGTCTCTGCGTTTGCTCGACGACGTCGCAGCATCGGTCGAGTCACACGACGGATGCGAGAGCGTCGCGTACGCCGACTTGCTCGCGACGCGCGCCAAAGTTCTGTTGCGTGGCAACGAGGTCGCGGCGGCCGAACGCGCCTATCGATCTGCAAGAAGCACGTACGACAAGCACGAAGTCGACGCGGCCCGGCTTCAAAACATCGACGAAGGGCTTTTGGCGGTGGCCGACGCCCGAAGCAATCCACCCGCCCTGTGAGCACGCCATGAGCACGTCCGATATCGACTCCAACCCAACCGATCGTGAGCTTCTCTGCGCGTGGCAAACCGGCGACGCTGAGGCCGGCGACGCCTACGTGGAGCGTCACTTTCTTCCCGTCTATCGCTTCTTCGCTACAAAGTGCCCCGATGCGGCGGACGACCTGACCCAGCAGACCTTCGCGGACCTGCACGGCGCCGTCGCGAACATCCGCGACCCGGGTAGGGGACGCGCGTACGTGATGCGAATCGCTCGCAATCGTCTGTACATGCATCTGCGCTCGCGTGCCTCCGAGGGGCGAGTCTTCGATCCTCGGGTCATGTCCATCTCTGCGGTCGACGACGGTCCCACCGCGGGGACCGTACTCGCGGGCCAGATGGATGTGCGCGCCCTGCTGCAGGCCATGCGCGCCATTCCCATCGACGCGCAGATCCTTCTCGAGCTGTTCTACTGGGAAGAGCTCCCTGTGCGCGAGATCGCGAGCATTCTCGAGGTTCCGCGAGGCACGGTGATGAGCCGTCTGTCCCGTGCCCGCGACAGGCTAGCGAAGCTCATCGGCAGCGACGCGGCGGCGGTGCTCAGCAGCCCGTCGCTCAGTCCCGCATGAGCGGCTGGCCGGGCGCGTCGAGGTCCGCGGCGTGCGTGTCGTTCCACGCACGGATGCGTTCGGCCCAGAGCTTGCGAAGAGGCACGGAGGGCTTCGAGTCGATCTCGATGAGGGCTGCTTTGGCCAGCTCTCTCGCACGACCCGGCTCGCGTCCCACTTCCACGAGCGCACGCGCAAGGCCGAACTTCAGCCAAGCGAGGTCCGTGTAGACCGCCAGACCCGGCGTTTTCTCCAGCCGTTCGAGCGCGCCCTCGAAGTGCTCGATCGCCTGCTCGTAACGACCGAGCAGCAGCTCTGCTTCTCCACGATTGGCGAGCACGTGCGCGTAGGTCGGGTGCTCCGTCCCTGATGCGGTGAAGATCGTCGCTGCGCGGTCGAGAGTTTCGAGCGCATCCTTGGCATGGCCCTGCATCGTCTGCGCACCGGCCAGGTTGGTGAGCGTGAGGCCGAGGTCGGGATGGGTGGGCCCGAGGGAGCTCTCCTGCTGCTTGATGGCTCGCCGGAAGTGCGAGACGGCACCATCGATGTCGCCCGCCATCATGCGCGTCTCGCCGAGATTGCTGGTCATCAAGCCCAGTCGCGGCGCTTCGGCCGTCTGCCGGGCGAGGATTTCGAGGGCGCGACGGATCTCTTTTTCGGCGACCTCGAGGTTGCCTCGCTGCAGCTCCATGGCGCCGAGGTTGCCGACGAATGCCGCCACACGCGGGTGCACCGATCCCAGCACTTGTTCCTCGAGCGCCACGGCGCGCCGAAGGTAGCGGATCGACTCCTCGAGGTTTCCCTGCTGTCCGTAGGCAAGCGCGACGTTGTTGTAGAACCGTGCGACCTTCGGGTGGTTGTCTCCCAACAGGCGCTGCTGCATCCCGAGCGCCTGCTCGAACGCGATCTGGGCCTTGGGGAAGTTCCCCTGTGCGAACAACACCATGCCCTGGGTATTTGCGAGCTCGGCGGCGAGGTCGGGCAGCTCGCCGGCACGCAGCACCGCGGTGGCGGCCGTCTCGACGGCTTCGGCCGAACGTTCGATCTGACCCGCCTGCGAGAGGACCGTCGCGAGTCGAATCCACGCCTTGGCGGCAAGTTCGTCGTGACGTCCGGTTGCCGCGTGCCGAAGCGCTTCGCGAAGTGATGCCTCCGCGTCCTCGAGTGCTCCGGTCTGAAGCTGCACGTCTCCACGCCGAGTCAGTGCCTCGGCAAGGACGGGTGGATAGTCGAGTGACCGGGCCTCGTCCATCACCCCCTGCACGAGCTCGAGTGCCCGCTGGTAGCGACCGCCGTCTTCGTATGCCTTCGCGCGGGCGAGGTCCTCGCGAATGCGGCTGACTTTCGAGCGAACCTTCGGATCGTCCGGCACCGGGACCGTGCTCTTGAGCAGCTGTACGTCGGCGCAAGCCTCGAGCGAGGTCAGCTTCGCCGTGGCCATCACGGATTCCTTCACCACGTCGTGGTCCGCTTCGGCGAACAACTCCGACAACGCCCGCAGCTCCGAGTGCCGTCGCTCGAGGCAGTCCATGCGCAGGTCGAAGAGGTCGTCGGACTGCTCACCGCGCACGCGGTTCGCCTCGCAGGTCTCGCGATGCATTTCGACCCAATCGGCGGCGTAGCGGTCGAGTCCTTCGATGGTGCCGAGCAACGCGTCGCGGGCATACGGTCGATCGACCCCGGCGAAGGCGGCCGAGACGCGCGTGCGCTGCTCCTTGTCCCAGACGCCGGCGAGCCGTTCGTCGCCCCCTTCGCAAAGCCCATCGTCGCCCAACCCAACGAACGCCCCGACTGCGACCGCGCCACCGAGCAGTGCGGCGACGCCTCCGCGAACCATCCAGCGCCGGCGATGCACGGCGGGATCGTTGTTGAGCGCCGCGAGAAGAGCCGCCATCGAGTCCCACCGGTCCTCGGGGCGCGCCCGCATGCCGCGAAGCATGATCGTGTGCACCCACCCAGGGACCGGAGGAGCCGGCGGCGGGTCGGTGATCCGCTCGGCTTCGATCTCGTCGGCAATCTCGTCGGGAGAATCGCCTTTGAACGGTCGCTGGCGGTACAGCGACTCGTACATCGTCACGCAGAAACTGAACTGGTCGGTGCGGGCATCCGTGAGCTTGCCGCGGTGTTGCTCGGGCGCCATGTAGCCCGGTGTCCCGGCGACTCGACTCACGGGTTTGCCATCAGCGCCGGGCAACGCCAGCACGCCGCTGTCGCTGGCATCGGAGCCCGAGGTACGCGGCCGCGGACTGCCGCCTCGCAGTGAGCCGCCGTCGTCCGGATCGAGTGCGCGCGCGAGGCCGAAGTCCATGACGAGCGTTCGACCATCGCGCGCGAGCATCACGTTGTCGGGCTTGAAGTCGCGGTGCACGAGTCCCGCTTCGTGTGCCGCAGCCAGGCCCTTGCCCGCCGCGAGCAGGATATCGAGGACCTTGCGCCAGTCGTGCTCACCGCCGGCGAGGTGACGTGTGAGCGTCACGCCATCGATGAACTCCATCGCGACGAAGATGCGCCCGCCCATCACCGCGACGTCGTGCACGGTGATCACGTTCGGATGCGTGAGCCGAGCCATCGCCCGTGCCTCGCTGAGCAGCCGCTCCGTCATTCGCTTGCGCCGCTCCGGGTTGGAGGACGCGCGGCGCAGCATCTTCAGCGCTACCTTGCGGTCGAGCTGCGGGTCGTAGGCCGCGTACACGATGCCCATACCGCCGGTTCCCAGGCGGTACAGAACGACGTAGCGTCCCAGCGTCTCGCCTGGCTCGAGCTCCGGCGCACGCACGTCCTTGGGCTCCGATCCATCGGTTTCCCAGAACGTCGGCGCGGGGCCGATGTTGACGGAGCCAGACTGCGACATGACAGCCCAACCATCGTATCAGCCGGTCCTAGGTCGGCGGGTGCGTATTCGACTCGGGCGGAGCCGCGTATTGGGCCACCGCTTGAATCTCGCGCCAGAACTCGAGGGGCGTTTGCGTCCGTCGGTTGACCATCGGCTCGAGCGCGTTGACGAGCGCCGTCGAGTAAGGCGAACCGATTTCGTGGGCGAGGTGACGCGGATACCCAGCGAGAATCTCTGCCGGCGAGAACTGATAGATGCTGCGACGTAGTACGGCCAACAACAGAAGGGCGCAGTGATAGATGTCCGTCGGCTTACTGACCTGGCCGTAGGTGGACGGCTCGACTGCTTCGGGCGGTTGCATCCAGGGCGCGAGGATCGTGCCGGTGGTGCGGATCGAGTGCTCTTCACGAGCAATGCCGAGGTCGCCCAGCTTGAACTGGAGGAACGGCCCGTGCTCGGAAGAGATGACGTCCGTCGTCAGGCTTACGAAAACGTTACCGGGGTGAACATCCTTGTGGACCTGCCCGTGCCGATGGATGAACTGCAGCGCCTGCAGGACATCACGCGCGATGTGGGGCACCCAGCTTGCGTCGACGCGCGGAAGGATCCGGTCGAGGCTGTACAGGCACTTCTCCACGATGATGTAAAAGGCGTTGTTGTAGACGAACGCGTCGTGGATGTACGTGATGTTGGGGTGGCGCAGGCGGGCGAGATTGCCCACCTCCATCTCCCACTGCTGCTTGACCTGCTCGAAGGGCAGGGCGGGTTTGAGCACCTTCGCGACGAGCTGGTTGGACCACTCGTCCGTGCACTCGTAGACGTCTCCGAACGAGCCGCTGCCGATGTGCTCGCCGATGAAGTAGGTGCCGGCGTTGCCGTTGCTGATCATCTCCCCGGTGGCGGGTGCGCGGAACGGCACCGCGGCGGGGAGAGTCGACGGCCCGGAGCTCCCATCCGTGGACGATTGTCCCGTGGGGGCAGCAGGTCGAGTGGCTAAACGAGGCCGCGTGGACATCGTCGATCCTTAAGTTAGCACGTCGGCGATCTGGTTCCGGGCGCGTGTTCTTTGGTCGCGCCACAGGCACGTGCTGCAATGTGGTTCGGATGCATGTACAGCGGATCGCCGGGAAAGCGCGGGGCCTTCTACGGCGCCCGAGTCGCCGCAGCGCAACGGTGCGGTTGATGCTCGTGGCTTTGGCGCTCGACGGGAGCACGCGCGCATCCGCGGCGCAGAGCGAGGAAACATCCCCGACCGAAGAGCAGGCACACGCACGTTTCGAAGCGTGGGCAACTCAGGAAGCGTTGGTCGCCGGCGGGGAGGTATCGGCGCTCACGGTAGTGGAGCTTGATGGTCATCCCGGCGCCGAGCTCGTGGCGCGGGTGTGTCACGACGGCGGATGGTCGGAGACTTTGCTCGTGGAGCAGGCCGGGCACCGATGGCAGGTCCTCCACGAATCATGGGGACACGTGCCGGTGTGTCGCAGCTCCGCGGCATCGGCGACGTGGAACGGTCATGGCGACGAGCTGCTCCTGCTCGACGAGGGCCCCGGTGCGATGTCCGAGCGACGGCTGGCGATCGTCGATGACGAGCTGGTGGTCTTCTCGGAGTGGCATGCCGATCACCAACGCGTGTCGCAGGCGCGTTGGGATCTCGCATCGCGCCGCAATGAGGGAGTCTCGGCGCGGGTCGTTCCGATCCGCTCGGCTGCCGCTGTTCCGGAGACCGGACCCACGTTTGTGTTGGCGGGTCGCGAGCACTGGTCTGGTCATCAGGACGGCGAGATTCGAGCGACGGTGGAGCGTCGCGCTGGGGGGACGCTGCTCCTTCGAGTTGGACTCGTCGATGACGATCGACGCGAAGGACTCGGCGGGGATCGCATCCAGGTTTGGTGGGTCGACCCGCAGGACCACAAGCTCAAGGGACTCGATGTGCGCTCGGAGCCGACCGGTGGCCTGAGGTCGATTCCCCTACGCAGCCAGGGGCTTCCCCCTGCCGTGCACGGGACGATCCACGGGCTCGAGGTCGTGCTTCCAATGCGTCTGCCGGACACGAAGATCGGGCTGCAGGTTCCGCTGACCGTGGTCGCCTACGACGTCGATGCGGATGGCACGACGCGGATGGCGACGAGCGAGTATGACGGACACGCGCAGTCGCTTGGACTCATGCGCTACGTTCCCGGTGGCGGCGACTACGAGCCCGCGGGAAAACGACTTGCCGATGCGTCACCGTTCGACGTGCTGCCGCCGCCTCCGTCCTCGAAGTGACACGTTGGCAGTGACGACTGGTCGGGGCGCGACCTAAGTCGCCGAGATCTGGTTGACCCCGGATCTTGCTTTGTCGTAGGGGCATGCGCCTACGATCTACGTTGCTTGCAGCTGCGGCAATGCTCGGAGCTCCTGCGGTTGCCAGTGCGGCGCCGCCGACCGAACCGGCTGACACCGACCAGCCTGGCCTGGTTTCGCTGCCGGATGTCGCGTCGTTCAATCGCTGCGACAAGCAGTCGCCCGGGGCCCGCTTTCGAATCACGCTGCCCGAGGAAGCCGAGCTCAAGGACCTCGTAGGGTGGATCTCCTCGGTGAGTTGTCAGAAGTTCGTGTGGGACCCCGCGGTCCGCGGCGGAAAGATCACGATCGTGGCCCCCGAGGCGGTGACGCTCAAGGAGGCCTATGGGGCGTTTCACTCGGCGCTCGAGACGATGAACCTCGCGGTCAAGGACTCGGGGGAGTTTTTCGAGATCGTCGAGACCAAGGGCATCTCGGGGCAGAACGTTCCGGTGATTGGGCCCGACGGCAAGCCGGCGCCGAGCGACCGCTTTGTCACGCAGGTGGTGCGACCTCATCCCGAGCGGATCTCAGATGTGTCCGCCGTGTTCGAGCACCTCAAGAGTGCGTCCGGTTCGGTCACATCCGTCGGCGAGATCGTGATTGTGACCGATACCGCCAACAACATCCGTCGCGCGATGAAGGTCGCCAAGCAGGTCGACGTCGCCGAGGAAACGCGCGAGGGGCTGTATGTGTATCCGCTGCTGTCTGCAGACGCCGAAGAGACCGCGGACCTGTTGCGCAGCATTCTCGGCGAGGGAGAGGCGAAGAAGACGACGACGTCGCGTCCGACGGCGAGCAAGAGCACGAAGAAGGGCGCGAGCAAGTCCAAGCCCAAACCGCGTGCGGACACGACCTCGCCGGCAAGTGCGACGCTGACTCGCGTCGTGCCCGACGTGCGTACCCGCAGCTTGTTCATCGTTGCGCCGCGCGAGGACTACCCCAAGATCCGCCAGCTCATCGCGAAGATCGACGCATCGATGACGGGGGACCAAGGCGAGATCACGGTGATCCGGCTCGACCACGCGGACCCCGAAGAACTGCAGGCGGTGATCTCCCAGGTGATCGGAGCGCGCAAGGACGACGCCGCCGAGCGGGTGACGGTGACGGCGGAGCCTGCGACCCGCTCGCTCATCATCGATGCGCCGTACGGAGAGACGCGACGGCTAGAGAAGCTGATCGCGAGCCTCGATATCGAGCGACGCCAGGTCTACATGGAGGTGTACTTGCTGGAGGTGTCGATGGAGCGCGAGCTCTCCACCGCCGCGGGGGCCCACTTTGCTCGACGCAATCCCGACGGCTCGCTGGGGGTGCTTTCGACCAACCCGTCAGCGTCGGTGAACTCGTTGGCGGCCGGTACCGCCGCGAGCAATTCCGGCGACGACGCTGCGGCAGCGGCCGCTGGAGCGGGGTCGTTGGCTGCGCTCACTGGGATCGCGGCCGGCCTGTTCGGCCGCTCGTTCAGCTTCCTCGGGCAGGACGTACCGAGCTTCGGGATGGTGATCCAAGCGATCGAGACCAGCACCGACGTCAATACGATCTCTGAGCCGCACGTCACGACGGCCGATAATCGCACTGCCAAGATCACGGTGGGCGAAGTGATCCCGTTTCGCAATCAGGTCTCGACGCAGGGAGTGCAGGCGTTTCAGGGAATCACCCGGGAGCAAGTTGCGCTGGAGGTCGAAATCACCCCGCACGTCAACGATGACGGGGAGATCATGCTCGACCTCAAGCTCACCAACGAGGAGGTCCAGCCCGTGGCCGACGATCTCGGCGTTCGCACGAGCAAGCGCGCCCTCGAGCTCGAAGATGTCGTCGCACGAGACGGTCAACCGGTCGTGCTCGGTGGGCTGATCCAGGACTCGGAAAGCGTGATCGAGACCAAGGTCCCGGGGCTCGGATCGATTCCCGTGGTCGGCTGGCTGTTCAAGAGCCGTCGCAAGCCGCGAAAGAAGGTCAACCTCCTGATGGTGCTGGTGCCGCATGTGATCGAGTCACCCGATGAGGCGCGGCAAATCCACGAGCGCCGAATGGCCGAGCGGCGCGAGTTCGTGGAGCGTCAGACCGCGTTCAAGCGCAAGGACCTCGACACTCACGTCAACTACCGTAAGAAGGCGGGGCTGCTCGCGGCGGTGCAGGCCGAACACGTTCGCATGGACGTGGAGGACGACCACCGGGCGCGCGCCGAGCGGGAACTGGAGCGAGACCTGCCGTCAGAAATCGTTGCGCAGGCCGAGTAACGCGTCAGCGCGAGATCGTTGCGCCCGCGCGCTCGTGCAGACTCGCGTACCAGTCGACGACTTGTTTGGTCCGGTCCGGCAGCGCGTTGGTGCCCCAGACGATGCAGACGGTTCGCGTCGTTGCATCGTGGGTCTTCGTACGCTGGCTGTCCTTGACTGCATTGGCGCATGGCCCTTCCGCGTCGTGCAGACACAGCAACCCCGTCAGCTTGATCTCCTGGCCAGAAGCATTGAAGACATAGCTGGACTCGGGCTCGGCGATGCCAAGGCGCAACGGAGACGTCGCGCGGTCGAGGTCGACCACGCTGATCGGAAGCCCCGAGTGCAGCGAGACGGCGTTGCACAGATCGACCGCCGCATTGATCGAGCTGAGCTTGCTTTCACCCGCAGCGCGGAGCAGAAACTCCGAGGCCGGCTTGCCACGCCCCGACGGCTTGTAGCCGCCGTGCCGCAGCAGCTTGCGCACGGCGGTGCGGACTTCGTCGCCCGATGACAGCGGCGCTTCGGCATCGAGCGAGAGCAGCTCGGTCAGCCACGACGGAGACGGGCTCTCCGACAGGTTCTTGGGGAAGGTCGCCGAGAACCAGCCGGCGTCGAGCAGCGGATGATCGTCGACTGCGATCTCGATCGGCACGTCGGGAGGGTACCGCTCGGCTTCGGTCATCGGTAGGGCACGCCCGGGAGGGCACTGCGGAGCATTGGACGGATGGACTTCTCGACGTGGGCGAGGACCTTGCGCTGGCGATGTTGGCGGAGGCGGAGCGGGCTGGGGTGGCGCTGGCGAAGGACCGCGACCGCGAGTCCGATGGCCGTGGGCACTGCGGTGGCGAGTCCGAATAGGCCGCCGAGGTAGAGACGTCCGGTCACAACCAGACCGACGAGGAACGCCATGGCTCCGATCAAGCCCGCGATCGCTGCGATGAACCAGCCCCCGATCACGATGCTGATCAGGAGTCGGCCGAGCTGGAGGCGCGGTGTGTGAGTCGGGCCTTGGACCGTGACGACGCCATCGTCGAGAGTGATGAAGACGGTCTCGGCGGGGCAGGCGTCGCGCGGTACGAGGCCGAACTCGTAACCATCGTGCTTGCGACGAAGCAGGTATTGCTCGCCACCGGAGGGGACGATCCGCGTTTCGTGTACGACGAGCGACGCTTTTGCGAGGTGCTCGCGCAGATGGTCGGCGAGGTCGTCGAGCTCGCCGTCGACCGGGTACGTACGCAGGTCGTCGGTCGCGACTGCCGTCGGCTCACGCTTTGCGATGGCTTGCATCAGCCCGGCTCTTCGAGTGATGCCAGCGCAGCCTTGGCTCGAGTGGTGCGCCGATCATCTGTACCGCGCTGTGCTTCGAGGACGGTGACAGCGCCCGTGAGGAGGGTATCGGCGCGGGCTCGATCGGTGTCGACCAAGCATGCACCGAGGGCGGCTTGAACCTCGGCGACTTCCCAGTGACCAGCAGGACGCACCTTTTCGCGGATCTCGAGCGCTTCCTGCAGCAGGGGGATGGCTTCGCTGGTCGAGCCTCGCTCGCACCGCGCGCGTCCGAGTCCGAGCAGTGTGTAGGCGAGGTGAGGGTGGCCGACCGGGAGTGTCTTTCGACGACGTTGGAGCGCGTCGGTGTAAGTCGATTCGGCTTCGGCGACCCGCCCTTGGTCGAGGAGTACGCCGGCGAGGTTGTTGAGGCACTGGGCGACGATCGGGTGCTCGTCCCCCTGGGCCTTTTGAAGGATCGGAATGGCGCGACGGATGGCCGCCTCGGCTTGGTCGAACCGACCGCGCTCTTGCAGGAGCAGGCCGAGGTTGGTCAGCGAGTGCGCAATCGAAGGATGCTCGGGACCAAGGGTCTCGCGAATCGCCAAGGCCTCGCGCATCAAGGGCTCTGCGTCGTCGAGCTGGCCCTGCTGCTGCAGTACCAGGCCGAGTGTGCTCGCGGTTTGGGCGATCTCGGGATGTTTGGGGTCGAGTAGCGTCCGGCGCATGGTCAACGCTCGGCGTAGGAGCGACTCGGCGTCGACGGCGTCGCCTTGCGCAAACCGAGAGATACCGAGGTTGGAGAGCGTGGTCGCGAGTGCTGGATGCTGAGCGTCTTTGCCGTGAATGCGCTGGTAGGCCGCAAGCGCATCGCGCTGCGCTTGCTCGGCTCCTGGGAGGTCGCCGCCGGCTTGAAGCATACCCGCCAGGTTATTGAGGGTACCCGGGATGGCGGGGTGGTCTTCGCCGAGGCGTTCGCGCTGAATGTCGAGCGCCTCGCGGTAGGCGTCGGTGGCTTCGTTGGCGCGGCCGAGCGATCCGAGCGTGGCGCCCAGGTCGTTGAGGGCCTCGGCAACGCGTTCGTGTCGGTCACCGTGAGCAGTACGAAGTAGGGTCAGCGCTTCGCGGACGGATACCTCTGCGTCGTCGTAGCGTCCCTGGCCGTGCAGTGTCCGGGCGAGTACCGCGAGGTCCTCGGCGGCTTCGGACTCGAGGGCGGCGGCGCGATGGGTGGCGAGTGCGGCGCGTGCTGTGGTCTCGGCGGCGTCGAGGTCACCCTTGAGGCGCAGTGCCTCGGCGAGATGACGCGTTGCGGTAGCCGTTTCGGGATCGTCTTTTCCGCGTAGCTCCGTCAGAAGCTCGACCTGCCGCTGGAGGAGTGATGTTGCCGAGTCGGCCGCGCCGAGGTTTCGGTAGGCGAGGCCCATGACACCAGCGAGCTCGGCCTGCACCGCGGGCTGATCGCCGAGGGTGTCGATCCGCGCGGCGCCGCGGTCGAGGACCTCGCGCGCGGTCAGCTCGTTGCCTCGGTGGCGGGTCGGGTCGGCTTCGACGAGGAGCTCGATCAGGAGCTGAGAGACCCGCTCGGCCTTGTCGCGTTCGCGGGCGGTACGTTCGTACTCTCGGGCGAGCGATACGCCGTAGCCCAGGGTGAGCGCGGCGACGAGGCTGGCGACCGCGACCCCGAGTCGATTTCTGCGGACGAACTTGCCGACCCGATACGAGAAAGTGTCCGGCCGTGCGCCGACCGGTTCACCCGCGAGGTGCCGGCGAACGTCCTGTGCCAGAGCACGCGCCGAGGCGTAGCGACGTTCCGGCTCCTTGCGGAGTGCGGTCGAGCAGATCGTATCGAGGTCGCCGCGCAGCATTCTCGACAGTCGGAGGGGGGTGCTTTGCAGCTCTGCGGCGATGGTGTCCGGCGAGCGGAGATCTTCTTCGGCTTGGGTCCTTCGTTGCAGGGGCTCGAGCACCGCAGCGGAAACGCGAACCGGGTCGTCGCGAAGAATCGCGTGTTCCAGCTCGGCTGACGTTCGTGTCCGACCCTCGTATGGTCGTCGCCCCGTGAGGATCTCGTAGAGAATCAGGCCGAGGCCGTAGACGTCTGTCGCGGTGGTGATCGGGTCGCCCGTGATCTGTTCGGGCGCCGCGTAGTCGGGAGTCATGGCCCGAGCGCCCGTGTGGGTGAGCGAGGTATCGCTTTGCAGCGGCTTGGCGATCCCGAAGTCCACCAGCTTGGCGTCGCCCGCCGCAGTGACGAGCACGTTGCTCGGCTTGAGGTCTCGGTGGACGACGAGGTTGCGGTGGGCGTAGTCGACCGCGTCCGCGATCGCGAGGAACAGGTGGAGTCTTGCCTCGAGCGCAAGTCGCTGCTCCGCGCAGAAACGGTGCAGCGGAAGGCCGTCGACGAGCTCCATCACAAAGTACGGGCGACCATCGTCGGTGACGCCGCCGTCGAGGAGGCGGGCAATCGACGGGTGTGAGAGCTTGGCGAGGATCTGTCGCTCGGCGATGAACCGAGAAACCGCATCCTCGGTCTCCATGCCTCGCCGGATCAGCTTGAGTGCAACGCGTTGCTCGAACTGGCCATCGACACGCTCGGCCTCATAGACGCTGCCCATACCGCCGCGTCCGATCAGCTTTGTCGTGCGGTACGGACCAAAGCGCTGGGCGATATGGCTTCCGTCGAGTGCGTCGTCGGCTGTGGCAACGACGCGATCGTGGACACCATCGAAGTAGTTGCGTGCGGCGTCTTCGCCGGCGACAAGCTCGCGGACTTGCTCCCGCAGCGCGTCGTCGTCCGTCGCCGTGGCGAGGAAAGACTCGCGCTCGTCCGGGGGCTGCTCGAGTGCCTCGCCAAAGAGAACCTCGATGCGCTCGAGTTGGGCTGGATCCATCAGCCTCGCGCTTGCAGCTCTTTGAAGAGCCAAGTTCGTGCGAGAGCCCAGCCTCGCTTGACGCTTGCTGGCGACAACGCGAGCGCTTCGCCGGTTTCCTCGATCGTGAGACCGCCGAAGACGCGGCACTCGACAATTCGAGCGAGGCGCTCGTTGCCCTCACCCAGCCGTGTCAGCGCCTCGTCGATGGCGATCAGCTCATCGGCATTCTGGTCGGTCGGGACGTCGTCCTCGAGTGCATCTGGCTGCTGCCCTCCACCACGCTTGGCTCGACTGCGGTGCTTGGCGTGATCGATGAGAATCGAACGCATCGCCCGGGACGCGAGATAGAAGAACTGCGCACGGCTCTTCCACTGCACCTGCGAGAGCCCAGCGAGCTTGTTGTAGGCCTCATGCACCAGGCTCGCCGTCCCCGGAGCGTCATCCCGCCACCCCGCACGATGCCGTCGCGCCATCGACCGCAGCTCGCCATACACCAACGGAAGCACCCTCCGCAGCGCCTCCGGATCCCCGTCCCCGCCCTCCAGCAACAGAGCAGTAACCTCGCTAGGCGGTGCCGCGTCCTCAGCCAACCCCCCCAAGATACCAAACCAGAGTTTGTCAACTTCGGGGACGTAGCTGGAAGTTGACAAACGGTGGAAACACCGTGGACTTGAACACGTGGCCGACGGTAGTCGTTGAGTAAGCGGTGGACGACGACGACGAGCTACAGACGTTTCTGCAGGCGCAACGCCGCAGGCGCATCAAGGCGATTGGGCTCTTTGTGGTCGCCATCGGTGGCGGTACCGCGCTCTACCTCTTCGCGCTCAAGCAAACGCCGTGCGAGCGACTCGCCCAGGAGCTCTGCAATGCAGCAGGGATGAGCTGCACCACCGAGCTCGCCCAAGGCTTGAACGACAACATCCCACAAGACGCCTGCGCCGAGTCCCTCGCGACGATGGAGGACGCGATCGACGCCGCGCCCGCCGAATACGAAGCCATGTGGTGCCCGAACTCGTGGAGAATCAGCGCTTCCAC
>Ga0207422_1002609_pt1 | contig 22855 bp, 22 predicted proteins | sample MarCyaLeptolynsp_FD_187757 | JGI IMG/M metagenome (GOLD analysis project Ga0207422, IMG submission 187757) | Marine cyanobacterial communities from Panama - species 1 Leptolyngbya sp. (SPAdes) | ecosystem: Environmental > Aquatic > Marine > Unclassified | place: Panama: Panama City | collected... | reverse complement strand
GACCACCCGAGCGCCTTCTCGGACAGGTCGCCCGTACCCACCACGATGCCCCCGACGTCGTTGGCCACCGTCATCAGCACCAGCGTGCGAAGTCGGGCCTGCACGTTCTCGAGCGTGACGTCGCCGAGGTCGGGGCGGTCGGCGAGCTTGGCCATCAAGCCCGCCAGCGAGTCGACGCCCTCGGTGGACGGATGCTCGACCATCGACAGCAGCAGGCGCGAGGCCTCGCGGATCGGAACCTCGGAAAAGCGCCCGCCCAGCCCGCCCGCCAGCGCCTCCGCGTTGCTGCGCGTCCCCTCGGTCGTGCCCAGGCCCGGCATCGTGACGCACACCAGGTCCGAGCGCGGCTGGTCCTCGAGGTCGAGCGCGCCGGCGGCTACGAGCGCGGCGTGGGTCGAGTCGAGCCCACCGGACACACCGAGCACGAGCTTGGGGCGGCCTATGGCGCGCATGCGGGTAGCCAAGGCGTTGGTCTGAATCTCGAAGATCTCCCAGCATCGGGCGCCGAGCGTGGCCGGGTCCTGCGGGATGAACGGGTGCCGGGCCACCTCACGGCGCAGCGGCAGCGCGGGCGAAGCGGACACGAACGCCACCCGACGAAACCGGTGCGGCGACTGCCGGGCACAGTCCCCGAAGCTGTTGGTCGCGATCCGATCGCGCACGAGCGCCTGAAGGTCGACGTCGTGCACCAGGATCTGGTCATCGCGACAAAACCGCTGCGACTGCGCGACGACGCGACCGTTTTCGCAGACGAAGGCATCGGCATCGAACGCCAGGTCCGTTGACGACTCGCCCGGCCCTGCGGCGACGTAGACGTAGGCACACTTGCCTCGGTCCGAGCTCGCCTGAGTCAGCAGCCGCCGCAGCTCTGCCTTGCCGATCGTGAAGTTGGATGCGGACAGGTTGACCACCACCGTTGCACCGGCACTGATCGCTGCGGTGCTCGGCGGCGCGTGGACCCAAACGTCCTCGCACAGCTCGATGCCGACGAGGAGGTCGGGGTCGTCGTCCGACGCGAGCAACACATCGGTTCCGAACGGCACGTCGTGCCCGCCGATGCGGACCGTCGAGCCCGGCTCGACCTCGGTGCCGGGCCGAAACCATCGGGCTTCCTCGAACTCGCGATAGTTGGGCAGAAACGACTTGGGCACGACCGCGAGCACCCGCCCGCCCTGGATTGCGGCGGCGACGTTGTACAGACCCGAGCCAACGCGCAGGGGAAGGCCGACGATCGCGACCGGCGACAGCTCGGCCCCCGCGGCCGCGAGCGACAGCAGGCCGTCCCGGGTGCGCTGGAGCAGATGGGTGTCGTGCAGCAGGTCACGCGCCGTGTACCCACACAGCCCGAGCTCCGGAAACACGACGACCGACACCCCCTCATCGTGGGCCCGCCGCCACAGGCTCTCGGTGTGAGCGAGGTTGGTCTCGAAGTCGGTGACACGGCACGAAGGAACGGCCGCAGCGAGTCGGGCAAAGCCCTGCATCGGGTGCAAGCATGCCGCGGCCCGGCGTGCATCTCCACTCGCGACCCCGACAACGACCCCGGACGGCCCGATCGCTCGACATCGACGCGGGCTTGGACCAAGCTTGCCGTGCCATGGCCGACGACAAGCTCGTGCGTCACTCGGGGCCCAACGTGGCCACCGCCGCGCACGCATCGCCCTACCCCGTCAGCCGCCTCGCACCCGCCACCGACCTCGTCGACATGGCCCGCGAGATTGCGGAGGCCAACCACGTCATCGGCTTGGTGACCCACGCCAAGCTCGAGATCATCGCGTCTCAGATCCGGCTGCTGCAGGACCAGGCGCGCGAGGTGCTCAAGGAAGCGACGGCGAATGCGGAGCTACACCGCGCCAACTGTCGGTTCCGTCGTCGCGTGGGCCACACGTATCACCTGTATCTTCGGCCCGACGGCACGCGGTACTTCTCGTTGCTCGCACCCGACGACTGGAACGGCACGCCGCCTCACGCGTATGAGGGATCGTTCCGGCTCGAGCCGGACATGAGCTGGGCTCCTGCGGGCGCCGAGCATCGCCCGCCGCTGCGACAGCTCCAGGCCGCGATCGGGGTCGAGGGCGATTCCGAGCCGGACGAGTAGCCCAGCAAGCCGACCGAGGTGTCGGGCAAGTTGCGCAGGCCGTATCGGGGCCCCAGCCCAAGTACCGGACAATCCTCACGGTGGTTGATGGTACGACCCTTGCTCTAACCATCTTTGTCGCGAGGTCGGGAACCTTGGGGGGTCCGGATGAACCTCACGATGGGTGGCGTCTGCGGGACGCCTGGAGAAGGGGGTTGTGATGGGCAAATCACGGAATCAGCGCGACGTGGCGGCTTTCCCACCCGGGAAGAGCCCCGACGAGATCGCAAGCATCGTGGCCGAGCTCGGCGAGGAGCTCGGAGTGTGGACCCAAGAGGTCGCGGGTGTCGTGCCCGAGCTCGTGCCGGCCGCCGCGGACGCGAAGCGCCGCCCGAGCAAGCGTCGTCGAACGTCCCCCCCAACCCCGCCGCGTCGTACGGCGCCCCCGGTCCTCCGAGCTTCGGAGCCGAGCTCGTTCGAGCACGACGTGGATTACACGAGCCTGCACGGCGCAAAGCCGCCGGCCGCTCCCACCATCGACGAAGACACGGTCGATCTCGTCGTCGCGGAGCTGATCGAAGAGCCGCGCGAGGAGAGTGTGCTCGAGCTCGCCCCCGATCAGATCGTCGAGATCGCGGACAACGACGTCGACGACGATGATGACGACGCCCTCGACCCGCTCGAGGTCAGCTTCATCGAGTTCCTCGACCAGGCCGACGAGGACGTCGACGAGCTCGACGACGTCGAGACGATTCGTCCCGTGTCTCTCGATCGGCCCCGCGCGACCGCAGCGTATCCCCCGGTGCCACGCCGCGCCCGCCCGGTCTCCCGCATCACGTGGACGCTTCGCGACGAGACGACGGCCACCGACATGTTCGTGGCCTGATCGGGTAGCCTCCCCCGGTCTGACTGGCCCGGCTCCATTCGTTCGCGACGGTCGTTGGATTCGCGACCCCTCGGGGCGCGTGCGGCTGTTTCGCGGCGTCAACTTGTCGGGCCGCAGCAAGTCGCCGCCGTTCTTGCCCTTCGACGATCCGGCGCCGCTCGATCAGCTGCGCGCCTGGGGCTTCAACGTGCTGCGGCTGCTCGTGATCTGGGAGGCGCTCGAGCCCGAGCGCGGACGCGTCGACGAGAGTTACCTGGCCGCGGTGTCGCGAGTCGTCGACGCCGCCGAGCAGCGCGGACTGTACGTGATCGTCGACATGCACCAAGACCTCTACGCGCGCGCGCTGGGAGGAGACGGAGCCCCACCGTGGGCGACCCGCCACGACGGACCCCCGGCCAGTGGCCCGCGCTGGTTCATGCACTACCTGCGCTCGTCCGCGGTGCAGGCCAACTTCGCCGACTTTTGGCGCGACGAGGACGGCCTGCGCACCGCGTACCTGGAGACGATGGCGCGCCTCGTCACGTGGATGAACGGCCACCCGAACGTGATCGGCTACGACTTCTTCAACGAGCCGATGGCCCCGATGGTCGACGTGGTCTCGGGTCGATTCGAGAGCGAAGACCTGCGGGACTTCAACGCCGAGTGCGCGCGGGTGCTCGAGCGCGCCGAGGGTCCGGCTCGGCTGCAGTTCATCGAGCCTTGTCCGCTCGTGGCATTCGGCGTGCCGTCTCGGCTCGTGCACGAGCTCGGGCCCACGGCAGTGTTCGCGCCGCACATCTACGACATCGGGGCGCTCGGCATCCGGCGCTATCACCCCCGCGTGAGTACCTATCCGCTTGCGCTGGAGACGGTGACCGATTGGGCATCGGCACACGACATGCCGCTGCTGATCGGAGAGTTCGGTGCGCTCAACGGGATCGCGCGAGCCCGAGAGATGCTCGAAGACGAGTGCCGGATGCTCGACCGAGTGTTCGCCAGCTGGACCGCGTGGCACTACGACGTGGTCGGACCGGAGTGGAACGACGAGGACGCATCCATCGTGATGGTCGGCGGCGCCGAACGAGAGTTCACGATCTCGTTGATTCGACCCTACCCGCGCGCGATCGCAGGGACGCCCACCCGCTGGGAGAGCAAGCGTGGGCGGACGTGGACGTTCGAGTACGATGCATCCGGTGAGGGGCCGACCGAGCTCGTGGTGCCACAGCGGTGGGGCGGCAAGCGCCCTACGTTTGGGGTCGACGGCGCCGAGGCCCGCTGGAGCGAAGACGAGGGCGACCTCGGCGTGCTGCTGCTGGAGGCGCAGGCCGGTGCCCACGTGGTCGTCACGCTGACCGAGCACTGACTGCAGCACCCGCTGCATCGCCACCGGGGGTCGCACTACAGCGATCGCTGTAAATTGCCGAAATCATGCAGCTTTGCCCCATCGCCGGGTGAATCGCGAGGCACCGCGTTCGGTCCGTGGTGACGATGACCAAGCTTGCTCTGACCCGGTCCTGCCTGTTGCTCACCGCTGGCCTGCTCGCCGCCTCCACCTCGGCGTGCACCACCGAGCCCGGCAGCCCCGGCGACGACACCGATGGAGCCGCGGACGCGGGCGGAACCGAAGGCGACGACGACGATGACGCGGCCGACGAGACCGGCGACGACGATGGTGGCGCGCAGGTCGACGGCATGGCCGACATCGAGGGCTGGGTGGCTACGGCATCCGGCGATCCGCTCGAAGGAGTGACGGTCACCGCCGCGGGCGGCTCGGCAACGACCAATGCCGACGGCCACTTCGAGTTCTCGACGCCCGCCGACGAAGGCGACACGATCGTGGTCGTGCTCGAGGCTGCCGGCTGGGTGCGAGGCCACGAGCGCTTCGAGGCCCGCGACGGAGCGATCAACGTCGTGCGCGCAGTGATGATGCCCGAGGCGCTGCCGGTCCCGCTCGATGCGACCGGCGGTGGCATGGTGCTCGGCGCTCGCAATGCGGCGGTCGTCGCCCCTCCGGGTGCCTTTGTGCACGCCGACGGGAGCCCGGCCGAGGGCATGGTCGAGGTGCACCTGACCCCGCTCAACCCCGCCGTGCAGGCAGAGTACGACGCGTACCCTGGAGACGGCCTGGCACGCGACGCCGGCGGCTCGCTGATCCAGCTCGAAACGTTCGGCGTGCTCGACGTGACGGTCCGTCAGGACGGTGAGGAGCTCGACATCGCAGACGGCATGGGCGTCGAGGTTCAGATCCCGCTGCCGGACCCGGCCCCGGCCAATCCCCCCGAGACGATGCCGCTGTGGAGCTTCGACGAGGAGGCAGGCGTGTGGGCCGAGGAGGGCACGCTCACCCTCGATGCCCAGGCCGGGGTCTATCGCGGCACGCTTCCCCACCTGTCCCCGTGGAACGCGGACCAGCCGCTCACCGCAACGTGCATCCGGGGCCGAGTCGAAGATCCCGCGGGCAACCCGGTCGCGGGCGCGATGGTCTTTGCCCAGGGTGTCGACTACCTCGGCGGCTCCACGGCGGTCACCGATGGCGACGGCGAGTTCTGTGTCGCCGTGCGCAAGTCATCCACGGTGGAGGTGACCGCATACGGACTGGACGGTTCGATCACTCGCACGGTGGACTCGGGCGAGACGGACACCGAGGTCCCGGTCCAGTGCGACGCCGACTGCCTCGACACGGGCCTGTGGACGTTGATCCCTGGCGAGGGCGATCCGACCTGGGGCGGAGGCTACTGCGAGCCGCCCGACGAGGAGACGTGGGTCACCTTCGAGGCGGCCTCGTTCGGCACGATCGTCGACCTCCAGCCCGGCGACGACTTCGTGGCTTGTGGCTTTCAGATGGACGACCCCGCGGCTGGGCCCGACGAGCCGCCCGGCACCACGATGCTCACGTACACCGACGACGAGTGGACGACCTACGTCATCCTGGGGCGTGGCAGCGACCAGCTCGGTTCGGTCGAGGGCACCGTCGCCGTGCAGCGGACCAACGCGTCCGACAACAGCGACGCGGTCTACGCCAGCTGCATGATCGACGTCGACGAGGCCGAGGAAGTCGACGACGACGTCTTTGTGGTCGGCGGGGGCGGCACGTGCGAGGCGTTCTCGCTCGATGCGGGCTTTGCCACCAGCCCCGGCACGGTCGATTTCCGCGGCATCGCGGGTCTGTTCAACGGGGTCATCCCGCTCATCTGCTGCGACGTCGACCCGACTGCGATGCCCGGGTTTCCGTAGCGCCCTTGCTTCCAACCACTCGCACATCCCAGGGCAACCAGAGCACGGTGGCCGCGGTCGCAATGACTGCGGCCACCGTGAATGTCGTCGTGTAGTCGGTGCGCTGCAGGATCGCCCCGTACATCGGGCCACCGACGAGCAGCCCGATGTCGAACAGCGCGGTGAACATCGCCAGGGCTGCCCCGCGATCCTGCGGCGCGGCCCGCTGCACGACCAGGGCTGATGCGATCGGAAAGACCCACGCGTGTCCCGTACCGGTGAGCACCCCCGCGATCAGCACGTCGACGTCCGAGGTCGCGTTCGCGAGCAGGACCAGGCCTGCTGCGACGGCGAACATCGAGGGAACCATCGCGCGACGGGGACCGACGCGGTCGGGCACCCAGCCGAACAACAGCCGCAACACCACCGCCGCCACCGTGTACGCGGTGAAGAAGCCGCCCACCGAACCGACTTGCTCGTCGAGGACGAACGTCTTGACGAACGTGAAGTACGCCGCGATCGCGAGCGCGAAGCCAACGCCGACCAGCCACAACGGGCGCAGCCGCGGAACCGAGACCACTTCGGCGAATGACCGCTGGGCCGCGCGGCTGTGGGGTCGCCTCGGTTCGGGGAGAAACAGTCCGGTCACGGTCGCGGCCGCCGTGGTGAACACCACGACGGTGAACAGGTCGTCGTAGCTCCCGCCGGCGAGGATGGCGTCTCCGAGCAGGCCCGCGACCGACATCGGCAAGATGCCCGACAGCCCGAAGATCGCAATGCCTTCGGTGCGGCGCGACTCCGGGGCCACGTCGGCCGCGATCGTGAACAACACCGTGAACAACATCGCGATCGCGACCCCGTGCGCGAAACGGATCGCGAACAGCCACGGACCGATCGCGTCGAAGGTCAGGTACGCGATCGCAACCGCGAGGTGGAGCAGGCCGCCGACGATGACGACGATCTTGCGGCCGCGTCGATCCACGGTCTGGCCCACCCACGGACGGCAGACGATGCCCGCCGCCGACGCGGCCCCCATCACCAGCCCGATCATCAGCTCGTCGGCGTTCCACCCGCGGAGTAGCCCAGGAAGGTGGAGGTAGGAGTAGAACGCCAGCGAGTGCAGGAAGTTGGCGACGAACCCCAGCGCGAACGGAATCGACAGCAATGAGGGTCGTCCCGCCACGCCCGCGATGGTAGCGGCTGTCAGACGGTGCGGACGCGGAGGTTGAGCCCGAGCTCGTTGGGGATCTGGCGGGGGAGCGCTCTGCGTCGCACCCGCGCCTCTTCCACGTCGTGGGTCGCCTGCCACGTGTGCAGCTCGGCGCAGTGCGCAAGCACGTCCGGCAATCGCTCGGGATCGGGCTCGATGACGTGCACCCCCCGGCCCAGGCGCAGATAGGACGCCACACGGCGCGGCGCCTTGGTATCCGCCGCGACGAAGACGGTGGTGGGCCGGTTGGTGAGTCGCTCGATCACCGGCTCGTGTGCCTCTGCGTCGCCGTACGCCCCGACCAGGAGGTAGTCGGTGGTGAAACGATCGAGCACCGCACACAGCTCGTGCAGGTCGCTGACCGCGATCGGCAGATAGCCGAGTCGAATCAGGCCACGGCGAAGCCGAGCCCATCGAAGACGATCGGGCTCGAACACCACGAATCCGAGGTGCGGCGTCGACACTGCACCACCATCTTATGCCCCCCAGAGGCGAAACGTGACCGAAAGGGGGTCAATCGGAGCGCGCTTGCGACCCAAACGGCGTACTTTTTTCGGCCGGAGACGTCCGTTCGAGCGCGCTTACGCTTACGACTCAGTACGAGAAGGCGTGGTGCGCGATCCCGACCTGACCACACGGGTCCGTCACCGTAGCCTCGATGACGTAATCGCCCTCGGCGAAGGCATCGGTCACCACGGTCAGCGCGAACTCCTCCACGGCGTCCCCGACCACGTTGAGCTGCGGGCCGTCGCCGAGCAGCACCCAACGCTCGCCGAGGTACGGAATGCCCTGGCACACGCGACCGCCGTCCGGTTGCTCCGCGCACGCGCTCTCGTCGTAGAGCGCGAGGTGAGCGCCGAGCACGTCGTACTGATCGAGCGCGGCGTCTTCGATTCGCAGCCCGAGCAGGAGGTGCGCAACGCCCGGACCCTGAAAGCCACCGCCGCCTTCGAAAATGGGCGGGACCTCGTCGTCGGCGAGCGGCTCGAACGCCGCTTCACCCTGACCGAGCTCGACAGCGAGCACACCAGAGAGCATGCAGCCATCGACCGGCGGCACATCCGCGCGGCTCTCGCAGGCGTAGCGATCCTGCTCGCATCGCTCGGGTCCCGTACCGCCTTCCGGTTCGGGCCCCAGCAGCGGGCAGCCGCCGCACATCAGCAGGCACAGGCCGAGGCCTGACAGCGATGACCCGATGCCGCGCACACCTTTGTAGTGCCGCGGACCGGGCCGACGATCAAGGCGTTCGAGAACCGCCCGTTTGCAGGGCGGGCTAAAAGCCGAGCTCTTTTTTCTTGTCCTCGGCGCCGGGCAGAGGATCGGTGGTCTCGGTGATCGCGGGCAGGTCCGGCGCCTTGTCGGCGTTGGTCTGCTTCCACTGGGCGAGCTCGTCCGGAAGCTCGGTCTCGTCGTAGATGGCCTCGACGGGGCACTCCGGGACGCACGCTCCGCAGTCGATGCACTCGTCCGGGTCGATGTAGAGCATCTCGTCGTCGCCGTGGAAGCACTCCACCGGGCAAACGGCGACGCAGTCGGTGAACCGACAACCCTTGCAGTTCGACGTGACGACGAAGGTCATTGTGGGCGGGATGGTAGCCAAGCTGGACAGGGCCGTCCAGCGGCATCCCCGCGCCGCCGAGCCCCGACGTCCGGCCGGTGGTACACCCAAGATACGGCTGCTGACCGTCTATGGCTCGCCGACGCACACGCTCGATCTCGGGGCCGATCATCCTGAGCTCCTTCGCGGTCGCCCTCACTGCGGCGCTGCTGGTCGGGTGGATCTACGTCCTGGTCAAGAACCAGCAGGTGATCGGCGGCGCCAGCACGTGGCTGCTCGTCGTGGGCATCATCTCATTCGTCGCGATCATGACGGTCCTGGTGCTGTTCTCGGTGTTCCTCGCGCGCGAGATCCTCGAGGTCCGGAGGCAGACGACCTTCATCGACTCGGTGACCCACGAGCTGCGAAGTCCCCTGGCGTCCCTGCGCCTTTGCCTGGAGACGATGGAGCGTCGTCAGCTCCCCGAGGACAAGCTCGTGCAGCTGCGCGGCATGATGGTGGGCGACGTCGAGCGGCTCACCGCGTTCGTCGACGACATTCTCGAGGCCAGCCGGATCGAGCTGGGGATGGGCGCGAGTGAAGTCAGTGACTTCCCGCTGCTCGAGCTGGCCGAGCGAGCCGCGCAGGATGCCGCACGCCGCCACGAGCGCCCGTGCGACGTCATCCGGCTCGAGGTCCCCGACGACCTCATCGTCCGCGCCGACCGGGCCGCCATGCGCGTGGTCTTGCTCAACTTGATGGACAACGCGGTGAAGTACTCGGACGACCCGGTCGACGTCCGCGTGACCGCCGAGCTGCTCGCGAAGGGCGACCTGTGCATCGAGGTCATCGACCAGGGCATCGGAATTCCCCGGCGTTCCCTGGCGAGAATCTTCGATCGCTTCTACCGCGTGGCGGACGAGCCGACTCGCAAGCGTCGTGGAACCGGGCTGGGCCTGTTCGTCGTCTCTTCGCTGGTTCGTCGAATGCGTGGCAAGCTGCAGGCCTTCTCGGAGGGCGAGGGGCACGGGACCACGATGCAGATCTTGCTTCGTCGAGCCGTCCCCGCGGGCACGGGCGCTCCTGCCCCCTCCGTCGAGCAACCCGCGAGCTGAGATGCCCAGCCCCACCAGTCCTTCGAGCTCAGCCGCGACACCGCGCGGCGACGTGCGACTGCTGGTCGTCGAAGACGAGGAGCACCTCGCGACGGGACTCAAGCTCAACTTCGAGCTCGAGGGCTACCAGGTGGATCTGGCTCGAACGGGACGCGAGGCGGGCAACCTGTTGCTCGCAGAGCAGTACGACGTGATCGTGCTGGACGTCATGCTGCCCGATGTCGACGGATTCACCCTGTGCGCCAAGCTCCGGGAGTCGGGCAACGTCACGCCCGTGATGATGCTGACCGCGCGCTCCGCCATCGACGATCGAATCGAGGGTCTCAACGTCGGCGCGGACGACTACGTCACCAAGCCGTTCCAGCTCGAGGAGCTGCTCGCGCGCGTCCAGGCGATGCTCCGCCGCAGCGGCTGGGACAAGAGTCGGCAGGAGGTGCTGCCCGAGGTCCTGACGATTGGTGGCCAAACCGTGGACTTCGAAAAGCACGTCACGACCACCGCCGAGGGCACCGAGCTTCATCTCACCAAGCTCGAGTACGATCTGCTGCGCTACTTCGTGAACAACCCCGGCCGGGTACTGGAGCGCGAAGAGCTGCAGGAGCAGGTCTGGAAGCTGAGGGACTACCCCAACCGACGGATGGTCGACAACTTCATCCTGCGGCTGCGTCGGCACTTCGAGCGCGACCCGAAAAAGCCGCGGATGTTCTTGTCCGTGCGCGGGGCCGGCTACAAGTACGTGCCGGAACCCTGACCGCCGCGAGCAAGGCGTTGTGGTGCTACAGCGTGTGCCGGAACGCGTTGCCGGCCATGTCGACCTCGACCCGAACCGTCCTGGCCTGCAAGACCCAGCGCGACTGACTCACGTCGTCGGTGTCGAACGCGAGCGCCACGCTGCTGCGATCCCAGTGCTCGCCAGGGGGGTCGAGCGGCTGCGCGGCGGACAGGGCTTGCTCGAACGACAAGATGCCGGGCACGAAGCTCAGGTCCGCATCGGTCATCGCGTCGCCGCAGTCGGTGTACGACCCCATGAGCGGTGGCGCCGGCCAGACCTGAAGGCATAGGTCGCCGTCGACGTCGACGATGTCGAACGCGGCATCCTTTTCGAGCTCGACGCCCGCGACGTGGACAGGGTCGAAGCCCATCGACACGGCGAGCTGCTCCCCGAGGTCGTCCTCCCACGACAGCCGAGGCACGTTGCTGATCCACCGCAGCTCCTGTCCGTCGTCGGCGACGGTCGCGATCTCGCTCGGACATACGGCCACCTCGTCACACCCGCCAGCGGTGCACACCATCTCGCACTCGCGGCTGTGCTCGACCCGCACGACGAACGCGTCTTCGCTGTCCCAAGACGCCTCGGTGAACTCGCACGACACCGGCTCGGTCAGTTTGTCGGCCGAGCGCACCATGCTCCACTGGCGAGACGTGCACTCCCGAAAGCCGTCCTCGGGCGCGACCTCTTCGGTGTCACATCCGGCCGCCGACACGATGGTCGCGGCCAAAGCCAGCTTCGCTACCCAACCCACGCCAGTCACTTTCCCCGACCAGCCTCAGAGGTTCCCGACGAGCAAAAACGAGCCGACAAACGGGCACGTTTCGCCGAAAACGGCAGTTTCGGGGCGCAACTACCGGCAGACGTTGCCTGGTCCGTCCGCAACCGTGACGCACGTCGTGCCGGCTGGGCACGTCGTCTTGCCCGGGGTGCAGACGACCTCGCAGCTTTCGAACTGCGGTCCGCTCGGACCGGCGATGCCGTAGTACTTCACGCACGTCTGTGGCGCCTGGCAGACGGCGTCGCCGCAGGCATCACCGGCCGGAGCACCCCCCGGAAGGGTCGTCCCGCCCGCGGACCACCACGCGCACTTGTTGGAGACACAGCCGCACTCGGCGTCCTCGGGCCAGCCGGGAATCGCGACCGCCTCACACGTGGTGATGACGCCCTGCTCGGCACTGCACACCTCGCTGCTGCAGCCGCCCACGAAGCAGTCGCCGTCCGCTTTGCAGCCGTTGGGAAATCCGTCTCCCTCGAGCCGGCCGAACTGAGGATGGCCCTCGGGAACGAGGCCGGTGCGGCCGCTGGTGGGATCGGGCGGAGGAGGTTCATCGTCGGCGACCGGCTCGGGAACGGTCGGGGGCTCGACGTGGGGCGGCGGCCGGTCGGGCGGCGCGTCGGGCTTCTTGTCGCAGGCGACGGGCAGCAGCAGCACGGCAAGGACGGCACGCGGCGCGATCGAAAGCACGCGCCCTTGTACCAGCATTCGCTCCGGGTCAGTCCGGGCCGGCGGCGAGGTGCGCCGCGATCTCGGCCCCATCCAGCGCGCGGTCGTACAGCGCGACGTAGTGATAGGTGCCGAGCCAGGGACGTACCGACCCCTGCTCGTTGCCCAGGTGCAGGGCGAAGTCGGCACTCCAGCCATCGAGTGCCCCGGGCAGCTCGGCGCTCGACTCGACCTTGCCGTCGACCCAGAGCTTGGCCAAGCCGTTCCCGCCACGCGTCAACACGAGGTGGGTGAGCTGCGTGGACACGATGCCGGGCCCGGCGTGAAGCGGATCGACGTGGTCCTCGAACAGCCCGTTGGAATCCGTGGCAGGGCTTCGCACGCGCGCAAGCCAGTCGACCTCCCCCTGTGGGACCACCCCTTGGCCGAGAGTGAAGTTGCGATTTTGGCTGCGGTTGGACAGCGTCACGATTCGCGCCGGGCCGTCCTGATCGAGGCTTGCCGTCTCGACCCAGGCCTCCACGGTGAACGCGTCGGAGGACCTCACCCCCTGGACGAAGGCGACCGCCGGTGCCGGCCCGGAGAGCTTCGTCGGCGCGTGCAACCGCAGCGAGGAGCCCTGCCACGTCACCGCGCTGAGGTTGTCGATCGTCAGGTCGTAGTCGTCGAGCGTGCCGGAGTTGGCGACCGCGCCCCCGGCCCCGTCGTCGAAGCGGTACTCGAGCTCGGGGGCGAGCGGGTCGATGGGCATCGGCGCGCCGTCTCCCGAGGACTCGTCGCCGAGCGGCTCATCCCAGTCGCCAGCGCCCGAGCTCGTGTCCTCGGGATCGCCCTGGCCCGACCACGTCCCGACCCCGTCGTCTTCCCCCTCGGTCTCGCCGCCGGTCATGATCGCGCTGCCGTCCTCGCCACCCCCGTCCTCGCCGAACTCGGGGGCGCCGAACGTCGCACTTTGGCGGTTGCCGGGCTCGTCGCAACCGGCCGCGCCTGCCGCCAGGAGCGCCAACAGCACCCGATTCCATGTCGAAGAGACCGCCACCTGCGGCATCAACCCCGCATCGCGGCCGAGGTCGCACGGGTTGTCGATCGCCAAGGGTGCGGACACGGACCCACATGTGAGGCGGGTAGAGTCCCGGCATGCAGGTCGGATGCGAGTGTCTGCGGGAGCTGTCTTCGTGGGTAGAGCTGGGGCCACTCGAGGCGGAGCTGCAGCTGCTGGCGACGGCGCGGCGCGTGACGTCGGGCAGCGGCGTCGAGGTGCACTGGGTGCGGGACCGAACGCTCGAGCTGTCGCGGGTCCTTCGGGTCACGCGCTGGAGCGCGCGCGGTCCGGGTGAGATCGGTGTGCGCGCGGCCCGGCAGCGGTTCGACCCGAGCACGCGGGTGGGCGACGAGCTGCTCGTGCCGTTGGTGCCGTTCGCCGCGGTCGACGAGGTCGGGGACGAGCTGGCGGCGTTCGAGCGCAGCGAGCTGCGCTCATCGATCGAGGCGGCGCTGACTCGGTGCGTGGCCGGTTGGCTACCGCCCGACGCCGGAGTGACGCCACGGTTTTCGATCGATGATTCGTGGCGAGTCATGGCGACGCTGTCGCTCGAGGCGCCGCGCGTCGACCAACCGACCCCCTACAGTCTCTGGACGGCAATGGCTCGCGCGGGCCTCGGCGGAACCGACACCGACGACGTGCCCGACACACCGGCCGCGGTCGTGCCGCGCATCGACTACACGGTCGCGCAGATCAACAACGGCGGCACGTCGCAGCTGCTGTACAACGGACTGCGCGCGGGCGTGTCGCTCGCCGGGTTGGCGGCCGCGCTGCGCCGCATCGGAGCCAACGACGCGGCGTCCCACGTCGACGCCCTGCACCGGGTGCTGCCCCCCGAAGCGATGGCGACGTTCCTCGAGTCCGACTACTTCGGCGACAACGCCGAGCGGGACGCGATCGAGGCGGCGAGCACGGAGCTCGACCAAGGCATCGATGCGATCCAGCGCCAGGCCGTGCACTGGCTGTGGGCCCGGCGCGAGCAACCGGGCGTCGCCGAGGCGCTCGCGCGAGCGGAGCGGCCCGAGATCGCCGACGCGGTGTCATCCGCGGTCCAGCATCGCGACCCGACGGAGATCCTCCGACTGCATCGCGCGGGTACGGCCTTGGTCAATCTTGGGCCTTCGATGGGCAAGATCGTCGCCGCGGCCGCCGAAGATCCCGGCAGGCTCGCGGCGCTGCTCGATGCCGGCCTCGACCCGACGACGGTGGAGTGTCCACGTGGTCCGCTGCTCGGCGCACCAGCGTGCCGGACGTTGTTCATCAAGCGAGGCCTGGCGCCTGCCGCCCCCTGGGCGCCGCGATGGTTCGACATCAAGACCGTGGATGAGGTCGAGCGCCTGTTCGCCAACGGGGTCCGCCCGAGCGCCCAGACGCTCGCCGAACAGGTGTGGAGCCACGCCCGAGAGCTCGAGGCGAACGTGCGGCTGATCCGGCGCGCGGGCGAGCTCGGCATCACGCTCGACGACGCGGCCGACCGCGGGGCGCAGGCGCTCCAAAACGCGCTCGAGCGCCCAGCCCTCGTGGACGCGATGCTCGACAGCGGGGTCGATCCCAACGCGCGCAGCCGCGACGGTGGCGCGGCGCTGCACTACGTCGAGCAGGGCGCGACCGTCGACCGGTTGGTGACCGCCGGTGCAGACCCCAACGTGCCCTCGACGGGGCCGCTGCGCGAATACGGCAACGACGGCAAGGGGATCGAGGCGCGCTTCTTTGCCATCGGGTCCACGCCGCTCGACGTGGCCGAGGCGAGGAATCGAGACGACGTCGCCGAGGCCCTGCGCGCTCACGGGGCGCGGGCCGGTACGCAGCACACCTGGGCGGTGATCGTCTACGCGCGCGGTTCGGAGGACGCGGCGCTGCTCGAGCGACTCGGGGACACCCCCGAGCTCCGCGCGACCCTGGGCCGGATCCCGCGAACCTCGGACGCGCCGGTGCTGCACGGACGGTGCCTGGCGAAGACGGCGTCACGCAGCGACGCGGAGACGTTGGCCAAGGCGCTCAGCGATTTGGGGGCATCGACGCGGGTGGTCTGAGCCGATCCGAGTCGGGTGTTGGGTCAGTCGTCCAGGGCGCCGCCCAGGATCCAGCTGCGCACGACGGCGAGCTCGGGCTCGGGCAGCTGCGCGGACGGGGGTGCCTGCAGGTTGCACCCCGGCTCGCTGCACATCACCTCGGAGCACGTGCCGCCGGGATCGTCGTACTCCATCTTGGCCATCGCATAGCTACGCAGCGGATCGCCCGGCACGATGAAGCTCAGGTGCGGCGCCTGTTTGGGCTCACCGTCGAGCAGGATGTCGTAGACGGCGACCGCCTCGGCTTCGGTGGTGGTGCCGGTCCCGAAGTACACCGACTCGTTCGGGTTGGCGTGGCACGAGGCGCAGCGAGCCGCGAAGATCGGCATCACGTCGTCGCGAAAGCTCACCGTTTGCGGCTCGAACGCGTCGTAGTCGTAACAGCCAACGGGCGTGCCCGTATCGCCGTCCCCGCCCGTCGAGTCGTCGTCCCCGGTGTCGTCGCCATCGTCGCCCGGCATCGTCGTCGAGCCGTCCCCGGGCCCGTCGTCGTCATCGTCGTCATCGTCGTCATCGTCGTCATCGTCATCGTCATCGTCGTCGTCGTCCGGCCCGTCCTCCCCGGGTCCGTCGTCGTCATCGTCGTCCGCACTCGTCCCCGTCGCCATCGAGGTCGCGCCCGCGCCGTCATCCGAAGACCCATCGTCGCCCGCGCAGGCGGGAGCAACACACAACACGAAGGCGAGGAACGAATGACGAAGTCTCATGGCGCTCCGGCATTGTAGGAAGCCTCCTCGCGCCTGGAGAGCCTCCGGCGGCCCCCAGGGGTGGGGGCGACGGGTGGGGGCCAGGCGCATCGACGGCGACCGCTACCACTCGATGGGTTGTCCGTCCCACGCAAAGAACCGCCCGTTGTCGTCGGGCGTGAGCCCCTCCACGACGTCGAGCAGCTGACGAGCGCCACGCTCGACCGAAAACGCACGGTCCGCGGCGGCACGCCGGACGAACGGCGCAGACAGATCGGTCGCCACCGTTCCCGGATGCAGCGCCACGACCACGAGCTGCGGTGAGCGACGCACGAGCTCGATCGACAGCCCCTTGGTGAACATGTTCTGTGCGGCCTTGCTCCCGCGGTACGCGTACCAGCCACCGAGTCGATTGTCCCCGATGCTGCCGACGCGCGCCGAGACGTTGGCGAGTACGGCACGCGCATCGTGCTGCAGCAGTCGGCCGAAGTGTTTGGCGACGAGCAGCGGACCAAACGCATTGATGCGAAAGACCTCGGCAAGCCACGCAGGATCGACTTCGTCCACCTTGCGCTCGGGCCGATGCGAGGGCGAGTGCAGCACGCCCGCGACGTTCATCAACAGACCCAAACGAGGCGCCGCATCCTCGACCCGAGCCGCGGCCCCGGTGATGCTCGCCTCGTCCTTCACGTCGAGGGGCACGACCTCGAGGGCACCGTCCGCGTGACGCTCGAGCTCTCGGAGCGCTGCTGCGGCATCGGGCCGGCGACAGGTCGCGAAGACCCGGCGTCCCCGTGCCACGAGCTGCCGCGCGATCTCGAGTCCGAGGCCGCGGCTGGCCCCCTGAATCACGACCGGCAGCGCCCGAGAGGTCATGGCTCGCCTTAGCGCGCTCCCTTCGCCTACGCCCGTCGATTGCCGCTTCAACCGCGCCCACGCTTGATTCGACGCCCGGCTGCGCTATGGCTGCTGCGTGCCGGAGGGCCCCGAAATCCGTCGAGCGGCGGACGGCGTCGCCAAAGCTGTTCTCGGGGTCCCACTGCGCGACGTCTGCTTCGCGTTCGAGCACCTCCAGCGCTTCGAGGGCGCGCTCGCAGCCTCCCAGGTCACCGCCGTCGATACCCACGGCAAAGCGATGCTCACTCGGTTCGGCTGCGGCCTCACCGTGTATTCGCACAACCAGCTGTACGGGCGCTGGATGATGGGCTCGACCAACAAGCCGCCGGACACCAACCGATCCCTGCGGTTCGCGATCGTCGGCCGCATCAAGGCGGCACGGCTGTACAGCGCGTCGGAGATCGACGTGATCGCAACCGACGACATCGCCTCCGATCCGCGTATCGCCAAGCTCGGTCCCGACGCGCTGCACGACGGCACCACGCCCGCGCTGATCGAGGAACGCCTGCGCAGCAAGACGTTTCGGGGCCGACAGCTCGCCGCGCTGCTGCTCGACCAGGGATTCGTCGCGGGCCTGGGCAACTATCTCCGCAGCGATATCTTGCACGCCAGCCGCGTGCACCCGCGCCGCCGCCCCGGCGAGCTGAGTGCGGAGCAGCTCCAACGGCTCGCCGATGCAATCGTCACGCTGACGCGGCAGTCCTACCGCACGGCGGGCATCACCAACGAGCCCCAGCGCGTCGCCGAGCTCAAGGCAGCCGGAAAAACGCGACGGGAGTACCGGCACCGCGCGTTCCGTCGAGCGCGGCGCAAGTGCTACACGTGCGGCAAGACCATCGCGCGCGTCGACATGGGCGGTCGCGCGGTGTTCGTCTGCCCGGGGTGTCAGCCCGAGGCGGCCGCGTGACGGTCCCCACCGACAAGGCGTGCGCGACGTGTGGCCGACGCATCCAGTGGCGCAAGAAATGGGCGCGCGACTGGGATGCCGTCCGCTACTGCTCGAACCGCTGCCGCAGCCACAAGCCCTCGGGGGTCGACCAGCGGCTGCAGGACGCGATCCTCTCGATTGCGACCGAGCGCGGCCCGTCCAAGACGCTGTGCCCGAGTGAAGCGGCCAAGGCGGTGCGGCCCGAGGATTGGCGGGTGCTGATGGAGCGAGCGCGGCAGGCTGCGCGACGACTGGTGGCCGAAGGGCGACTCGAGGTCCTGCAGAAGGGACGCGTGGTCGATCCTTCGACGGCCAAAGGACCGATTCGGCTGCGGCTGGGACCGGCCGGGGCCGACTGAGTCAACACTGCGGCCTTCGCCGAGCGATGCGCGCAGAGATCGGCCGGGCCCAGAAAAAAGTCGCCGCCGATGGTCAACTTCGAGCGGCCTCGTTTGTCGGGGGTGGCGATGGATCTTTCTCGCCACGCCAACCTGCTGTTCTTGCTGTCTTGTTCGATGCTGACCTTCGGTTGCGGGTCCGACGGCGACGACGAGGGGACCGCGACCGCGGCCAACACCAACGGCACGACCTCCGCCGAGGAGACCGGCGCCGATGACGACGACGACGACGACGGCGACGATGACGATGACGACGACGACGACGATGACGATGACGACGACGATGACGCGGACGGCCCGGAGACCGGCGACGACGACGATGACGACGATGACGACGATGACGACGACGATGACGACGATGACCTAGAGACCGGCGGCGAAACGGGCGATCCCGCCGCGATCTGCGAGACCTTCGGAGAGGCGTACTTCGACTGCTACCAGGGCCAGTACGGGTACGACGCGGCCCAGTACGCCGAGAACTGCCTCTCCGAGGTGGAATACTACGTCGCCAACGTCAGCGAGGAATGCGGGGCACTCCTGCTCGACAGCTACGCGTGCGGCAGCACGCTCAATTGCCGCGAGATCATGGCCAACGCGTGCGCTGACGCCAGCCAGGCGTTCGAAGAACAGTGCGTTTGAGGGAACCGACCGGGCCCGAGCGCTACTGTTGCCAAGGAGGGGACGTACGAACCCGATGCTGCCCCTCGTCCTGACCGCGCTCATCGCTCCTTCGGCTCCTTCGGTTCCTCCGCCGCCGCCGCCCGTGGCGGTCGAGGTCGAGGCCGAGCTTTCCCGCGTCCGCGGGTCACTGGTGCAGCGCTTCTTGGAGTCTGGACGCGTCGTGGCCTCGACGACGTCGGCCACGTCGATCGTCTCGGTTCGCGGCCTGCGGCACAGCGTGCTCGTGGAGGCCACGTGCGGGTCTCGACGGGCTTCGTACGAGGTCGACCGCGCGCGCGACGACGTCCTGCGCCTCGAGGTCGTGCACCGGGCGCAGCAGGCTCTGGCAGAGATCGAAGCGCGCCCGTGTGCCGAGGCCTCGGCCGAGCGCTCGCGGGCCGCGCTCGAGTTCGTCGGCTTCGAGCCCACCGCCGTGGTCTACGCGGACGCTTCGACGCCCCTGCTCGACGCGGGCTTCGACATCGTCGGCCCGGAGCAGGCCGCACACTGGCGGGTCTGCGTCTGGCGGCACGACGACGGGTTCGTCTCGCAGCGCACCCAGGCCTCCGAGTGTGCAGCGGCCACGCCGGTCGCGACGGCCGCGGCCCTGCCCGACGCCGTCGGACAACAGGCGCAAGCCCAGGCGCAGGCGGATTCCGATGCGCTGCTCGAGTCCGTGCTCGACGACAGCCAACGCCCTCCCCCGCCACCTCCCGCCGCCCCGGAGCCCGACCTCCAAGCCGTCCCCGACGCCGCCCCCGAGCGTTCCGCCGCGTCGTGGTTTTGGATCGTGGGCGCAGACGCAGGTCCGGTCTTCCGCGCGGGGAACGAAGTCGTCGACGCCGGGTTTGCGGCGAGCGTGGGGGCGGGACGTGGCCTGTGGGGCGGGCTGGCCCGCGTCATGCTCGTCCCGCACCTGCGCGCAGATCCCCGCTTGAGCGTGCTCGAGACGTTCGCGGGCATCGGGCCATCCGTGGGCGGCATGGTGAGCCCTCGCGTCGGGCTGCGCGCGGCGGTGCTCGGCGGGCTGCTCGTCCACACCGCCGCGTGGCAGGACGTCGCCGGTCCGCTTCGCTTCAACCCGCAGGGCTCGCTGCCCGTGACCCTCGACGTCCGCCTTCGCGCCGGCCTCGGTCTGCACGTGACGGGCGAGCTCGGCGTCATGAATCGCGTGCGGTCTCACCGAGCCGATGGCGTCGTGCTCTGGCGCCGAGGCGCCGTGCGGTTCGGGCTCTCGGTCGGGCTGCACTGGCGTGGTCCAACCCGCGGGAGGGCGCGATGACGCTGCGCGTCGTCCGAAGCGACGACTCGCTCGAGGTCGACGGCCGGGAGGCGCCCGCGACCTTCGATGCGCTCTACGCCGAGCACCACGACCTCGTGTTCAAGATCGGTCTGCGCTACGGCGGCGGCCGGACCCAGTGGGCCGAGGACCTGACCCACGACGTCTTCGTCCGGGTGTTCGACAAGCCCGAGGTGCTCGAGGGCGTGACCAACGTCGCCGCGTGGCTGTATCGCACCGCCACCAACGCCTGCCTCAACCGTCTGCAGCGCGAGCGCTTTGTCCGTTCGACGCCGATCCGCTGGCTGTTGACCAACAAGGCGCCCGCCCCCCGCGATCCCGAAGGCCTCGGCATCGCCTCGCAGCGCCTGCGCCAGCTGATGGTCGAGGTTGGCCGCCTCCCGCCCAAGCAGCAGGCGTGCTTCTTCATGTACTACGTCGACGACAAGACCCAGGCCGAGATCGCAGAGGTGCTGGGCGTGACCACGTCGTACGTGTGCAAGCTGCTCACCCGGACCAAGCGGCGCCTGCGAGCGTTCGAAGGGGAGGCATCGTGAGCCCCGACGACTTTCCGCTCGCTCGCGAGCTGGACGCACGCTTGACCCGCTCCACCGCGGGACTCGACGGCCCCCGGGCGCGCACCCTCGCGCGCATCCATGCCGGCCGCTCGCGAGACGGCGCCCGGCTGCGACCCTCCCTTGTGTTCGCCCTCGGAGCCGTGGCCGCGGCGGTGGTCATCGTGGTGCTGGGGCGCCTGTGGCCGCCAACGAGCGAAACCCCGGTGGTGGTGCAGGCGGACCCGCCCTCGGGTCGCCAGACACCGACGGCACCGGTCGAGCCGTCGCCCGAGCCCCCGCCGCCGACCTGCGCCAGTCGAAGCGGCACCGACGGCTGGACGCTCGAGGGGGCATGCTCGCTCGAGCTTTCCGACCCGGCGCTCACCATCGCCTCGGTGGGTACGTCCAAGCTGCGCGTCGACGGACGCCGCGTCACCGTCGACGAGGGCTGGGTCGTCTTCGACGTCGAGCCCGTGGATGGCCCCGAGCCGGTGCGCGTCGGCGTGGCCACCGGCACGATCGAGGTGCTCGGGACCCGCTTTTCCGTCTACCAGGACGCCCTGCGGGGGCACGTGGAGCTGGTCGAAGGCCGCATTCGCTTCGTCGACGCCCACACCCGCGCCGCGATCGTGCTCGAGCCCGGCCAGCGCCACGGCTGGACCCACGGCCTGCCGAGTCCCCCGGAGCAGACCAAGGACGACACCCCGAGTCCCCTGCCCTCGCCGCCCCATTCGTCCAAGCGCACCGCCCCGAGCGAGCCCGACGCGCCCGCGGGTTCGCTCGACGACATCGCTCGCCTGCGCGCTCGCGGGGACTACACCGGGGCACTGAAGCTGATCCGCCGGCTCACCAAGATCACCAAGGACCAGCGCGTACGCGAGGTACTGCACTACGAGGCGGGCACGATCATCGACGACGTGCAGGACGACGACGACCGTGCCTGTGCGCACTGGGCCGAGCATCAGCGACAGTTCACGGACGGCCGCTACCGAGCAGAGGTCGCGCGCAGGGTGGAGCAATGCCCGAAATAGTTCGACGTTCGCGGTCAACTTCGCGTCCGTTCGTTGGTCGCTCCAGCGTGCGACACCAACGCGCCCGCGGGGCGACATGGCTGCTGGTCGCGGGTCTGCTCGGCTGCGGCGTCGAGGACAGCATCAACCACGGCGACGCTCTCGGCATTGCGTACAGCGGCGGGACACCGGGGGCGCCGTGCCGCGACTCGGACGTGCCCGAGGCCGGGTACTGCATCGACTACGGACCGGACGGACACGCGACCTGCGAGCAGACCGACGAGTGTCGACCCGGCTACGTCTGCCGCGCGTTCGACGTCCCCGCGTGTACCTGCGACACGCGCCCCGGCGCGTGGGAGCAGTGTGCTCCGACCTGCACGACCGACGCCGACTGCAACCGGTCTCGAAGCGGCGACTCGGTGTCGTGGTGGGGTCACGTCTGCGACCAGGACCGCGGCATCTGCCGCCACCCGTTCTCCTGCCTGGACGACGGGGATTGCGACGCGCCCGAGATCTGCGCCGACGGCGACTGGCTGCACTGGTACGTCGGCGGAGACGAGCAGCTGCACGAGATGGTGGGGCCGCGTCGATGCTCGGCTCCGGGAACACTGCCCGACGGTGCGGACTGCTGGTTGGGCGACGAATGTGCCTCGGGCTCCTGCTTCGCCGCCAGCACGGGTCGAGAGTGCGCGTCCTCGTGCTCGAACAACGCCCAATGCCCCGACGGCGTGTGCCTGCAGACCTCGTGGGGCGCACCGAGCTGCCGCCCGCTGGCCGAGTCGACGTGCGAAGGCCCCGGCGAAGCCGATGCCTTTTGCCATCGGGGCGAGTGGGTCGTCGGCTGCAGCCGCGGTCGAGACTGCGAAACCGGCGACTGCCGCCTCCCCGAGGGAGGAATCGACGCGTTCGACTACGGCGGATTCGGGTTCGGCCTGGGGCACTGCATCGAGGACAACGACTGTGGCGACGACGAGCGCCGCAGCGCCTGGCGCGACGCCTGGGCCACGCCCGCGTGTCTGACCGCGGACCCCTGCTGGAACGACAGCGACTGCGCAAGCCCCCTGACCTGCCTCGCCCTCGACGCGATCGGCTC
>Ga0207422_1002608_pt1 | contig 22858 bp, 25 predicted proteins | sample MarCyaLeptolynsp_FD_187757 | JGI IMG/M metagenome (GOLD analysis project Ga0207422, IMG submission 187757) | Marine cyanobacterial communities from Panama - species 1 Leptolyngbya sp. (SPAdes) | ecosystem: Environmental > Aquatic > Marine > Unclassified | place: Panama: Panama City | collected... | reverse complement strand
CGCAAGCCGCCGCGAACGGCTTGCTGGCGCCCGAATTCCAGCTCGTCAACGAAACGACAGCGGCCAGTTATGTGAACTTCATGGAGCGCTCGATCGATGGCCGCGGCGGGTGGATGTTCGACGTCAAAGCGACCTATCTCGAAGAGCTGAACATCGTCGATGACACCGATGCTCTGATCAATCGGCTCGATCTGTTGCTGACCGCCAATCAATTGTCGGACGCGACCAAGGACACGATCCGAACCGCGCTCAATGCGCAAACCGTCACTCAGGCCAGCAGCGGGGTTGAAAAGCTCGCGCAAATCCATCGCGCTGTGCTGCTGGTGATGGCGTCGAACGACTATCTGGTGCAGAAATAGGAGCGGCGCATGTTCAATATCGGACACATGAACGATCTGTCGCGCCGCGCTTTCATGCGCCGTTCCAGCCAGCTGGCGGTGATGGGCGCTGCATCGGGCTACGCCATGGGCTTGGCTGGGATGAGCGACGCCGCCGCCTTCGACGCGAGCGATGGATACAAGGCGTTGGTCTGCGTGTTCCTGCTGGGCGGCAATGACCACGCCAACACATTCATTCCCTACGATCCGGCCAATTATGCGCGCTACAGCGATATTCGCGGCGGGCTGCCTGCCAATGGCGGGATTGCGATCGATCGGGCTGATCTGACCAACCAGGTGCTGATGCCAAGCGGTGATCAGGTCTTGACCGACGACATGCAATTGGCGCTGGCGCCGACCATGCCGCGGCTCAAGGCCCGGTTTGATCAGGGCGTGATGGCACCGATGCTCAATGTCGGACCGCTGATCGTGCCGCTCACCCGCGCGCAATATGAAAGCGGCAACAATTCGATGTTCCCGCGGCCAGCCAAGCTGTTTTCGCACAATGATCAGCAATCTACCTGGCAATCAGGCGATCCCGAGGGATCGATCACCGGGTTTGGCGGGCGCATGGCCGACCTGGCGATGGACAGCAACACCAACTCGATGTTCACCGCGATCAGCGCCACCGGCAATGCGGTCTTCCTGTCCGGCGACACGGCGGAGCCCTACAGCATCTCCAATGGCGGAGCGATCGAGATAGCTGCCTTGCAACGCAACCTCTATGGCTCAGCCGAAGCCAGCAGTGCGCTCGACACGCTGCTGCGCACGCATAATGGCCACATCTTCGAATCCGACTATGCCATGGCAAATGCCCGCTCGATCCAGTTCGGAGGCTTCGTCAATGATGCCTTGGACAGCGTCAATCTTGCGACCGATTTCGGCCAGGGCAACAGTCTCGCCAATCAGCTCTCGATCGTTGCCCGGCTGATCGCTGCGCGCGGACAGCTTGGCGTCACACGCCAGGTGTTCATGGTCGCGACCGGCGGTTTCGACAATCACGATGGGCTTATCGGAACGCATGAGGGGCTGCTGGCGGGCGTCGATTTCGCGCTCGACGCGTTTTACAGCGCGATGCTGGAAGTGGGCGTGGCGGACCGCGTTACGACCTTCACAGCGTCCGATTTCGGGCGCACGCTGGCGTCAAATGGTGACGGAACAGACCATGGCTGGGGCAGTCATCACATGGTTTTGGGTGGCGCAGTCAATGGCGGACGCTTTTACGGCACAGCACCGCAAATCTCAGTCGAATCCGATGATCAGGTCGGCCGCGGACGGCTGCTGCCAACGACTTCGGTCGACGAGTATTCGGCGACCATTGCCAAGTGGCTCGGCGTGTCAGACGCGGAGATGCCCGGCGTCGCGCCCAATATCGGCAATTTCAACACCCCCGATCTGGGCTTTATGCAAACCACCTAATCTGCAATCACTTGTGCCAATCGCGCATAAGCGCATTGAGGAGAGGATTGCATGGGGTTTCCCAAGACCGGAAAAAGCTGGGACATCGTCAAAGCCGAGCTGATCGAACGCGGCGGCTCTGACGCCAAATGGCGCGACGGCAAGACGGCGGTCTATGTCTTCAATGCCGGCGAGGACATCGCGCAGGTCCAGCACGAAGCCTATTGCGCCTATATGTCCGAAAACGGCCTCGGGCCGCTCGCATTCCCCTCGCTCGCACAGATGGAGCAGGAAGTGATCGGCATGGCGCTGTCGATCCTGCACGGACCCGAAGGCGCTACCGGCGCGATGACATCGGGCGGCACGGATAGCATCACGATGGCGGTGAAGACCGCGCGAGACTATGCTCGCGCCAGCAAGGGGCACACTGGCAAGGCCAATATCGTGCTGCCACAATCGGCTCACCCTGCCTTCGACAAAGCCGCCATGCTGATGGATATCGAAGTGCGCCGGTTACCGATCAAGCAGGATGGCAGCTATGAGGCCGACCCCGCAGCCATGAGCGAAGCTTGCGATGCGCAGACCGTGATGATGGTCGGATCGGCCCCCAATTTCCCGCATGGCATCATCGATCCGATCGCTCAGCTGGGCGAAGTCGCCGAAGCCAAGGGCGTGTGGCTGCACACGGATGCCTGCGTTGGCGGCTATTTTGCCCCCTTTGCGCGGATGAACGGCGTTCCCGTTCCGGCGTTCGATTTTGACGTGCCTGCGGTCCATTCGATCAGCGCTGACCTGCACAAATATGGCTATTGCGCGAAAGGCGCATCGACCGTGCTGTTCCGATCAAAGGAGCTCTACGAGCACATGCCGTTTGAGACCAGTAATTGGAACGGCGCTCCGATGAAGACGCCGACTCTGGCCGGCACGCGCCCGGGAGGAGCGATCTCGGCGGCCTGGGCGGTGATGAACGTGCTGGGCGAAGAAGGCTATCGCGCAAAGCAGGGCCTAGTCTGCGACACCCGCGAGCGCGCAGAAGCCGGCTTCAAGCAGCTGGGCTTTGAGATCCTCGGCAATCCCATGCTCGGCCTCGTCGCCTTCCGCCATCCCGAGCATGACAGCTTCCAGCTCTACAGCGAAATGTACCGCAAGGGCTGGTTCACATCGATCACGGTCGATCCGCCCAGCCTGCACCTGATGCTGTCACCCAAACATGCCGATGTGATCGACGACTACATTCGCGACCTGGGCGAGGCGGTTGAGACCGTCGCTGCCGGTAAGCAAGGCAAAACGGTCGAAGCGCGCTACAATTAGTCCGGATCAGCGATCCCACGCTTGGTGGTGAGATAGGTCGCGAAGCTGGCGAGCCAGTGGCTGCCCGAATAATGCTCGTCCGAAACCGCCGCGATGCCGACTTCGCGGTGCAGATCGGCTGAGGATTGCAGCGCTGCAATCCTTCGGTCGCCTTCAGGCAGCGCGCTCGCAATTCCTTCCAGCGCCCAGGCGCGAGACAGATTGACCCCGTCGAGATGGACGAGCTTGCCATCCGAAGCGTCGAGCACAACTCCCGGCTCCAACCAATCGGATCCGCCCGTGGTCGGGATTTGCGGCAGGAAGCGCGCCAGCCAAGCCGAATATTCCTGCTCAGACAGGACGCGCCGCATCAGATCGGCCTCCATCAGGCAGGCCGAGAGGAAGTCCTCGCCCGAAGGTTCATAGGCAAGCGGGCAATCGACATCATCGCGGTGAAAGGCCAGCGTCTTGTCGACCAGTGCCTGTTCGAGCTCCGCATTGCCCACGCCGCGCGCGTAGTCGAGCATCAGGCCAAAGGCGAATGCGGTCTGGTTGTGAGTGCCAAGATGAATCGGATAGGAAAGCTTGGGCAGCCAATCCATTACCTGCGCGACAATCGCATCTTCGAGGGGACGCAAAGTCTCGCGCCATTCGCGCATTTGCGGATCGTCGCTCTCTTCCAGCTCGAGCACCAATTGCAGGTACCAGGCGATGCCATAAGGCCGCTCAAACGACGCGCGGCCCTCACCTAGGTAATAGTCTAGCTCGACCTCGAGATTGCTCTCAGTCAGGCTCTGCGCGAGCTTCAGACGTATCTCATCGGCATAGACGCTGTCGGGCTGCGTGCTGAGGATGCGACTGAGCAGCCAATGGCCGTGGACCGAGGAATGCCAATCGAAACAGCCATAGAATGCAGGCGTCAGCTCGCTTGGCGCGCGGACATCATCGGCCGATTGCATGACGTGGCTGATCTTGTTGGGAAACTCACGGTGAACGCAATCGAGCGCCAGAATGGCAAAGCGATCTTCCAACGTAACCGGCGCGGATCGTTCTGCAGCGGATTGCTCGGGCGCAGGCGAGCACGAAGCCAGAACCAGGCCACCGGCCAACCAAATCATCGAACGCATATGCCAATCCCTCTCAATCTGAAGGTGGCGTTGTAAGGATGCGATCAAATCGAATGCAAGCGCGATCAAACATATTGACCCCGCGCGCTGCGGTGACCATCTGCGGGGCAGCGATGCCGCTAATGCAGCGGGTAACACGCAGAGGGCGGAATTGGGGTCGATTGAATAGTGACACAGCCCGAATACTGGACATTGCATGAAGAGGCCTGCGCGCGCGGCGAGCTGACCTATCTCGATCCGGAAACCGGATATCAGGTCTTCACCAGGCTCGGCCTGCTCGAACGCGATCAATGCTGCGGGGCGGGGTGTCGCCATTGCCCATTCGGGCACGAACGGGTCGCGCTGGCCAAGCGCGCGGGATCGATCCAGCAAGCTGCGTGGCTCAGCGAAGCCAGGCCTGAACTGGGCAAACCGATTACTCTGGTGTTCTGGAGCGGCGGCAAGGACAGTTTCCTTGCTTATCGCGCGCTAAGCCGCACCAGCGACAACAATCTGGTGCTGGTCACCACTTTCGACGCGCGCAGCCGCATCATCGCGCATCAGGAATTTCCGATCGACGAGGTTGTGACGCAGGCAAAGGCTCTCAACGCGCCGCTGATCGGCGTTCCGCTCCATTCGGATAAGGATTATCTCGATCACCTGCTTCCTGCGCTCGAACTGGTGCCAGGCTGCGACACGCTGGCATTTGGTGATCTCCATTTGGAGCATATTCGCGACTGGCGGGTCGACGCCTTCGCCAAGCATGAGCGCACAGCTGCGCTCAATCTGTCCTTCCCGCTGTGGCACGTGGATTATGATGCTTTGCTCGCCGATCTCGAGGCCTCAGGTGCGCAGGTGCATCTGAGCGCGGTCAGCCCTGACCTTCCGATGATCGCTGTCGGTGACCGCTTTGATCGAGACCTGATCGCGCGTCTGCCAAGCGGTTCGGACGCGTTTGGCGAGAATGGTGAGTTCCACACTAAAGTCGTGCTCAGCTGACCCGATTGCCGCGGCAATCGACCCGAGCAGGAATTCCGCAAAACACCGATCCCAATATGTGGGTATTTTTCCCAATCTTCTGCATTGGGAGTCAGCACGGCAACTGGGAAGATCTCTTAAACTACTGAAAAACAGTGTTTTTCAATTTTGGCACGGTGCTTGCGATAGTCTGGGCATCAAGCGGGATCGACCCGCAGACACAGACAAACCCAAGGAGAATACCAATGACTGCCACTCAAAATCTTTTCGCCGCTTTCGGTTCAATCGTTCTTTCGGCTGCTGTTTTCGCCGCCACGATCGTCCCAGCCAGCCCCGCTTTGTTTGCCTAAATCCAACCCCCAAAAGGAACCAATCCGATGACCGCCTCGCAAAACCTCTTCGCAGCTTTCGGCTCCATCGCCCTCTCAGCCGCTGTCTTCGCCGCGACCATCATCCCCGCCAGCCCGGCTCTGTTTGCCTAAGCCCTCCTCCCCCAAGGACACCAAGACAATGACCGCCTCGCAAAATCTCTTCGCAGCTTTCGGCTCAATCGCCCTCTCAGCAGCCGTCTTCGCCGCGACCATCATCCCCGCCAGCCCGGCCCTGTTTGCCTAATTGCCTTCGGCCAGGGCTGGACCAGCCCCGGCCAGACCGAGACCCCAAGAATCACATTTTCAAGACATTGGAGCGGGTGAAGGGAATCGAACCCTCGTCTTAAGCTTGGGAAGCTTCTGCTCTACCATTGAGCTACACCCGCACAGGCGCGCAGAGCCGCAGACGCTCCCTCTACCCGGCGTCAATCCCACACACCACCACTTTTATGAGGCCGCTTGCCCTTGCCACGGCGGCGGCACAATTGCATGGGGATGCCAGATACAGGAGTCCCCTTGATCATGCGTCAGATCGATCATTTCCTCGTTGGTGGTGCCGGTGGCCCACCTGCCCGCAAACACCAGGTCTGGAACCCCTCAACGGGTGAGATCCAGGCCGAAGTCGCGCTTGGCGATGCCGCGCTGCTTGAGAAAGCCGTAGCGACCGCCAAACAGGTCCAGCCGGGCTGGGCCGCGACCAATCCGCAAAAGCGCGCGCGGGTGATGTTCAAGTTCAAGGAACTGGTCGAAGCCAATATGCAGAGCCTGGCTGAAATGCTCTCCTCCGAGCACGGCAAGGTGATCGACGACGCCAAGGGCGACGTCCAGCGCGGGCTCGAAGTGGTCGAGTTTGCATGCGGCATCCCGCAGGTTCTCAAAGGCGAATACACGCAGGGCGCTGGCCCAGGCATCGACGTCTATTCAATGCGCCAGCCGCTGGGCATTGGTGCGGGCATCACGCCGTTCAACTTTCCGGCAATGATCCCGATGTGGATGTTCGGCATGGCCTGCGCGGCGGGCAATGCCTTTATCCTCAAACCGTCCGAGCGCGATCCCACTGTGCCGGTGCGCCTGGCCGAGCTGTTTGTAGAAGCGGGTGCGCCTGAGGGCCTGTTGCAGGTGATCCATGGCGACAAGGAAATGGTCGATGCGATCCTCGACCATCCCGATATCCCTGCGATCAGCTTTGTCGGTTCGTCCGACATCGCGCATTACATTTACCAGCGCGGCGCTGAGCACGGCAAACGCGTGCAAGCCTTTGGCGGCGCAAAGAACCACGGCATCGTGATGCCTGATGCGGATCTTGACCAAGTTGTCGGCGATCTGGCTGGTGCCGCCTTTGGTTCAGCTGGTGAACGCTGCATGGCGCTGCCGGTGGTAGTGCCCGTGGGTGAAGACACCGCTGAACGGCTCAAGGAAAAGCTGCTGCCCGCGATTGCTGGTCTGCGGATCGGCGTCTCAACCGATCCCGACGCGCATTATGGCCCGGTCGTCACGCCCGAACACAAGGCGCGGATCGAAGGCTGGATCGACACCGCCGAGAAGGAAGGCGCCGAGATCGTCGTCGATGGTCGCGGCTTTACCTTGCAGGGGCATGAGAAGGGTTTCTTCGTTGGCCCGACGCTTATCGATCACGTGACCCCACAGATGAGCAGCTATCAGGAAGAAATCTTCGGGCCGGTGCTGCAAATCGTGCGCGCCAAGGACTTTGAAGACGCCGTGCGTCTGCCGAGCGAGCATCAATATGGCAATGGTGTCGCGATCTTCACCCGCAATGGCCACGCCGCGCGCGAATTTGCCAGCCGGGTCAATGTCGGCATGGTCGGCGTCAATGTCCCGATCCCGGTGCCGGTCGCCTATCACAGCTTTGGCGGTTGGAAGCGTTCGGGCTTTGGCGACATCGATCAATATGGCACTGAAGGCCTTGCCTTCTGGACCAAGAAGAAGAAGATCACCCAGCGCTGGCCCGATGGCGGCGGCGATGGCTCAAATGCCTTTGTGATCCCGACATTCGGATAGAAGCGATGCATTCAGCGCGCTGGCTGGCGGCGGCATTGATCCTGACGCTGTCGGCGGTTGCGCTGGCTTCTGCCAAAACCCCGGTGCCGATTGCGGATCCACCGGCCAAACGGATTGCGCTGAGCTTTGACGACACGCCGCGCCATGCCGGGGCGGTGATGAGCGAAGACGAGCGCATGATCCGCTTGATCGCCGAGCTGGATCAGGCCGGTGTCGACCAAGCAGTGTTCTTCATCAATCCCGGCAGGATCCCGCGGCGAGAAGGCTCCGAAGCGCGCATCGCCGCGCTGGTCGCGGCGGGGCATGTCATCGCCAATCACACCCAGCATCACCCGCAGCTGCGCGACACAGAGGCCGCAGACTATATCGCACAGATCGACGCGGCCGAGGACTGGCTGCGCGGACGCAAGGGCTATCGCCCATGGTTTCGCTTTCCGTTCCTCGATGAAGGTGGTGCCGACAAGGGCAAGCGCGATGCGATCAGGGCAGCGTTGGCCGAAAGGGGGCTGCGCAATGGCTATGTCACGGTCGACGCGTCGGACTGGTTTTACGAGCAGGCCTTTGCCGATTCGGTGAAGGCTGGCGCGGAGATCGATAGGGACGCGCTGCGCGATCTGTTTGTTGAGAGCCATGTCGAAGCGGCCGAGGCCTATGATCGGGTCGCCAAGCAAGCGCTTGGGCGTTCGCCGGCGCATATGATGATGCTGCACGAGACCGATCTCGCGGCGCTCTATCTCGGCGATCTGGTGGGCGCGCTGGAGGCGGATGGCTGGGAGATCATCACCGCAGACGAAGCCTATCAGGACCCGATGGGCGCGCTGCAGCCCGACGTGCCCTATGCGCAGGGGACGCTGGTCGAGATGATCGCGTGGGAACGTGGCGTTCCGGCCCCAAGATGGTATGAGCGCAACGACACACGGATCGCACAGCGAGAATTTGACCGCCGCGTGCTTGGCAAGGAGAGCTCTGCAGAATGACCAAACTCAACACCTCTCTGATCCTGGCGGCAATGGCTCCGGCGTTGGCGCTGTCGGCGTGCAACCAGCCGCAGCCCGAGACAGAACCGGCGGTTGAAGCGGAAGCACCAGCTGGTACCGGCGCTGTGGCTGACAATCCGGAAGGGGTGCAGGCGACCCCGGCTCTGGCCGACAATGTCATCCCCGTCCGCTATCAGGGCGTGTGGGATTATGAGCGCGGCAGCTGTGCGCCCGAATCCGATATGCTGATGACCGTCACCGCCTATGACATCACCTATTACGAAAGCTACGGCCGGGTCACCGGCACGCGTCCTCAAGGGGACGATCTGATCGTTGATTTGGCGATGGAAGGCGAAGGCGATCAATGGCAGGAAAGCCAGCGGCTTGCGCTGGTCGGCACTGGCACAGCGGTGCGAATGCATGTCACCAATGGCGAAGAGCCCAAGGTCGACGACGAATATCCGCGTAAGAGCTGTTCGTAGGGAGGATATGCGCGGGATGAGGATCACAATCGCCGCCTTGGTCACGCCGATCCTACTAGGCGCGTGCAGCACCGCTGACGCGCCCGGGCCTGAACTGCCACCCGCCCCGACAAGCCAATGCGTCGCTGAGCCAGCGCTGACGCTGATCGGGCAGAAGGCCACCGCCGAAATCGGCGCCGAGATCAAGCGAATGACCGGCTCAAGCGTCTTCCAATGGGTGCCCGAGGGATCAGCGGTGACGATGGATTACCGCGTCGAGCGGGTCCGCGTAACCTATGATGCCAATATGATCATCCTGCGGATCCGCTGCGGGTGAGCGAGCAGGAATCCTCTCGGCTCCGCACCACGTCGGGCTCGCCCTACGAGGCGCAGTTCGGCTTTGCACGTGCGATCAAAGTCGGCAATCGGATAGTGGTCGCAGGCACAGGCCCGGTCGAAGATGATGGCTCGACCACGCCGGGCGACGCCGCCGCACAGGCCGAGCGCTGCTGCGATCTGATCCTCGCCGCAATCGAAGATCTTGGAGGCGACGCCGCCGATGTCGTACGCACACGAATGCTTCTGACCGATCCTGAGGACCAAGACGCAGTCGGCGCGGTCCACGCGATCTATTTCGGCGCCGCCAAGCCCGCTGCCACGATGGCCGGAGTCGCATGGCTGTGCCGCCCCGAATGGAAGGTCGAAATCGAGGCAGAGGCGGTGATTGGCGATGATTAAGCGCGTGGCGACATATCTGGTGAGCGCCATCATCGGCATCGCCCTGGGCGGCGGCAGCGCGCTCTACATGGCGGGGCTGTGGCCGGGGATGAAACCGCTCGATTTCGGCGATGTGCAGGTCGATGGCTGGCGCAGCGACTATGCTGTCGGCTCCGAAGCGGCGGATATCTACACCCGCGCCCGCGTCGCACGGCATGGCCTGCTTGGCCTGGCCAAGTCCGAAGCAGTCTATTTCACCCGCACTCGCGACGATGACGGTCAAGTTCTTAGGGAGGATTGCGATTACCGCCTGAGTGGTGGCGACATGCCCGCCGAATGGTGGTCGATCACGCTGTATGACCCCGAGAGCATGCTGCCGATGAATGAGGATGCCGCGCTGAGTTACGACAAAAGCCGCGCGGGCGCCGGGCAGTGGCAGGCCGTCATCTCAACTCAAGAGCCTGACAGCGAAGGCTGGATCTCGAGCCGCAATGCCGGAACGTTTGACCTTACACTGCGGCTCTACGTGCCCGATGAGGCGCTGCTGGATACGCCCGAAACTGCATTGTCGCCGCCTGCAGTCGAGTTGCTGCATTGCGCAGGAGCAGGCGCATGAAGAACTGGATCGGACCTGTCGCCACCGCGGCCACCGCTGGTGCCATCGCGCATTTCGGGCTGCTCTTCGCGGCCCCCGGTGTGATCATGGACACCGCGCTCGACACGCTAGAAGGGCGTGGCATCGCCGAGCATGCGTTCACTTCGCCGGTGCGGATTAACCCGCAAAGCCAGGCAGTGGTGCGGAGCTCGCCAGACCTGTTCTATTCGCTGTGCCGCTATGATCTGAGCGAAGAAGGCAGCTATCTGTCGGTTACGATGGCGGAATGGCCGGGCTACCAATCGCTATCGCTGTTCGATTCAGAGACCAACAATTTCGTCACCTATCGCGGTACGAATGAAGCGATCGAAATTCGGCTCGATCGGCCTGGAACTTCGCCAACTGATGGAAATGCAGTTGCAAGCCCAACTGCGCGCGGAGTCGCCTTGATCCGCCGCCTCGCGCCTACGCAAGAGCTGTTCGACCGGGCGCTGCAAGTGTCAGAGCTAGACCGCTGCCAATTGATGGCAGACTAGTTCCGCTCCAGCGCAAAGGCGTTGTTGGTCACCGACCATGGCGTGCGCATGCCCGCGCGTTTGCCGCCACCTATCACCCAAATTTTCTGATCCACCGTCGCCGTTGCCAGGCCATGTCGCGGGAACGCCATCTCCGGCTCATCACGCCAACCGGCATCGGGATTATCCAGAGCCAAGGAAGCATGCCGGGTGAACACCTCCGCCGTGTCGATATCCTCACCGCCAAACACATGCAGACGGCCCGCCACCACCGCCGCTCCGTGCCCGCCAAGCGGGAAGCTCGCATCGGGCAGGCTTTCCCATGCATCGGCTTCGAAATCATAAGCTTCGATAACTAGCGAGTGGAATCCCAGCTCGCGGCTGCGCCCTCCGGTCACATAGAGTTTGTTATCGTCGAGCGCGATACCGTGCGAATGGCGCGGTGTCGGCATCGCGGCGCGTTCGCTCCATTCGCCTTTTGCAAGATCATAGCGCCACAAGGCTCCGGTGGTTTCGCCGCCACTCTCTCCGCCGATCAGCCACACGGCATTGTCGCGATAGAACATGGCATGCTGACCCAATGGCGCGGGCAGCGGCGCCAGCTCGACCCAGCGATCCGCATCGCCCGCGACATCGAGCATGAACAGAGCGCCATCCGGATCCTGATTGAATGGCAGGCTGACATAGCCTCCCGACGCAAAGACCTTTCCATCGCCAGCCGCCATGCCGACGTGGTGCAGGCTTCGCGGGAGATCGGGGCAATCCGCCCATTGCTCAGCTGCGGCATGGAAGGCGGCACAGCTCGACAAAGTGCGGAAGAATCCGATGCCCCCGGCGACATAGATCCTTCCATCCAGAGCGGCCGCGTGAATCTCTGATCGCGGCTCATTCATTCCATCACGATCAGAAAGCCACCACGGCCCGCCAAACCACGCCGCGGCAATCGCGCCGCCAATTATCAGCAATGTCCAAAAGATAACTCGCATGGCGCAATCTGACGCCAGGCCAGAGCGCGCGTCAAGCGGCGACGGGCAAGTTCCGCTCGGTCAGCCGTCTCGCCGTGAGCGTGATCAGCTGCTCGAGCCCGTTGAGGCAGTCCAGCTCATTGCTGGAAACCAGCACTTCGGGCGCTCCCTCGCCTTCGCGGATCAGGATCGCGGCAAGGTCAAAATTGTGGCCCGGATAGGCCTCCGCAAAGTCATCGCGGTGGTGAAACACCTTCTCGATCGGCTGATTGTCGAGAAAACGCCGCCATTCGCGTCGCATCGACACCGCGCCATAGGTGATCGCACACAAAGTGCATTCATAGGTCTCGGGTCGAACCGTTTTGTGCACCGCATGGACCAGCGCATTCAGAATGCCGCTATCGGCGTTGTAGACGAGCAAGAGCTGTGAAGATTGTGCGGTCATATGAGGGTGTTCGCAGCGAGGCGGTGTTTGGATACACCGCCTAACAAAAAACCCTAGGTCACAGCCCTTTTCTAGCCTCAAGAAGGGGAGTAGAGCGCCCCCATGACAGGACAATTCTCACTGACCGAAGACCAGCTTGCAATCCAGGAAATGGCGCAGCGCTTCACCGCCGACAACATCACTCCCCATGCTGCGGAGTGGGACGAAAACCACATCTTCCCGATCGACACGATCAAGCAGACCGCCGAGCTGGGCTTTGGCGCGATCTACGTGTCCGAGGAAAGCGGCGGAATCGGCTTGGGCCGGCTCGAAGCCGCCTTGATAATGGAAGCCATGGCCTATGGCTGTCCATCGACCAGCGCGTTTATCTCAATCCACAATATGGCGGCCTGGATGATCGATCGGTTCGGATCACAAACCGTCAAAGACAAATATCTGCCCAAGCTGGTGACGATGGAAAACATCGCCAGCTATTGCCTGACCGAACCTTCAAGCGGATCCGACGCCGCTGCGCTCAAGACCACCGCGCGAAGGGACGGCGATCACTATGTCCTCAACGGCTCGAAACAGTTCATTTCGGGCGCGGGTTCGAACGAAGTCTATGTCGCCATGGTGCGCACCGGCGAGGACGGCCCCAAGGGCATCACCTGCATGGTGATCGAGAAGGACATGCCGGGCGTCAGCTTTGGCGCGAACGAGAAGAAGCTCGGCTGGCATTCGCAACCGACCGCGCAATTGGTGCTCGAAGACGTGCGTGTCCCGGTTGAAAATGTGGTCGGCGGCGAAGGCGAAGGCTTCCGCATCGCCATGATGGGCCTCGATGGCGGCCGACTGAACATTGGCGCCTGCTCGCTGGGCGGTGCGCAGCGCTGCCTGGATGAAGCGATCGCCTACACCAAGGAGCGTAAGCAGTTCGGCAAGGCGGTGTCCGAATTTCAGAACACCCAGTTCACTCTGGCCGACATGGCGACCGACCTCGAAGCGGCACGCGCCCTGCTCTATCTCGCGGCTTGCAAAGTGACCGAAAACGCGCCCGACAAATCGCGCTTTTCTGCCATGGCCAAGCGGCTGGCGACCGATAACGGTTCATCCGTGGTCGATCGCGCGCTGCAGCTGCATGGCGGCTATGGCTATTTGCAGGATTATCCGATCGAGCGCTTCTGGCGCGATCTGCGCGTGCATTCGATCCTCGAAGGCACCAACCAGATTATGCGCATGGTCGTTGGACGGGATCTGCTGCGGCAGTGAGGCCGACGGCTTGAGGCTGCGTATCCCCATCTTGAGCTATTTGGCAGCTGCGCTGACTGGATCAGTGGTGGCAGGCATCGCCGCTATGGGCATGGCCGGTGTCTACGGGCAGCTGGCGACCTTCCTTCTCGGCGTGATGTTCGTGTTTCTGTTCGGGGGCGTTCTGGCGCTGCCGGTTGCAGTCCCAACAATTGTGGTCACCGAACGGATGGGCAAAGGGCCTTGGTGGGTGTTCCTGCTCGCAGGCATTGGCACAGGCATTGCGCTGTTCACAATTTGGGTCGGGCTCACAAGCGCGGATGGCTATTCCGAGGTGCTGTGGCTCCTGATGCCCGCCACGATTTCGGCCGCGATGACCTATTGGTTCATGGCATGGCACCGGAACCCACCGGTCCTTGATATCGAGCCCACGGTTGAGGTCTTTGAATGACCAAGGAAACCTTCGCCATGACCACGCTTGTCGTTCCCGATTATGACGCTGCGCGAGAATTCTATGTCTCCGCGCTGGGGTTTGATCTGGTTGAAGACACCGATATGGGCAGCGGCAAGCGCTGGGTGGTGGTCGAGGCTGCTGGTGGCGGGCGTCTATTGCTCGCCAAAGCCTCCGGCGCAGAGCAAAATGCCGCGATCGGCAACCAGGCAGGGGGCCGCGTGGGCTTTTTCCTCCAAACTGATGATTTCACCGAATGCCACAAACGGTTTACGGCGGCAGGCGTGACATTCCACGAACAGCCGCGCCACGAATCCTATGGCACGGTGGCCGTGTTCAGCGATCCATTTGGCAATCGCTGGGATTTGATTGAACTGAAAGAAGCAAATGACTGACGAAGTATTGACTGAAATTACGGGTGCAGCGGGTCGCATTTCGCTCAACCGACCCAAGGCGCTCCACGCGCTGACGCTCGACATGTGCCACGCCATGACAGCGGCCTTGAGCGAATGGGCCCATGATGACGCGGTCCAGGCGGTGATCATCGACCACGCCGAAGGGCGCGGGTTCTGCGCTGGCGGAGATATCGCCTTCCTGCGCAATTCAGCGCTCAATGATGGCGGTGTGTCAGGCCGGAAGTTCTTCCACGACGAATACCAGCTCAACCACCAGCTGTTCGCCTATGGCAAGCCCGTGGTCGCCTTCATGGACGGCATCACGATGGGCGGCGGCGTGGGCATTTCGCAGCCAGCAACCTTCCGCGTCGCGACCGAAAACACACGCTTCGCCATGCCCGAGACCGGGATCGGCCTGTTCCCCGATGTTGGCGGCGGCTGGTATCTCTCGCGGCTTGGCGGTCGGCTGGGCCAGTTCCTCGCGCTCACCGGCGCACGGCTCAAGGGCGAAGAATGCCTGTGGGCGGGCCTCGCCACGCACTATCTGCCGAGCGAGAAGCTCGACGAAGCCAAGCAGCGGATTGCCGAGAACCCGTCGCGGATCGCCGGCATCCTTTCTGAATTGTCCGAAACCCCACCTGAGGCGCGGCTTGAAGCCAATGCCCATCTGATCGCCAAGCATTTCGCCAGCGATCGCTATGAGGATATCCTCGCCAGCCTTGAAGCGGCCATGGATGATGGCGATGAATGGGCAGCGAAAGAGCGCGACACGCTCGGCACCAAGAGCCCGCAGACCTGCAAGGTGGCGCTGCGGCAATTGGCGGACAGCCTCGAGCTCGATGATTTCGCAGCCAATATGGTGATGGAATATCGCATTGGCTCGCGCGTGCTGACGCGCCCGGATTTCGCCGAGGGCGTGCGCGCGGTGATCGTCGACAAGACCAATGATCCCAAATGGGATCCCGCGACGCCGCAAGAGGTAAGCGATGAATTGATCGAGAGCATCTTTGCTCCGCTGCCCACGGGCGAGGAATGGGTGCCGCTCAGGAATTAGCAATTTCGTCATTCCCGCGCAGGCGGGAATCCAAATAAGCTCTCTCGACGAGAGCCAACCGTTAGATAGGCTCCTGCCTTCGCAGGAGCGACGAGGAGGTCAAATTGGCTGACTACGAAACCATCACCGTCGAAACCGACGCCCAGGGCACCAAAGGCGTCACGCTGATGACGCTCAACCGGCCCAAGGCGCTCAACGCGCTCAACACTCAGGTGCTCGATGAGCTGATCGATGCTTTCGCCAATTATCAGGCCGATGACAGCCAGCTCTGCGCGATCCTCACCGGCTCGGGCGACAAGGCGTTCGCGGCGGGTGCTGACATCAAGCAGATGCACGACAAGGCGGCGGCCGATTTCTATCTCGACGATTTCTTCTCGCCCTGGACCAGCGAAATCGTGAAGAAGACCCGCAAGCCGTGGATCGCCGCGGTCAACGGCTTTGCGCTGGGCGGCGGGTGCGAATTGGCGATGATGGCCGATTTCATCATCGCGTCGGACAACGCCAAATTCGGCCAGCCCGAGATCAAGCTTGGCGTCGCGCCAGGCATGGGTGGTTCGCAGCGGCTGACCCGCGCGATCGGCAAGTCCAAGAGCATGGAAATGTGCCTCACCGGGCGGATGATGGGCGCGGAAGAGGCCGAGCGCTGCAACCTCATCGTACGCGTGGTTCCGCAGGCGGATCTGATCGCCGAGTGCCTCAAGACCGCTGCCAGCATCGCCGCAATGCCGCCCATGGCGACAATCGCGAACAAGGAAATGGTCAATTCGGCGTTCGAAATGACGCTCGACCAGGGCCTGATCGTCGAGCGGCGGATCTTCCAGATCCTCACCGCAAGCGAGGACAAGGCCGAAGGCATGGCAGCCTTTATCGAGAAGCGCGAAGGTAACTGGAAGGGCAGATAGTCGAGATCGTCACCCCAGCGAAAGCTGGGGTCTCTGGCCCGTTGGGAGGCCACAGACGCCTTAGATCCCAGATCAAGTCTGGGATGACGAAGTGAAAGGACAGACACATGAAAATCGCCTTTATCGGGCTCGGCAATATGGGCGGCGGGATGGCCGCAAACCTGGTCAAGGCGGGCCATGACGTGCGCGCGTTTGACTTGAGCGAAGAGGCACTCGCGGCCGCCAAGGACGCCGGCTGTTCGACCTTCAGCAGCGCATCCGAAGCCTGTGCAGACGCCGAAGCGGTGGTTTCGATGCTGCCCAATGGTGCGATCGTCAAAGCAGTCTACACCAATGATGTGATCGGCCAGGCGCCCGCAGGCGCAGTCCTGCTCGATTGCTCGACCATTGATGTCGCGACAGCGCGTGAAGTAATCTCGGCCGCGCAGGACGCTGGCTACGACATGGTCGATGCGCCAGTCTCAGGCGGGATTGCCGCAGCCAATGGTGGGACGTTGACCTTCATGGTCGGTGGTACCGAGACCGCCTTCAGCCGCGCCGAACCGATCCTGGCGGCGATGGGCAAAGCCGTGATCCACGCCGGCGATGCAGGCAATGGCCAGGCCGCCAAGATCTGCAACAACATGTTGCTGGCGATCCATATGATCGGCACCTGTGAAGCCTTCCAGATGGCCGACAAACTCGGCCTCGACGCGCAGACATTCTACGACATCTCTTCGGTCAGCTCGGGTCAGAACTGGTCGATGACGAGCTATTGCCCGGTGCCCGGCGTTGGCCCGCAAAGCCCGTCTGACAATGACTATCAAGGCGGCTTTGCGGCGGCTCTGATGCTCAAAGACCTGCGCCTGGCGATGGAAGCTGCCGACAGCGCTGGAGCCACCACAGAGCTCGGCAAGCACGCTCAGGAGCTGTATGAAGAGTTCGCCGCCGACAATGGCGGGCTGGACTTCTCGGCGATCATCAAGACGCTTTAGCCACTTGTTCGTCATCGCGAGGAGCCTCGTTTTGGGGCGACGTGGCGATCCATGATCCGATCATCAGCCAAGGCAGTTCTCGGGCCATGGATTGCTTCGCTGCGCTCGCAATGACGAGTTAGGACCTGATCTCCGCCAGGATCCGCTCAAGCCATTGGCGCGGTTCGGAACGGCGACCAATATCGGCAACGAATTCCTGCCCGCGGGCAACGCTGCGAAGACGTTTGTGACCCTTGGCGCCTCGGATCCAGCGGTCCGCGCGATCATGGTAGGATAGCCCACCGCGCTTGAGCCAATCGGGGCGATGCCACAGGCTGGGCGGCCCATCCGGCACTGTCAGCCGCAAGGCGGCGCTGGCCCGCGCGGCGGTGCGCCCTTCCCCGCGCCAAATCACATCATTGGCGCTATGCATCGCCAGAGCATGCGGATGCGCCAATTTGATCAGCTCATCTGGCACGCTTTTGGCCAGCGGAAGCACTTGCTCGACCTTGAGATAGCCAAAGATGCGGTGATGCGGTTCGCCGCTCGTTTCCTCAGCAAACAGGCCGAAGAACAGGAACACATCACCGACGCCAACGCCTTGCCGCTCGAGATGGGTCTGCGCCGCGCTGTGCTGGCCAAACACGCAAGTCCCGTCATCGCAGAACATCGGATCGTGGTGGCACAGGTCTGACGCGCCCAGCTTTCCGCGACTGGCGCGCGCGGCATGTTCGCCCAGGCCAAGATCGCCATAACTCGTCTCGCTCGCCGTCCCCGCCGGGATCGGCAGGCTCAGCGGCCGACCATCAACGATCGGCGAGGGACCACCTCCTGCGGCGCTATCAAAGCCCTTGCGACTGAAGATAATCCGCATGAGGCGCCGTTCACCTCACGCTTCGGGTTCTTCCCACGCCAACTTGGGCTTGCGCGCAGCCTGAGTCTCATCAAGCCGACGCCGAGGCGCGTAATAGGGCGCTTGCTTGAGACTTTCATCGCCCGCCAGCGCCCGTTCTGTGACCGAGCGAAACGCGGTGATGAACTGATCCAATGCCGCCTTGCTCTCGGTCTCGGTCGGCTCAACCAGCATCGCGCCATGGACCACCAGCGGGAAATAGACCGTCATCGGGTGATAGCCCTCGTCGATCAGCCCCTTGGCGAGATCGAGCGTCGAAAGATCGCCGCCGAAATCCTTATCGCCAAACAGCGCTTCGTGCATGCACGGGCCGCTATCGGCATAGGGCGCGTGGAGAATATCCTCGAGGCTGCGCAGAATGTAATTGGCGTTGAGCACGGCGTCTTCGGCTACTTGCTTGAGCCCGTCCGCGCCGTGGCTGAGCATGTAGGTCAGCGCGCGCGTGAACATGCCCATCTGGCCGTGGAAAGCCGTCATCCGGCCAAAACTTGGCCCGCGATGCTCGCGCGTTTCCTCTTCGACCAGCTCAAATCCGCTGCCATCCTGCTTCTGGCGCACCATCGGCAGCGGCGCATAGTCTTTGAGTGCTTCGGAAAACACCACCGGACCCGAACCGGGCCCACCGCCGCCATGCGGGGTGGAGAAGGTCTTGTGCAGATTAATGTGCATCGCATCGACGCCGAGATCGCCCGGGCGCACGCGCCCGACGATCGCATTGAAATTGGCACCGTCACAATAGACGTAGCCGCCCACATCGTGGACCGCGTCCGCAATCTCGCGGAAGTCCTTTTCAAACAGACCGCACGTATTGGGATTGGTGATCATCACCGCCGCCACATCTGGGCCCAAACGCTCTTTCAGCGCAGCGACATCAACGCGTCCGTCGGGAGTCGCCGGAATGTCCTCAACCCGGTAATTGGCGAAAGCGGCGGTGGCAGGATTGGTGCCATGCGCACTCTCAGGCACCAGCACGACTTCGCGGGCATCGCCCTTTGCCTCATGCGCCGCGCGGATGGCCAGGATGCCACAGAGCTCGCCATGCGCACCGGCTTTGGGGCTCATCGCCACGCCGGGCATGCCGGTGAGTTTCTTGAGCCATTCGCCAAGCTGGTGGATCACTTCGAGCGCGCCCTGCACGCTCTGCTGAGGCGCCAGCGGGTGAATGTCAGCAAAGCCAGGCAGCCGGGCCACTTTCTCGTTGAGCCGCGGATTGTGCTTCATCGTGCACGATCCCAGCGGGAAGAAGCCCAGATCAATGCCGTAATTCTGGCGGCTGAGCCTTGTGTAGTGACGCACCGATTCAGGCTCTGTCAGGCCCACCAGGCCGATTGGCTCATCGCGCTCAAAACCACCCAGCCGATTGGCGTGAGCCGGATTGATTTCGGGCAGATCAACACCGGTCGTTTCGGCATGACCAATCTCGAACAGCAATGGCTCTTCGAGCATCAGCGCGCGATTGCCCGTGGTTGTCGCCGGGCCGTTGTGGAGGCCGTCATCGCTCGGTTCCATTGTGGGTTTCCAGCCGGATTTGTTAGGCGCGTTCATGACAGCACCTCCCTAAGCTCATTCGCCAGTGTCTCGATATCCTCGATCGTGGTGGTTTCGGTGACAGCGACAAGCAATGCATCGCTCAACCCTTCGACGCCGGGATAGAGGCGATCCAGCGCAACCCCGCCGAGTACACCGCGATCGGCCAGAGTGCGCACGATCTCGCGCGCCGGCTTGCCGCCCAGTTGCAGCGTAAATTCGTTGAAGAACGCCGTATTGAGCACGCTCACGCCGGGAACCTGCGCCAAGCGATCGGCGGCGATGCAGGCGAGGCGATGGTTCTCCGCCGCCAGCTGGCGCAGCCCCTTTTCGCCCAGCAAAGTCATATGGACATTGAAGGCCAAAGCGCAGAGGCCCGAATTGGTGCAGATGTTCGAGGTCGCTTTTTCGCGGCGAATATGCTGCTCGCGGGTGGAAAGCGTCAGAACAAAGCCGCGCTTGCCTTCCGCATCAACGGTTTCGCCGCATAGCCGCCCGGGCATTTGGCGCACATGTTTGGGATTGCGCACCGCGAACAGGCCCAGATAGGGCCCGCCAAATTGCAGTCCGACGCCGATCGACTGGCCTTCGCCAACGACGATGTCAGCGCCCATTTCACCCGGAGATTTGATCGCGCCCAGCGCGACCGGTTCGGTGTTCACCACCACCAGCAGGGCGCCCTTGGCATGGGTCGCTTCGGCCAATTCGCCGAGATCGGGAATGCGGCCCAGAATATCGGGATATTGCACGACGACGCAGGCCGTCTCGTCATCGATCCGGCTGATCAATCCCGCATTGTCGGGCTCTGGCTGGATCGCGGGGAGCGCTTCGGCGATCGTGTCGCCGGTGAATTGCGCCATGGTCTTCACAACCTTGGCATAATGTGGGTGCAGCGCGCCCGACAGCACGGCGCGTTTGCGGCGCGTCACGCGGGTGGCCATCGCCACCGCCTCCCAGCACGCCGTAGAGCCGTCATAGAGCGACGCATTGGCGACCGCGCAGCCATAGAGCCGCGCGACCTGGGTTTGGAACTCAAACAGCATTTGCAGCGTGCCCTGCGCGATTTCGGGCTGGTAGGGCGTGTAAGCGGTGAGGAATTCACCGCGCTGGATCACCGTGTCGACGCTGGCTGGAACGTGGTGGCGATAGGCGCCTGCGCCGAGAAAGAAGGGCGCGGATTCGGCGGCCAGGTTCTTGCTCGCCAAGCCTTTCATATGCCGCTCAACCGCCATCTCGCTGGCATGCATTGGCAGGTCATGGATCGGGCCATCGAGCCGCGCCACTTCGGGAACGTCGACAAACAGATCATCGATCGACGCGGCGCCGACGCGCTCAAGCATTTCGCTGCGATCGGTGTCAGTGAGAGGTAGGTAACGCATTGCTTTCTCCAAAAGCTCCACCTCATCTGAGGAGGGGCCTCAAGGCATCACAAGTTCGCGACAAAGTCCTTGTAAGCGGCTTCGGTCATCAGCCCTTCGAGCTGGCTGTCATCCGAAATGGTCAGGCGGAAAAACCAGCCTTCCTCTTCGGGTGAGGAGTTGACCAGCGCGGGATCGTCCTCAAGCGCGCCATTGGCTTCGGTCACTTCACCGCTGACGGGCGAGTAGACATCGCTGGCGGCCTTGACGCTCTCAACCACGGCAGCGTCGCCGCCCTTGTCGAGCATGGCGCCCACTTGAGGCAATTCGACGAACACGATGTCGCCCAATTGCTCTTGCGCATAATCGGTGATGCCTACCGTGGCAGTGTCGCCTTCGACATCAATCCATTCGTGTTCATCGGTGAAATAACGCGGCATTCTATCAGCTCCCTCGATAATAACGATGCGGGACAAACGGCATGGGTGAAACTGTGGCGGAGAGGCGCTTGCCACGCACTTCGCATTCGAGCGCGGTCCCCTCTTCAATGTGAGCGGCATCGACATAGGCCATGGCGATGGGCTGGCCGAGCGTGGGCGAAAAGCCGCCGCTTGTGACCACGCCGACCTTGGTGTCGCCGGCATAGACATCCGCGCCTTCGCGTGCGGGCATGCGGCCATCGAGCTTGAGCCCGATGCGCTTTCGCGCCGGACCGTTCTCGAAAATCGGCATGACCTTGTCGTGACCCAGCCAGCCACCCGCTTCGCGGCGTTTCTTGCTCAAAGCGAAGGTCAGATCGGCGCTGACCGGATCGGTCTCGGTCGTGATGTCGTGGCCATAGAGCGGCAGGCCGGCTTCGAGCCGCAGACTGTCACGCGCGCCCAAACCTGCGGGCTTGACGCGATCATCGCCGACCAGCGCATCAGCGAGCGCGACGATGTGATCCTGATGGACCGCAATCTCGAACCCGTCCTCGCCCGTATAGCCCGCGCGGCTGACCCAAAGATGGGTGCCGTTCCATTCATACAGGCCCGCGGTCATGAACACCAATTCGCCAGTGCCGGGGATCAGCTGTTCAAGCACTTCGCCCGCTTTGGGGCCCTGCAGCGCGAGCAGGCCAAAGTCGTCGAAGTGATGCAAAGTGATTTCATCTGGCAAATGCTCACGCAGATGGCCGATATCGTCCCATTTGGTTGCGCCATTGACCACAAGCGCGATGCGCGGGCCGGCATTGGTGACCATCAGATCATCCAGAATGCCGCCATTCTCATCGACCAGCATCGAATAGCGCATCTTGTTGGGCTTGAGCGATGTGATCAGGCCGGGAAGGAGCTTTTCAAGCTCAGCCGCGGCCTGCGCGGTGGCTTCGGCACTGTCTTCTGACGGACCATGCACGCCCAGCTGGCCCATATGCGACACGTCAAACAGGCTGGCGTTTTCGCGGGTCCATGTGTGTTCGGCGACGATGCCTTCGTACTGGATCGGCATTTCATAGCCGGCAAAGGGAACCATCCGCCCCCCTTGCGCGCGGTGCCACGCATCGAGCGGCAGCGGATCCAGCGTCACGATCTCTTCTGGTGTGTCTTCGCTCACATTCAGTTCCCCGAGTCAGGTCTGCAGCGCTTCAGGGCGAAGCGCCGTCCCTGCCCCCTCTGTCGGGAAACCTGAGAGCTTAGCTGAGCACGGTCGCGACCAATGCCAGCCTTCCCCTTCGGTGGCGCAGAGCCTTTGCCCTGGCGCGCTTTCCAGAGTGCCTGTTCCTCGCGCGGTCCATGTGCCTGAGAGTTTCCGGGGCGGTTGCTCCTTCGGCGCCTTATGCAGGGATGCCCTGCGCAGATCTCTCCCGCGAAAGATGCCAGAATCG